>Ga0208990_1000019_pt1 | contig 20242 bp, 20 predicted proteins | sample MedBloCARef_M3_FD_187854 | JGI IMG/M metagenome (GOLD analysis project Ga0208990, IMG submission 187854) | Forest soil microbial communities from El Dorado National Forest, California, USA - Mediterranean Blodgett CA Ref_M3 (SPAdes) (version 2) | ecosystem: Environmental > Terrestrial > Soil >...
GCCGCTCGCCGGCGTCATCGCCAACGCCGAAGCCTGTCTGCGCTGGCTCGACCGCGAAACGCCCGACCTGGAGGAAGCGCGCCGTTCGGTGAGATGGATCATGGACGACGGCAATCGGGCTAGCGAGGTGATCCGGCGCGTATGGGCGCTCGCCAAAAAGACCAGCATCGAGAAGGTGGCGCTCGACCTCAATGAGGTCATCAGGGAGGTCACGGCGCTGGTACAGCGTGAGCTAATCAGTCATGCAGTCTCGTTGCGAATGGAGCTGGCACTTACTCCATCCACGATTCTTGGTGATCAGGTTCAATTGCAGCAGGTGATCATCAACCTGGTGATGAATGGCATTGAAGCGATGCAATCGGTCACGAAACGGCCGCGCGAGTTGGTGATCCGGTCCCGCATGGACGAGACAGGACAAGTGCTTGTCAGTGTGACGGATTGTGGCGTCGGGATCGCTGCGGACCATGCGGACCGGCTTTTCAATGCCTTCTACACCACCAAGTCCGGCGGTATGGGCATGGGACTCTCGATCTGCCGTTCGATCATTGAAGCCCACGGTGGCCGGCTATCGGCCACCGCAAATTTGCCTTTCGGCGCCACGTTTCAGTTCACCCTGCCGGTGAACGCAGACACTGCGTCGTGAGGTTGCGCCGGTAAGCCGTCCGAAAGACAGGCGGCCCGGCCGGGAGTACAGCTCTGGGGTCAAAAGCCGATTCTCGGGAATGTCCGGTTGTTGGTACTTAGCTGACGTCGGTGTTTCGCCAATGTCCGCTTTGCGCCAGAAGCAGCCATACGAAATCGTCGCTACTTTGAGGTCCACACGTATCTGTCACTAAAATACTGCGCTCGCCATTGAGCGACGCGGCGGGCGGGCTGGCGGAGGACCCGCCATGCTCGTTCGTCCTATTGGCAAGAACCTGTGCCTGTCGGAAATTCAAACTCGGACATATTGATGATGAAGTCCGCCGGGCGTCGGCACAATGCGACCAACGGCATGGACAGTGCGCGGTGACGGCGCATCCTTGTTGACCGACAGATGCGTCCGAGCCTGATTGTAATAACTCATGTACGACAGCAGGATCTGACGGAGGTGTCGCTCGCCGAACACAACAACGTGGTCAAGGCATTCCCGTCGGATCGAACCGATCAGCCTTTCGGCATATGCGTTCTGCCACGGGGAACGCGGCGATGTTGGTCGGTCGCGAATGCCTATCGATCGAAGCCTTCGGATGAAGATTTCGCCATAAGCCACATCCCGATCGCGGATCGGATAGCGGGGAGCTTGTTCCCAACCGCATGCTTCCGTGAGCTGATTGGCGATCCATTCTGCTGTTGGATGCGCTGTGACGCCAAACCACAGGATATGTCGCCGGCCGTGCCCCATGATCAGCAATCCATAGAGCAGGCGGAACGAGATTGTCGGCACGACGAACAGATCCATCGCCGCGATGCCGTCCGCGTGATTGCGGAGGAACGTCTTCCATCCCTGCGAGGGAGGGCCCCTCCTCCGCGCCATATACTTGGCTACGCTCGTCTGACCGATATCGATACCGAGCTTGCGAAGCTCGCCATGGATCCGCGGCGCTCCCCACAGTGGGTTTGCGATGCTCATCTCTCGGATCAGCCGGCGTATTTCCGGCGGCACCGTCGGTCGACCGCCACGAGGTCGCAACTTCCAGCACCAGTACGATCGGAATCCGGCGCGGTGCCAACGGAAATGGTGTGCGGCTTCACAATCGCCAACGCATCGCGAGCGTTAGGAAACAATCGATACAGACAAACGAATACCAATCGGTCGATGGCGCTGAACCAGAGTTTCCTAGGAGCAGTCCGCCTCAGAACATTTATTTGCTGCCGCAATGTCCAAATCTCTGCCTCGAGCGCTGCCCGCGACCGAAATAGATCGACAACCATCCAACCAATAAGCCTGCAAAGATCCCTCATGGCACAACAGCATCGCCCGATTCTCCATCAACTACCAGCCAGATAAGGTTTTCGACAGGGACAGTCGATCTGCGGTCGCCCTCTCATATATCAATGGGCGTGACTTCCAACGCCAGTAGCAGCGAAAGCCGGCCCTGTGCCAACGCACAAGCGTCTGGGGCCGGATGATTGTGAGAACCTTCAGGATTGAGCGATACAGCTGGATAAAGAACCAGCGATCATGGTTCGTCAGCCGGACGCGACCATGCAGCCTACGCCTCAAGACCATCAACTGATGTCGAAGCACCGCGTTCTCAGCTTCAAGCCGCAACTTCGACTTGCATGGCGCGGCCAGGACGGCCAGAGCAGCAGCCCGATCATTCCGCCAGCTTAGGTGATTCCATCACGCTATCAACTCGGATAAGGCTTTCGGTACACACACCTGCCACGGAAACAGCCATCAGTCCGCAGTCCATCCCCCGTCGACGACGAGGGACGACCCTGTCATCAGCGACGACGCATCGCCGGCAAGGAACACGATCGCGCCCATCAAATCCTCGACCGTACCGAGCCGCCCGAGCTTGATCTTCGCCAGCACGCTCTCCTTGAATGCAGCATTCTCAAAGAAAGGTTTCGTCATCGGCGTTTCGATGAAGGTGGGGCACAGCGTATTGACGCGAACGCCATGCGGCGCTAGGTCGATCGCCATGGCTTTCGAAAATCCCTCCATTGCCCATTTCGAGGCACAATAGAGCGAGCGATTGGCACCCCCGACGTGTCCCATCTGCGACGACATGTTGATAATCGAACCGCGTGTTCCAGTTGCGATCATCCGGCGTACGACGGACTGAGCCGCGAAATAAGCGGCACGCACGTTCAGATTCATGACGACGTCGAAATCCTCCACCGGCACAACTGTGAAGGGATTCGGCCGGTTGGTACCGGCATTGTTGACGAAGGCATGATAAGGCTGTCGTGCGTCCACCGCTGCACGAAACGCCGCCACGTCCGTCACATCAAGATCAAGCGTATCCGCCGATAAATCCTTCTCGCGCAGGGCCGCCGCCGCCTCATTGATTTCGCTCGCCGTGCGCGCGCAGAGCGTCACATGCGCGCCCGCCTGCGCCAGCGCAGCCGCCGCAGCGAGCCCGATACCCCGGCCCGCCCCGGTGACCAGCGCGCGACGCCCATCCAGCCGGAACGTCGGGGTCTTCGGCAGCGGTTGAGCGCTCATTCTGCGGCGCTTGCATACGGCACGTTGCGCCCGCCATAACGCCGGACGCGGACATTGGCCTGCTCGGCGTGGCCCACGAAGCCCTCAAGCATGCAGAGCCGCGAGCAATATTCACCGATCATGGCCGACGCTTCATCCGTCAATACGCGCTGGTAGGTCACGGTCTTTAGGAATTTTCCAACCCACAAACCACCGGTGTAGCGCGCCGCCTTGTTAGTCGGCAGCGTGTGGTTGGTGCCGATTACCTTGTCGCCGTAGGCCACGTTCGTTCGCGGCCCCAGGAACAGCGCACCGTAGTTGGTCATGTTGTTCAGGAAGTAATCCGGATCGCGCGTCATGACCTGCACATGCTCGGACGCGATGCGATCCGCCTCCTTCACCATCTCCTCCTCGGAATCGCAGACGATGACTTCGCCGTAGTCCTCCCACGCCTTGGCGGCGACAGCGCCCGTCGGCAGAATTTTCAGAAGGCGCTCGATCTCGGACATGGTGTCACGCGCGAGCTTTTCGGAATTGGTCAGCAGGATCGCGGGCGAGTTCGGCCCGTGCTCCGCCTGCCCGAGCAGGTCGGTGGCGCACATCTCGCCGTCCACCGTTTTGTCGGCGATCACCAGGGTTTCGGTGGGGCCTGCGAAAAGGTCGATGCCGACACGGCCATAAAGCTGGCGCTTGGCTTCCGCCACGAAGGCGTTGCCGGGGCCGACCAGCATATCGACCGCCGCGATCGATGTTGTACCGATCGCCATCGCGCCGACGGCCTGAATTCCGCCGAGGCAATAGATGACATCCGCACCCGCGAGATGCTGCGCGGCGACAATGGCCGGCGCGGGATGGCCCTGAAACGGCGGCGCGCATGTGATGATGCGATCGACGCCGGCGACTTTCGCGGTGATCACCGACATATGCGCCGAGGCCAACAGTGGATATTTCCCGCCCGGCACATAACAGCCGACGGAATTGACCGGAATGTTCTTGTGCCCGAGCACGACGCCCGGCAGGGTCTCCACTTCGATATCTTTCATCGAATTGCGCTGGTGCTGGGCGAAATTGCGCACCTGCTCCTGCGCAAACTTGATGTCGTCGATGTTTCGCTTGGAAAGCTGCGCGACACAGTCCTTGATTTCAGCGTCGGTCAGCCGGTAGTCCTTGCGGTCCCACTGGTCGAATTTCGCAGACAATTCACGAACGGCGTCATCGCCGCGCTTTTCGATGTCGGCGAGAATTCCTTCCACGGTCGCGCGGACCTTGGAATCATCTTCGGCGCGTTGGGCGGCGTCGCGGCTACGCTTGAGGTGTTTGGCCATCAGAGTTCTCCGCGGTTACTTGATTGCCTGAGGATTGATCGGCGATCCGGCCGCGCCCGGCAAATGCAGCGGCGGCGCCGTGAAGAAGAATTCATAAACCTTGTCGTGCGCGCAGTCTTCCGCAAGCTCCTTTAGGTAGAAAATCTCGCCCATGGAAATTCCGATGGCCGGGATCACGACCCAGTGCCAGGGCTGATTGGCTTCGTTGGTCTCATTCGGCCGCACCTCGCAACCCCAGGTGTCGGTGCAGATCGCGGCAATATCCTTCTCGCGAATCCAGTAGCAGGTCTCGAACGCCACACCCGGCGCATTGCCGCCGCCGTAGCCCGCCCAGTCTTTCTTCTTCAGGCAGCGTTCCTGATGGCCGGTGCGGACGATGACAAAGTCACCCTTGCGAATTTCAACGCCCTGCTGCTTGGCGCAGGCATCGAGGTCGGCATTGGTGATCGCGTAACCGTCGTCGAGCGATTCGACGCCCTTGAAGCGCGCGACATCGAGCAGCACACCGCGACCGGCCATCTTGTCGCGCACGTGCTCGATACCGAGTTTCTTGGCGCCGCGGGCATCGACGAGCTTGGCGTCATAGCCATTGTACATCTTGTCATCGAGGAAGATGTGGCAAAGCGCGTCCCACTGCGTCGAAGCCTGACATGGCATGTTGATCGCATCGTCCGCGTAACGCAGATACGGCGACGGGACATCCTGGTTGCCTGCCGCGGCATCCGTGCCGGTCGCCAGCATGGTGTGGATCGGATTCCAACGGCCGCCGAACAGGCCCGATTGAATAGGCTCCTTCAGGGACAGGCCGAGCGAGAAGACCTTGCCCTTCCTGATCAGCTTGCCCGCATTGATGACGTCCTCGGGGCTCACATTGTTGAGCGTGCCGATCTGGTCGTCTGCGCCCCATCGCCCCCAGTTGGAGAGCTTCTTGGCGGCTTCATAGATAGCGGCTCTGTCGACTTTCATGATGTTGTTTCCCTGGTTTATTTATCGAACGATAACATGAATGACGAGCGACTGCATCGGCAGCCCTCTCCGGCTAGACCGAGCAATAACGCTCCTTGATTTCGTCGTCGGCCAGCAACGCGGCCGCGGTGGCGTGATGCACGACCGAGCCTTGATCCAGCACGTAGGCGCGATCGGCGATATCGAGCGCCAGTTCCACGTTCTGCTCCACAAGCAGAATCGTCGTGCCCTCCGATTTCATCTTGCGGAACAGCTCGAACATCTCATCGACAAGCACCGGCATGATGCCTTCCGAGGGCTCATCGAGCATAATGAGATCCGGCTTCGCGATCATGGCGCGCGCGATGGCAAGCATCTGTTGCTCGCCGCCGGACATGGTGACGGCTTCCTGATCCAGCCGCTCCGCCAGACGCGGAAAGATCTCGGCGATTTGCGCCATCCGCCGAACCTCGTCTTTCTTGTCAGGCGATGCGACGAGGCCAAGCCGCAGATTTTCGCGCACCGTCAATCCCTGCACGATGCGGCGCTCTTCCGGCACGTAAGCCAGACCCAAGGCAAAGCGAACGTGAGCGGGCTGGCCCAGAACTTCCTTGCCCTTGAAAGTCACCGACCCGCGCGTCTTGTCGAGCAAGCCAATAATCGATTTCAAGGTCGTGGTCTTGCCGGCGCCGTTGCGGCCGATCAGGCAGACGATCTCGCCCTTGTTCACTTCAAGGCCGATGTCCTGAAGCACATGGCTCGCGCCATACCAGGAATTGAGTTTCTCGACACGCAACATCGCTTCAGTGCTCCCGCTGGCCAAGGTAGACCCGCTTGACCTGCTCGTTCTGGCGGACTTCCGTCGGAGTTCCCTGCGCCAGAAGTTCCCCGTGATGAAGCACGAGGACGCGGTCGCTGATCCCCATCACCAGCTTCATCTTGTGTTCGACGAGAATGACGGTGCGCTCCTTGGACAATTTGACAATGAGATCCATCATCACCCGGGTTTCTTCCGGGCTCATGCCCGCCGTCGGTTCGTCCAGCAGCAACAGCCGCGGATTGGTGGCCAGCGCCATTCCAATTTCGAGCGCGCGCTGTTCGCCATGCGCGAGCTCCTTTGCGAGCCGCTCGCGGCGATCCCAAAGTCCCACCATTGCGAGCAACGCATCCGCCTTCTCCACAAGCCCCGGAAGTTTCGCTCGCGGACGCCAGATGTCATAGCGCGAGACAAAGGCTTGCAGCCCGACGCGCACATTCTCCCGCGTCGTCAACAGCGGAAACACGTTCGTGATCTGGAAGGACTTCGCGATACCCATATGGGCGAACTCGTGCTGCGCGACATTGGTGACATCGCGGCCTTCAAACTCGACCTTGCCGCTGGACGGCGGGAACGCGCCGGACAGGAGGTTAAAATAGGTGCTTTTCCCAGCGCCGTTCGGCCCGATAATCGACGTGATCGCGTCACGCGAGAACTCGGCAGAAATGTTGTTCAGCGCCACGAACTTGCCGAACTTCTTGCTCACGCCGGTGGTGCGCAGAATGACCTTTGATGAAGTGCCTGTCAAAGTCGTCATTTGTTGATCCGCTTCAAGATCGTTCCCCAGATTCCGGCCGGGAAGAACAGGACGCAGATCACGAACACCGCGCCGACAATCAGTTGCCAGTGGACGGTCCAGATTGAGACCAGGTTCTCGAGCAACAGGAAAACAGCCGCTCCGACAAATGGGCCGAAGAACGTGCCCATTCCCCCCAGCAGCGACATCATTACCACCATGCCGGACGTCTCGATATGCAGGATCTCGATCGGTACAATGGACAGATGCAGCGCCATCAGCGCGCCGGCCAGGCCACAGAATGCACCGGACAGGATAAACGTGATCAGCCGCGTTCGCGTCACGTCATATCCGGAAGCCCGCGCCCGCGCTTCGTTCTCCCGGACAGCTTCGATGACGGCGCCGAATGGCGATGCCAGAATCCGCGACAGCACGAACAGCGCCAGGATGACAAACGCCGCGACGACATAATAGCGCGTCAGCGGGTTGATGAAGTCGAGTTTCAATCCGAAGATGTCGATGGTGCGAACGTTGACTCCGCGCAAGCCGTTCTCGCCACCGGTCCAATCGACGGCTTGATAGAAAAGATAGAAAACGCATTGCGACAACGCCATCGTCACCATGGCGAAGTAGATGCCGCGGGTACGGATTGCCAATGCGCCGATCCCGGCCGCCATGACGGCGCCGCCCAGAATGCCCATCACGATGGCGGCGTACCAAGGCCATCCCAAGTGGACGATCGCGATGCCGCAGAGATAAGCACCGGTGCCGAACAGCGCAGCGTGTCCAAACGACAGAAGCCCGAGGTACCCGAACAGCAGATTGAAGCCAACCGCATAGAGGCCATAGATCAAGATGTTCACCGCCAGCGCGGTGAAAGGCATCACCAGCGGAAACACCAGCACAAAGATGCTTGCAAGAATCGCGCGGTGGCGCTTGGCGAAATCGAACCAACCGGCCGATGGGACGGCCGGCTGCGTCATGGTCTGAGAAAGCTCATTCATCTTTTTGTACTCGCCTCAGCTCATGAGCCCGGCACGACCGAAGAAGCCCTGCGGACGGATGAGGAGAACAATTGCCATCAGGGCAAAAATTGAAACCTTGGCCATTTCCGGTGCGAACAGCGACGTCATGCTGACCACGACGCCGACCAGAAGACCGGCTATGACGGCGCCCCCGATCGACCCCATGCCGCCGACAACCGTGACGACAAACGCCTCGGCCAAAATCGTTGCGCCCATTTCTGGAATGACGCCTTGCAACGGCGCGGCGAGAAGCCCCGCCAGTCCCGCAATCCCGGAGCCGATCCCGAAAACGAACAGCCAGACCCGCGATACGTTGACGCCGAGAACACGGACGATCTGGGGATCGCGCGCACCCGCGCGGATGATCAGGCCGAAGCTCGTGCGCTCGAGGAAGAGCCAGAGCCCGAGTAGGACCGCTGCCGCGATGCCGATCACGAACAACCTATACAGCGGGAAGTAGCCGACGCCAATGTTGACTGCGCCCTGGAGAATTTCCGGGGTGTCGAAAGGATAACCGCTCTTGCCGAAGGCGATGCGAATGAGTTCGACCATCACGTAGCTGAGACCGAACGTCAGCAGCAGCGGATAGTCGATGCCCCGGCCATAGAGCGGCCGGATCAGGAATCGCTCCACAACAAGGCCGATGGTGCCCACAATCAGCGGAACGGCAACCAGACAAAGCCAGAAGTTCCCTCCCAGCGAGAGGAGAAACAGCCCGACATAGGCTCCAACCATATAGAAGGCGCCATGCGCGAAGTTCACCACTGTCAGCATGCCGAATATCAGCGACAGGCCGATAGCGAACAGCACATAGATTGCACCGAGCGCCAGACCCGTGAACAGTTGCAGCGCGATCAGATCGAAACTCAGGCCTGCCATAAATATCTCCGGATATGACGCGCGCCCGCGACGGGCGCGCGCCTGTTAGATCAGATGGTTCAGGACTTGTGGCCGAGCGCTTCGCAGGTGCGCAGGTTCTTCTCATTCGGCTCTTCGGTCGCGATCACATTGAATACGTCGGCGTCGCCCTTCTGTGGCGTCGATTTGGATTCAATAATGAGGACCGATTGCACCGCCTGGTGATCGCATTTGCGATAATACTCAGGACCTTTGTAATAATCGTACTTCAGCGCTTCGACCGCAGCGATCACCTTGTCGGTGTCGAGGCTGCCAGCAGCCTTGGCTCCCATCAACAACGCTTTCACACCGGCATAGCCCAAAGCGCCGTAATCCGACGGCACCTTGCCGCCATGCATCTTGCGGAAACGATCATTGAACGCCTTGGCCGACGCAAGCTTGTCTTCGATGCCCCAGTAATACGACGTACCGCCGATGACGCCTTCGAATGCCTGCGCGCCGGCAGCGAGACGGCCCGTATAAAGCAGGATCGGCGCGACGATCTTCATGCTCTTCTTCATCCCGAAGTCGGTCGCCTGTTTCAACGCGATCTGCTGATCGCGGCCGAAGTTGCTGATGACGAGGATGTCCGGCTTGAGCGCCTGAATGCGCGGCAGCAAAGTCGAGAAATCCGTGGTGCCGAGCGGATGGCGAACATCGATGAGACTTTCGACTCCGAATGCCTTCCCGGCTTCCTGGAAGCCGCGCACCATTTCGTGGCCATAGGCGTAGTCAGCCGTCAAGAACGCAACTTTCTTGCCGAACTTCGGGAAGGCATAACGGCCAACGGCGCCCGCGGTCAGGTGCGGCGTGAGAGCCTCGTGGAACGTGTACTTGCTGAAATCCTTGGCCTCGTTGATTTCGTCGGACTGGCTGATCGAATTGTAGATGATCCCACGTTCCTTGGTGACGTTGTTCACGGCGAGCTGCACGGAGGCTGACAGACTGCCGACGATGAAGTTGACCTTCTCCTTCTCGATCAATTCCAGCGTGCGGGTCGCAGCTTCGCCCGGATTGAGCTTGTCGTCGCGCACAAGCAACTCGGCCTTGCGCCCATTGAGTCCACCGCCTTCGTTGAACTCGGCAATGGCGACTTCAGCAGCGCGCACCTGATCCTGTGCTTCGGTGCCATACGGCCCGGTCAGCGGCACGGGAAACCCGACCTTGATGGTGGATTCCTGCGCCTGAAGAAGATTGATGCGAAACGGCGATGCGGCGAGAACGGCGCCTGCGCTGGCTGTCGTGAGCAGGCGGCGGCGTGAGATGGAGTTGGAACCTGTCGTTTTCTTGGCCATGTAATCCTCCGTGGGTGATGCTTATTTTTGCAGAAACTTCGATCAGATGCGTCCGAGCGCCGTGAGAATGACCCTTGGCGTCAAAGGGATTTCAGTGACAGTGACATTGAACGGCGAAAGAGCGTCGTTGACGGCGTTGGTGACGGCGGCTGCGGCCGCGGCGGTTCCCGCCTCCCCGGCTCCCTTGGCGCCGAGCTCACCGTCCAGCGTTGGAGAGACGATATGCCCGACGTCGATATCCGGCATTTCGCCCGACATGGGCACGAGGTAATCCGCCATGTTGGCGTTGGTGAGCTGCCCCCGCTCATCGTAGATGCAGTGCTCGTATAACGCGGCACCGAGACCTTGAACCACGCCGCCGCGGATCTGCTCGTCCACGAGTTGCGGATTGATGATGGTGCCGCAATCCTCGACCACCCAGTGCTTGAGCAGCTTGATGAAGCCCGCCTGGGTATCGACCTCGAGCCACGACGCCTGAATGCCGTTTGTGAACGCGAAGGGATACTCGCGCGGCACGAAATGACGGGTCGCCATCAACTCGGGCTGAAATCCCGGCGGCAGCGTATCGGGCCGGAAGTAAACGACGCGCGCCAGCTCCTGCAACTCGATACGCTGCTGGCCACCCTGTATATCCACCACAGCATTATTGACAATGTCCAGTTCGCCGGGCTTCGCCTGAAGAATGGCGGCAGCGACATCCAGAATGTTCTTGCGCAGCACTTTGGCGGCCTGCAGCGCGGCCTCGCCGCCGATGCCTGCACCGCGCGAAGCCCAGGTGCCGCCGCCATAAGGCGTGTTGTCGGTATCGCCAAGAACGACGCGCACACGCTCCATCGATACGCCGAGCACGCTGCCGACGATCTGTGCGGTGAGGGATTCCGATCCCTGGCCCTGCTCGGTGATGCTGGTTTGGCAGATCACACGGCCGGTGGCATCCAGGCGCACCGCGACGCCGTCCTGCGATGAAATCCGCGCGCCACCAACGCCATAGAACGCCGCGCTCGGATTGGTGACTTCGATGAAGCTCGCAATGCCGATGCCGCGGTAAATCCCCCGCTTGCGCAACTCGGCCTGCTCGGCGCGCAGCACATCGTAGTTCATCATCCCAATCAGTTTCTCGAGCGAGGCATGATGCGACAGCGCTTCGAATTTAAGACCCGACGGCGAACCGCACGGATAAGCATCGTCGCGAATGAGATTGCGGCGACGAATTTCGATTGGGTCCATCCCGATCCGCTGCGCAGCAAGATCAACCAGCCCCTCGGTGATCGAGCATGCAATGGGGTGCCCCACGCCGCGATATTGGCAGGTGACGTTCTTGTTCTGGAAGACGACACGGGTCCGCGCCCGATAGTTCTGCGTCGTGTAGGGACCGCCGACCAGATTGACGACCTGGTTGGCCTCGATGGCGCTGGTGCGCGGATACATCGAATACGGACCGATGCCGGTGACGTCGTCGATCTCGAATGCGTTGATCGTTCCGTTCTTGCTGACGCCGATGCGCGCCTTGCAGACATGATCCCGCGCGTGGATATCGGTGTTGAAGCTCTCGACCCGATCGGCGACGAACTTGACCGGGCGGCGCAACAGCTTCGACAGTGCGAGGGTCGCCATCTCGTCGGCGTAGATATGAACCTTGATGCCGAACGAACCGCCGACGTCCTTGCAGACCACGCGAACCTGCGCCTCATCGAGACCCAGATGCATGGCAGCAATATTCTGCACCATGTGCGGCGCCTGGGTGCCGAGATAAACGGTCAGGCGCTCCTCGCCGGAATTCCAGTCGGCGAGGACCGCGCGCGGCTCCAGCGTGACACCGGTATGGCGGCCGAATACAAACTCGGCTTCCACAACCTCGTCCGAATCCTTGAAAGCTTGATCGACCGCTCCGGCATCGAGATTGCGCTCGAAGGCAAGATTGTCTCCGAGCTCCGGATGAATCACCGGCGTCTCGGGATTAAGCGCGGTGCGCATATCGGTGACAGGAACCAACTCATCATAGTCCACCGACACTAGCTCGGCGGCATCTTCCGCGAGCGCGCGGCCGGTCGCCACGATGGCCGCCACCGCCTCGCCCTGCCAGCAGGCGCGGTCGGTCGCGATCGCGTGCTGAGGAGCAGACTTGAGCCCCTTAAGATGCGACAGGATGCCGACCCACGGCGTGATGACTTTCGCCAGTTCAGTGCCGGTCACAACCGCGATCACACCGGGCATGGCTTTCGCCTCGGTTACGTCGATCTTCAGAATTTTGGCGTGAGCGTAGGGCGAGCGCAGAAACACGACATGCGCCATGCGCGGCAGCACCATGTCGCTGACGTATTGCCCGCGGCCCTGCATGAGCCGCCCGAGATTCGGGCGCGGCACCGTCTTGCCGATGTACGAATTCGGACGGTCCAGAACCGAAAGACCGGACTGCTTGTCGGAGCTATCGTTCATCGCGCCTGCCCCGAACGTGCACGGGCCGTTGCTTCCACGGCATCGACGATGGCGTGATAACCGGTGCAACGGCAGTAGTTGCCGGACAAATGCTCACGGATTTGCTCGCGATCGGCTTGCGGCTCATGCGTCAGGATATCCTGCGCGGCCATCAGCATGCCCGGCGTGCAGTATCCGCACTGCAAGGCGTTGCGATTCTGGAAGGCCGCCTGCAAGTCCGAAATCTCTCCGCTGTCCGACAGTCCTTCGATCGTCTCAACGGACGCGTTTTCCGCCTGTACCGCCAGCAACAGGCACGCGCGCACAATGTCGCCGTTCACGCGAACCGTGCACGCGCCGCACACGCCGTGTTCGCAGCCGACATGCGTTCCTGTGAGACCCAGATGTTCACGCAGAAAATCGGCCAGGTTGAGCCGCGGGAGCACCTGCGCGGAGACGCTCTCGCCATTCACTGTCAGCGAGATCGGGGTGGGGTTCGTCATGCCCGCGGCCTCGCTTCAAGCTCAGGCCGCCCAAGCAAAGTCGCCACACACCGCGCCATCAACTGGCGCGCGAGATAGCGGCGCATTTCAGCGGATGCCTGCTGATCTTCCTGCGGATCAAGTTCTGCGTCGAGCGCGGCCTGCGCATCAGCCAGCATGGATGCCGTGACGGGCTTCCCCGTGAGGTGCTTCGAGGCCGCAGCCAACAAGGGCCTATCGCCGACAGCAAAGAAACCGAGCCGAAGGTCCGCGAATACGTCGCCTTCCAGAATTCCGGACGCAGCAAGCCCGACGATGGCGTAGTCGCCCTTCCGGCGCGCGTACTCATGAAAGAAATGAGCCGAATTTGATTTTGCGACAGGTATCTCGACCGCGACCAGCAATTCTTCCGGCGACAGCACCGTCTCGTAGATGCCGGTAAAAAAATCGGCGGCCCGAATTCTCCGTTCGCCATTCCTGCCCCGGACGACAATGATTGCGTCGAGCCCAATGGTACAGGCCGGAAGCTCCGATGCGGGGTCGGCATGCGCGAGACTGCCGCCGATCGTGCCTTTGTTGCGAATCGCCGGATGGGCAACGTGCGCAATGGCTTCCGTTAGAAGCGGCGCGTGCTTTGCGATGTCCGGAGACCTCAGGATATCGACGTGACGGGTGAGCGCTCCGATTTTCAGGACGCCATTCAATTCGGAAATACCCCGCAGCTCGGAGATAGCACCAATATCGACCAGCAATGCCGGAGCCGACAGCCTCATGTTCAACGCAGGCATGAGGCTCTGCCCGCCGGAAAGGACCTTTGCCTGATCGCCATGCAGGGCAAGCAAATCCAGCGCGTCGGTGACGCTCGATGCACGCGTATAACTGAAAGCCGAAGCTTTCATTCCGGCAACCTCCCTTCGCCTCATTTTATGATGGGCTTCGCCAGATTAGACGGTGCCGGGCATTAAAGGTCAAGCGTATTTATCGAACGATTATTTCTGCAGGATGACGTCCGTTCGATAACAATAGAAAATGAAAGCCACACGGCCGGCTTGCGCGGAGAAACCGAGTGCGACAAAGCAAGGAAGAGTTACGGGATTACCAATTATCATATCAGTCCGCTGACCGAACAATGCGCCGTCGCGTCGCTCGCTGCGCGCCAGTCCGTTCCTGGAACACGAGCCGCGATTGCTCGGCCTCCATTTTAAGAATATCGGCAAACAATGCCGCCGCTGGCGACATGACCTTGCGCGCCGGCTCGATCAAAACGAACTCGGAATAAAATGGCGGGTCTTCAAGCGGCCTGACGTCGAAGCGACCGTCATCGAGGTCCGACACCATCATCACGAACGGCAAAATGGCGACCCAGTCGCTCGCTGCGACAAATTGCAGCGTGCCCATCATCGCGTCGAGTTCGAGCCGCTGCGCGACGGCGACGCCATTGTCGCTGCGTGGAGACCATCCAGTATTTGCCTTGAAGATTGTAGGGCGGCTCGCCCGACCAGATGCCGAGCACCTGGTTGATTGCCTCGAGGAACATCTCGTTGCGATTGCGAGGCTGCCGCTAAATCCGGCCGTCACGTATTCTGTGAAAAGCCGCTTTGCACCGCGGCCGAAGATGCGGAACGCGCGATTGCCGCGATCAAAAAGGCAAGCGTGCAACTCGGCATCGGCCACGAACGCCGCTTCGAGCCCGCGGTGATCGAACTGCGCAAGCGGTTCGCGGACGGCGAGTTCGGCAATGCGCTCGTGCTGGAGGGCAACTTCAGCCAGGACAAGTTTCTCAACCTGCCGCCCGACAACTGGCGCCTGTCCAACACGATCAACCCCGTTGGCCCTTTGTCAGCTACCGGAATCCATCTTGTCGATCTTTCGATCGCGATTCTCGGAAAGCCCACACAGGTCTGGGTACGGCTGGCCACACTCGGAAGCAATTTCGCCAATGGCGATACGCTTTCGATCACCATCGGCTTTGGGAGTGGTGCCGACCGCCACGCTGAACGCCGTCCTTGCCACGCCCTTTATGGGCCATCTCGCGCTGCTGGGATCGAACGGCTGGATGGAAATTCGCGACCGGACCCATCCCGAAAACCCGACGGGCTGGGACGTGACGCGCGTTCTCCGCGATCGTTCGCCGGAAACTGCCTACTATCAGCCGCATCCGGCCGTGCGCGACAACCTAGAATCATTCGGCCGGGCTGCACTCGGCAAGGGTTCATATCCCGTCACGCATGACGAGATGCTGTCGAACGTGCGGACGTTGGAGGCCATTCAACGGTCAGCGAGCAGCGGCCGCATTGAGCCGGTTTGATTTCGCCGCCGGCCGCTTGGCGTCTTTGCCCGACACGCGCGCGAAACCGGCGAGGTAGCCGTCGATCGCATTAGCGATCATTTCTTCTTTGTCCTGGATGTCCGGCATTTCGTAAATGTATCGTCGAACGCCGTAATAAAAAACGCCGCCGTGGAAAACCCACGCCATTTCGATTTCGGATGCCGTTGGCTTGGCTTGCGTCGGCAGGCCAAATTCAAACCTGCATTCCTTGATAATGCGCGTCAGAATCTTGTCGCGCACAACGCCCACATACCAGCGGTTGATGTCGAGGCCCTTGAGACCCGAGAACAGATAGATTCTCAGCCATTTTCGCGTGAAAATCACATTGGTATAGGCGTCGTAGAATTGTAGCAGTCGCTCGCGTATCGGGCGCGACCGGTTGGTGAGAAGTTTCTCCCAGCCTGTATCAAGCGGCTCGAGATAGACCTTGCGATAAACTTCCTTGATCAGTTCTTCCTTGCTTGGGAAATAGCGATACAGCAACGGCTGGGTCACACCCAACCGGCGCGCCAGTTCGCGCGTGCCGCCATTGAAGCCCTCTTCGGAGAAGAACTCCGTGGCCTTCCGGACGAATTCCTGACGGCGGTCTTCGGGAGACAGGCGCTTCTGTTTCACATGCGCGACCGACGAAGATGATTTCTTTTTCATGATGACCTAACGGGGGTCATGCCCCAGGAACGAAGTGACCGAAGCTGCCGCGCGCGAAAAGCAGCGGCTCGGCACGGTTGTAAGCATAAGCCTCCACAGCACCAAGGAAAATCACATGGTCGCCGCCGTAATAGCGGCCGGCGCTGCGGCATTGAAATGTGGCCACGGCGCTGGCGAGGACTGGCGCATCGCCTAAACCCGGCTTCCAGGAGACACCCGCGAACTTGTCGTCGGCGCGCGTGGCGAACTGCGTTGCCAGCGCCTGCTGGGATGCGCCCAGCACATTCACCGCGAAATGGCTCGCGTTCTGGAAAATGCTCATGCTCGAAGAATAACTCGCCAGGCTCCAGAGCACGAGCGGCGGATTGAGCGAAACCGACGCGAACGAATTGCAGGTCAACCCCGTCTGCTTGCCATCGGGCGTCGCAGCCGTGATGACCGTGACGCCGGTGGCGTAAGCTCCGAGCGCGTTGCGGAAATCGCGCGGGTCGATCGCGGAGTTGTCGCTTGAAAGCTCATTCCCGGGTTCGGTTGGATGTTGCGAAGCAGCAGCCATCGGCCTGGCCTCTCTCAAAGAGTCAGATTTTCGGATGGCAGATCCAGCGCGACGCGGCCGTAATTGGTTCCAGCGGCATCGAAGCTGAAAGCGATGTGCGCGTTGATCGCATGCGCATCCCGGAATTGCCGTTGCAGCGCGCCCGTGGTGTAAAGACCCCGCGCGCCGCTGGCCGAAAACAGCAACGACACAGCTTCCGTGCACAGGTTGACCGCGTAAGCGCCGTCGCGCCGGTATCTGGTTTTTTCCGCGAGGTTGGGAACATCACCCCGACGTGCATCCTCCATCGCATCGATGCAGGTCCGGCGCATGATAAGACGCGCCGCGTCGATCTTGGCCGAGGCTTCGGCAACCTTGATCTGCGTCGTCTGCAGATCGCCGAGCTTGGCGCGGTTGTAGGTCGAGGCGCGATGCCGCGCGATCTCGACATAATCGTCAAGACAGGCCTGCGCGTTGCCGAGAGCCGCGCCCGACAGAACGAAAGGAAACAAAGCAAACACGGGCAGCGCATAAAGCGGGCCGGGATTCACGGTGCTTCCCGGCGTCGCGCCTCCGGAGACATCCTTCACCGCGAGCGTCATGTAATCCGAAACGAACACATTCTTGGCTTCAACGTCGCTCGATCCGGTCCCCTTCAGACCGGTCGAATTCCACGTATCGATGATCTTGTAGTCGTCCTGCTTAAGCAGAAAAACCCGATACTCGACGCCCTCCGCATCGTCGTCGGAGGATACGATGCCCGCGAGCATATTCCAGGTGCTCGAATCGACACCCGACGAAAACGGCCAGCGGCCCGATAACGTATAACCCCCCGCCACTCTCGTGGCGCGGCCCGCCGGAAACACAAACGACGATGCAATGAGAGCGTTGACGTTGTCTTTCCAGATCAGATCCTGCGCGCGCTCGTCGAACATGCCCAGCATCCAGTGATGGCTGGCCAGATTCGCCAGATTCCACGCGACCGAAGCATCGGCAAGCGCGATGACGTCGGCAAAATCCACCAGCGCGACGTAGTCAAGTTCCGAACCGCCGACGCGCTTCGGCTGAAGAATTCTGAACAGGCCGGCGTCGTGAAGCTCCCGCTCGGTTTCTGGCGGCAGCCTTCGCATCTCTTCGGTGGTCGCGGCACGCTCACGGAGCTTTGGAATCAGCGCGTGCGCACGCTCCAGCATCTCGGAATACGCGCCGTCTTGACCGTTTGAACGCCGGTCCAACTTAAGCTTATGGACTGTGCCTGACATGGGTCTCTCCTGGGCGTTAGCGCGCCGCGGTCTTCCGGGGGGCGTTCGGCTTGATGTGCGGACGGTCGAGATAAAGCGATGCTTTAAGCCCCTCGTCGTCCTGCGTCGCGAACTCCGACAACAACTTCATCTCCGGAATGCGCGAACGGTCCAGCGTGGTCACATCCGGCCAGTCGATCTCGATCAGGTTGCCGGCAGGGTCGCGCAGATACATCTGCACGCAGCCATCCGGCAACTCGTTGACCGGATTGCGGAAGGCCTTGAAATCCAGCGCACCGATCGCCTTGGCCCGGTCATAGGCAGCGTGAAAATCATCCACGTCGAGCGCGAAGTGCTGATAGACCGGGATGTGATCCTCGAGCTCGAACAAATGAAGCTGAAGATCGCCGCAGCGCAGATACTTGGTCTTGAAACCGAAATTATAGGTCGGGATCAGTTCCATGCCCAGTACGGTTTGATAGAACCGTGCGGACTCTTCCAGATCCTTGGCGCCGATAGAGAGATGATTGAAACCGAGAACTTTCATGTCTGCACTCCCCTGCGAATTCAATGAACGTTTTCTTATTTTATCAACCGATAAATAAGGCGATCTGGACAGGAATGCAAGCAGATTGACATGGGAATGCGCTGCACAAAATGTGCTGCACGCGCGCGACGCACACCAGCCTGTTTGAATTTGGGATGCGAGCCGACCTTTTAGACCGGGTTCGCTGGGAGCTTAGTCCGGCTTTCCAAGCGCTCTCAGGATTTCAGCCCGCGAAGAGCGCGGCCGGCGAATGCCACACAATGCAGCTTGCAGATCCTTGATACGCTCGGCATTGCTGTTGGCCCGGCTGCCGTCGGCATTGATGAAGCTGTTCTCGAATCCAATCCTGCAATGCCCGCCCATCGCAGCCGCCGCGACCAACGAGGCCGTTTCAGATGCACCGAAGGCGCAGACCCACCAGTCGAAACGCGCAGCTCCTCCGTTGTCCTGGACTTTCGTAACGAATGGAGCGAGTTCGGCAGGATCGCTTTCCTGAGCGGCGGCGTAGCGGCCAAGCGGAAAAATCACGGAGTGACGAATTCCGGGGATGATCCCGCGCTTCATGAGATCGAGCAGGTAATCAAATTCATTCGCCGCGTAGACAATATGCTGCACGGCGATCCGCTGCGCGTGCGCCCATCGATACAGCTCCGCGGCGTCGGCTTCCGCGCTCGCATCCGGTAGCAGTTCCTTCGTCGCAATGCTGACCGCTTCAGGCCGCACGGCTCGCACCACTGCGATCTGCTCATGCGGCTTGAACATGCCGACCGCTTCGGTCGTGATCTGCACAACGAATTCCGGACCCGTCAGCCGCCGCACGGCTTCAGCCGCGGATATATAGCGTGACGCATCGAGCGTGTGGCGCCCCGCGTTGTCGCGAACGTGCATGTGAATGGCCTGCGCACCCGCGGCCTGGCAGGCACGCGCGTCTGTCGCAAGCGCCTCGGCGGTGAGCGGCAGATTGGGATGTTCGGCATGGCCTTTGCGCGCGCCGTTGGGCGCAACCATGATTGTCAGATCGGCCATATCGGGCCCTACCCTTCGATGAAATGCAGAATGCCTGGAAGATGTGAGAGCGAGAACGCCGTCTGCACTACGATGCGGATTTGTTCCGGTCAATTCCATGCATCGTCTCGAGCACGGCGCAGACCGCCGCCGTATCCTGCTCTTTGCGGCCGAGCGCCGCACCGGCATGATAGACCTGCGAAGCCGCCGCGTAGACGGGCAGCGCACAATCCAGATCGGCCGCGAAAGCGTCGATGATCGAAATGTCCTTGAGCTGCATGCGGATCGTGGCGGTCGGCACGTCGTAATTTTCGTCGCGCATCAAGGGACCTCGCATCTGGAACATGCGCGATGTGCCGGCGCTGTCGGCGAGCGTATCGTAGACCAGCGCCGGATCCATCCCAGCCTTGATGCCAAGAACGATGGCTTCCGCCGCCGCCACGTTATGAATCGTGACGAGATGGTTGGCGATGTATTTCATGATGCTGCCGCGGCCGAACGGTCCGAGATAGCGTTGTACGTGCGACATTCCTGCGAAAACCGCCGCGCAACGGACAAAGGCTGCTCCATCGCCGCTGCCGAGAATAACGAGATCCTTGGTCACCGCCTGCGCGCCGGTTGTGCCTACCGCAAATCAAGCCCGAGCATATTTGTGATGCAGTCCACCCAGAATCGGATGGCGCAGAATGCGTCCTGCTGCCTCGACGGCACGTGATTTCGGTGCGTCCTTGTTTAACGATAAGTGAGTGCGCGTGCCATTATAGTAGTCCATATAAGACAGCAGCAGATGGCGCAGATGGCGTTCGCCGAACACCACGATATGATCGAGGCATTCCCTGCGGATCGAGCCGATCAACCGTTCTG
>Ga0208990_1000020_pt1 | contig 20176 bp, 22 predicted proteins | sample MedBloCARef_M3_FD_187854 | JGI IMG/M metagenome (GOLD analysis project Ga0208990, IMG submission 187854) | Forest soil microbial communities from El Dorado National Forest, California, USA - Mediterranean Blodgett CA Ref_M3 (SPAdes) (version 2) | ecosystem: Environmental > Terrestrial > Soil >...
ATCTTTTCTACTTATCCCTATCGGCCATAACCGGCAGGGATTTGCATATATCGATCTACACCGGCTGCAAAAAACTCTCTTCGCAGACGCACGGGATGCACCGGTAGGTCACCAAGTCGAAGTTCTGACCTTGCGGCTCAATCGAGGCCAGCCTCATCCGCTCACCGCATTTGATGCAGGGCATCTCAATGGTGGTTTGAAAACGCGTACAGGTCGGCGTAGGCCGGGGTATTCGCAGCATCGTATCCTCGAATTCCAAAGAGGAACGCAACGCTACCCACTCGGACCGAGGGCCCGCCCTGCACTATGTCCGATTCCCGACGCAATTGGAACGAGGAAAGTACCTCGGCGACTTTGGCAAACCGCACCTACGGGGAGAACCGGTGCCATGACTGTGCGGCAACGATCAGCCGGAACGCTGTCTGGTTCGCGGGCCATGCCTCGAATGTCACGACTGAGCTTCGCGAACCACAATTGGCTTGAATCGTCCATCAGACGACAGGCCCGTTTTTCGCGCGGCCCTTGTCGTATCAGGAGGTCTTGATCTTATGAGGAGACGTCACAGCCGAAATGGAACGAAGGTCTTGGGATGCCGTTGATCCCCAGTCAGGACAGCCGCCATGCAACGCATCAGACATCCGCCCCTTCGCAACAAGATCGATTTGGCAGAGCCAACTCAGCTTCGTGCCTGGACCCGGCGGCTCGGCATGTCCGCTGATGCATTGAAGGCCGTTGTCGACAAGGTGGGTAACTCCGTCGCGGCCGTGACCAAGGAAATTGAACTTCGGCGGGCAAGTCCCCAGGCATCGCCGGCGACGGTCCAAAGCCCATCTGCCGAAGGCGAATTGCCGAAGGCAGCTTGTTGACAGTGACGCGCCTGGCTCGCCAGCGGCGTGACCTATCGCAGCATTTTAAATACCGTTCGCAAAACAAAGCCGCCCCGCCGACATGGCGGGGCGGCTTCTTTGTTCGCTGGTTAGTTATATTTAAACTGCGGCATCGCCTTCAGCTGGTCCTTGGTCGCGTTGAAGACGGCGTGATCCGGATACCACTTCTCGTCCGCCGCACGCTGAGGCCGATTGGCACGATTGGCTTCCCCAACCGTGGATTTGTCGGCCGGCGCGGTGGTTGTCGATGAAGTGCGAACGGGTTCATTGACCCATTTCAACTTCTCCATCGGCACCGCAACGTAGTGTTCGCCCATGCCGAGAAAGCCGCCGACCCCCAAGACGACGTTATCGACCTTGCCGGACTTGTCGACGATCAACTCCTCAATCTCCCCGATCTTCTCGTTGGCTTCGTTATACACGTTAACGCCGATCAACTTGGAAGCCCTCCACTGGCCGTCCCTGTGGACGGCCGTGTTGACGCTGGAGCGATCGTTAGTGGCGGTCTCCGCGAAGGCCGCACCGGTCAAAAGCGCGGTGCCGAGCAAGGCTGCCGCCAGATATTTCAATTTCATTTTTAGTCTCCAGTGAGATTCGAGTTGAGGGGTGATTGTTTTTGGACACCAAATCAAACTGTCAGTGGTGCAGCAGCATGATCAGAATGATCAGCGGGATCGGTATTCCAAGCAGCCACAGAAGAATTGGCATGAGTATCTCCTTTCGGTTTGGTTGATGAGGGTTAACGACCTAGTGCTGTTTTGCCCCATGTACCGTCGCGAAGGCCTCCGCCCTCGGTCGCTGCCAGCGCTGCCGAGAAAGCACCGACGAAAAGCGAAAGCGTCAGCCAGATGGCCAGCTTCATCGCGGCCTTGCGGGCTTTATCGAGATCGGCCTTGACCTGAACGATCACATCGCTGACGCGCTTGTCCGCGTCGGCCTGGCTAAGTCCGGTTCGGGCAGCGACCACTTTCGCGATATAGCTGCGGTCGGCCGCAGAAGGTTCGCCACCATTGCGGAAGTCGGCGGTAAACAGGCGAACCAGTTCCCGGCGCAATTCCCCGCTATTGGCATTCGGCGCGTTGTCTGCAGTAGGGTTGTTCGGCCGCAACAAGGTATCGACATAGCTATCCATCGGACCCGCCTGCGAAGCGCTGGCCTGCACCGCGCCCGACGTTGCACCGCCAATCAACGAGGTGGCGGGAGAAGCTAGAAGGATTGCACCGACCACGGAAGCCAATGCCCACGCCAGGAAACCATGTGCGGTATCGCGAAAAAGAACTTCGGTTGACTGCACCCCTATCCATCGGTTGCGCAGCCGCCCCGCGAGATAGCCGCCAATGGCCGAGGAGATCATGGCCATCACAATGAAATAAAGGCCGGTGCCGATCTCAAAGGTTGTTGCGGAAACTCCGGAATCGGACCAAGGCGACACCACGGAAAATCCGAGCCCCGCGCCCAATGACAACAAAACCAATGTCAACGCACAAGAAGCAATCGCGCCAGCCAGAACGGCCGCCCAGGAAATTCCTGCCACCGACGGCTCGACAATCTCGTCTATTACAACCTCCTCTGCCACCCCAACGGGGCGCATCACCTGTTCCATCAAATCCTCCCAGCGTTTTGAATTCGATGCCGGGGAAATGGTCGAACGGGAAGAAGGTTCCTTGCAGGAAACTGATTCCGCCGCGGGAACGGCAATCGCGCTTGGACGTTCTCCCTCAGCGCGCATACGCGCGCACGCACACACACAAGTGGAGGAATAAATGAAATTGAAATTGCTGACCGGCGCGACGATTGCCGCCGCGCTATCGCTCCCGGTTGTTTCGCACGCGCAAGATGGCGCTGCAGCCGGCGCCACGACAGGTGCCGTTACCGGTGCAGTCGTGGGCGGCCCGGTCGGAGCCGCAGTGGGAGCCGGCGTTGGTGCAGTTGCCGGCGGCATTGCCGACGATACGCGGCCACGCTTCCGCAGCTACGTTTCGGAGCGCCGTGTTCCATCATATCGCTACGAACGCGAAGTTCGCGTCGGCGAGGACCTGCCCTCGAGCGGCGTCACTTATTACGAAGTGCCACGCGAGTATGGCGTGACCAAGTATCGCTATACGGTCGTCAATGATCGTCCGGTGCTGGTCGACCCCGCCACGCACCGGATCGTCCAGGTCATTGATTAACGACTGCAACGGCCTCATTTCGGTGAGGCCGTTGCCTGGTGTCCGCTGTTGCGCACCGGGGCTATGGCGCGGAAGAGCTGTTCGCCGAACGTTGAGTTTTTGGCACTGTTTGGCTTCCAAACGGGAGCCGAGCCGAACCATCGATCCGAGCTTCGCTAACGAGCTTTGTGCGACACGGCCCGGAGCAGGGCGCGGGCGAAGAAATCCCTCGCGACCGCGTCCAGCGCGGTCGAGATCAATTCATCGGATTCGAGCATGCGCCCCCTGTCCTCGGCCTCAAGGCGCTCGGCTTCCTGAATATAATCCATTGCAAGTTCGCGCAGACGGCGGAACTCAGCATCGTCGGGAATTGGATAAACTGTCGCCAGCAAATCTCTGGCGCGCGCGCGAGCGCGATCGCTTCTCATGCCCGCCATGAGCGCCTCCTTAGATCGGTTCTGTTTCCTGAAGTGCTGAGCAGCCCCGCTGGTGAACCGGTCAGCAACCAAATAGCCGAAAATAGCACTATGTGAATTAAGCGTTTTGAGCTGTGTCGGGTTCCGGACAAAGGATATTATTTTCGAAGATTTTTTCGCCAGGAGTCCGAAAAGCAGGCCGCCCAAAAAAGCTGACGGATTGTGGATTGTGGTTCCGAGCTGCGACCCGATCGACTTCTAATCAGAAAGGCGGCCCGAGGGCCGCCTTTCTTTTATCGTTACTCGATCTTTTATCGTTACTCGATCTCCTCGATGATCGTGCGTTCGCGCGGCTCAACCACATATGTCCTGTTGTCGCGCTCGATATACCGATACTCGCGCAGCGTCGGAGATTCCCGATAGATCTCATCGGGGAAGGAGCGGATCTCCACGGAATCCGGCAAGCGCTCCCCGATCCGGGCGCGCGTAGACGCGGCACTGCCGGTGGTGCGCTGTTCTATCCGGGAAGAACGAGCATGCTTGCGAATGACCTCGCGATCCCTGTCGGAGAAGGTTGTCCTGCGTGATGCCGGGGCGGCAGCGGCCGATCCGCCCGCGCGCGGTAGCACGTCGACAATTTTGTAGCTCGATGGATCGACGATTACGATGTCGTCGCGGACAACGAAGAAGTTATAGCCGCGATATTGCGGCATGACCTCAACAACATCGGTAGGAAGTGGCTGGAAACGCACGTCCCTCGGAACCACCGTGCCGACGGACAATGAGAAGTTGACATTGTTTAGCGGGGCGGCGTTCAGCCTTGTAATCGATTGACTGACGCGGGTGCGCTGGCTCTCATTGAGATTGGCCGAGACGCTGACATTGGACGAGGATGATTGCGCAGTGTTGGTCTGGTTGCTCGTCGGTTGAGCCGCTGTATTGGTAGACGGCTGGGCTCCCGCATTAGTATTGGCGTTGGTGCCGGTGGGCGACGCCTGCGACTGATTGTTTGCCGGCGGAGCCGTATTGGTCTGCGCCTGCGTGGGTGAGTTCGACGGTTGAGCGGATTGAGCCTGCGAGGGAGCCGTCGCTGCGTTGTTATCCGATCGACTCTGCGATGGCGGGGAAGCTTGATTTGACTCGGCCTGCGAGCGCGACGAATCATTGTTGCCCGTCGTGGTCGGGGCTGACTGGCTGGTAGTGGTCGCCGAGTTCGGTGTTCCGGAAGGCGTCGATTGGGCGTTCTGGGCAGACGGCGTCGAACTCGGAGAAGAATGTGTCGGCGCCGCGGCCGGGGCCGACGAATTTGAATTGGTATGACTTTGAGCAGCGGGGGGTGAATTGGTTCTGGGTTGCTCGCTCGGTGATTGGGCGAATGCGCCAGTGCCGAGCATCAAGCTGATAGCAGTAGTAATAAACCAATGTTCCTTCATGGTCCTCTCCTGGGGTTGGTCTTAAAAAGAAAAATAACTCCCCCATGCCGCGCGCTGTTCCAATCGATTGCACCGATTACACCATTTGTTGGCAGCGGAACCTGTCGTGCCGTCACGTACGCAGTTTACCTTCTCTGAAATCTCGGGAACGAAAGGGAGCGCTAGGCTTTTTAAGCACAGGGCAGTGTTTAGACGAAACCAGGAGGAACCTATGAGGAAACTTGCGATCACGCTGTTGACGGGCGCCGGCGCGCTGTTTGTCGGAAGTGCAAATGCCTCTGACATCTATACCAGCACTGAATACACAAATTCGGATCTCGTGCAGCCAGTCCGCATGGTCTGCAATGAGGACGGACGTTGCTATAACACCCGCGGGGGCCGCCGCGTGATTATCCACGATTCCTACAACTATGCGCCGCGCGAGCGATATGTCGAGCGCCGTAGCTATCGGGATTGGGACGACGGTCCGCGCGGCGGCATCGGCTTCCGGGCGCCAGGCGTAAGCGTTGGCATCGGCGACGATCGCTGGTAGATCGATGGCGCCAGCATTGTAGAGTAGATCGCAGAAAAGAACCCGCCGGCTCATGTGGTCGGCGGGTTCTCACTGCAGCACGGGTTTAAAGACTCGAGCGCGGAGTCGCCGGCGGTGCCGCCGATGAAGCCGCCCCGTTATCGAGGCAGCCTCGATGTCGCAGTTAACGTATCCGTGACGTCGGCCAAGCGCACGCTCATGCGGCCTAGATGCGATTGTCTTGAGAAGCGGAAGGCGGCGCCTTCTGATCGGTCTTGTGGGCGTTCTGCTTATTGGCTTCGTGCCGGCCGATGATGCATCCTGCGACAGCCCCGACTTTGCCGTGCCCTGCGAAATGGCCCGCGACGCCACCAACGATAGCGCCCTTGATACATCCCTTTGCCTCCGCGGCGGCGGGCGCAAACGCTAGGCCCAGAATAGCGGTACAAAAGATCAGCAGCTTCATGGCGGCTCTCCGAAAAAACATTCGCTGAAACAATCTGGGTTGCGGTGATTAGTTCCGGAAAAGCATGACATTCCCTCGACAAGGCTACTTCGCCGGGCCGTCCCGACGCCGGTTCGGTGGCGGTACAGACAATCGCCCCCGAATCTGTAAGATAACACCCGCGCGAAATCGATGATGGAATAGGGCTCATTGAGTCGTGACCGATTATTCGTCGAAGGCTGTCAAACTTCAACCCTTTCGTGTGGATGGAGATCGCCGTGACCTGCGGCTAGATGCGTTCCGTGGGCTGGCGCTGTGGTTCATCTTCCTCGATCACATCCCCGACAATCTTCTTGCCTGGTTTACGCTGCGCAACTACGGCTTCAGTGACACCACCGAAGTGTTTGTGTTCGTGTCCGGCTACACCTGCATGATTGCCTATGGCGGTGCATTGCGAGAGCAAGGCTGGCTCACGACAGTGACGCGCGCGCTGCGGCGCGGTTGGGAAATTTACGTCGCGTTCCTGCTTCTGCTGATCGCCTATCTCGCCCTGATCTGGGCTGTCGGCGACGGCAGCCGCTATCTCGATGAAACCAACACAGCCGTGTTTTTCGAAAATCCCGGTGCGGCCATCGTTCGCGCCGCCTTCATGCAATATACGCCGCTCAACACCGACGTGTTGCCGACCTTTGTGTTGCTGCATTTGGCCTTCCCAAGCCTGCTGTGGCTACTGACCCGGAACGCCGCGGTCGCGCTGGGCGCATCGCTTCTGCTTTATCTGCTGGTGCAGGCGTTTAGCTGGAACCTGCCGGCGTGGCCGCGCGGCGAATGGTTCTTCAATCCGCTGGCGTGGCAGGCGCTGTTCGTATTCGGCGCCTGGTATGCGTACGAGGGCACCGGCCGGATGCGGACGATTGTGCAGTCGCGCGCCGCGCTGGTACTGGCGATGCTCTATCTCGCATTCAGCCTCGCCGTCGCATTGAGCTGGCAATTCAAGGTGCTTGAAGGATTCATGCCCGATGCGCTGTCAAGGCTGATCTACCCGATCGACAAGAGCAACCTGTCGCCGCTGCGTCTGTTGCATTTTCTCGCGCTAGCCGTGGTCGGCGTGCGGCTGACGGCGCGCGATTGGCGCGGCCCGCTGAAGCCCCTGATAACCGCGATGATTCGCTGCGGCGAGAACTCGCTGGCGATGTATTGCCTCGGGGTTTTGCTGTCGTTCATGGGCCACGTCGTCCTGCTCGGTTTTTCCGGCACCATCGCCATGCAGGTCGCCGTCAGTATCTCCGGAATCGTGCTCATGAGTGTTGTAGCGACCCTGATGACCTGGGAAGCCAAACTGGACCGCCGCGGGCCAAAGCTGTTTTGAACGAAGGCGATCTTCCGGGTTTAACAGCCGGCGTGATTGGCCTCGTGCGCGACATATTGGTTGTGGTGTCGATGGCGCGTTCTGCCATGCCGGGCTGGGTGTTTCGATGGTCTATCGTTGCTCTCGAAGCGACGGCCCGGGTTCGGCGGCCGGCCATGCGCAGAGCATGAAGAGCGATGAGGCCGCCGCCTTTGGCTATCCGCGCGAGCGCTAGTTTTGAATAGCGGGTCAAAGACCTTTGGCTATCCGCGACAGGCGCCGTTTTGAACGGCGGGTGACGGCCTCGTAGGCAAATGCATGGTCGAGAATTTTGTTCCCCCGGCTGCCGCTGCTGTTGGATCCTGATTTGATCCGTGTCGCATTTGCCTAGCCAGGTTCCCGGCATTGCAGGCACACGCGTAGGCTGGCTGTGTGCAATTCTCGCTCGCTACCCGGTGGCAAAATGCTAGACTTCAAGCATTGGGCGGGGCGGCCAATGCAACGGCGCGAGTTCATCAGGCTTTTCGGCGGCGTAGCGGCGGCTTGGTCGCTGGAGGCAAGTGCGCAACAGCCAAAGCGGATGCGCCGAGTGGGCGGCATTTACTCGGGCGCTGCAAGATTTGGGCTGGCCCGCTGGCCGCAACGTTCGGATCGACTACCAAGTTGATGGAACTGCTGAAGGAGGTCGCACCCCAGACGAGCCGTGTCGCGCTGATGTTCAACCCAGCGACATCTCTCTTGAAGCCGGTAGAGGCAGCCGCTCCATTGTTGAAGATGGCAGTGGTTGCCGCGCCCGTTCACAACCCGCCGAGATCGAGCCATTATGGTGCCGCTTGCGCGCGAGCCGAACACTGGCCTGTTTCGCCGCGCGGCGCCGTACATCGACCGCATTCTCAAGGGCGAGCTGTTGCCGTGATCGGCCAAGTGGCCGTGGAGGGCGCTCGGAACGTCAGGGCCATCGGCAAGCGCCGCGCAAGTAACTTCGCCCTGTCTTCTCTCAGTCATTGATCGCAGATAGCTCAATCACCTCAGGGGATTTGTCGTGAGCGACGCTTTCAAATCAGAACCAGCGAGACGAATTGCGGTGCTAGGCGCGCCCATCGATATTGGAGCGTCGCAGCGCGGAACCTTGATGGGGCCTGCGGCTTTGAGAACCGCCGGTCTTTTGACTTTGCTCGACAGACTGGGCCTTGAAGTGAAAGACCACGGCGATCTCTCCATTGGTGATGCGATCGACCTGGCTGACGCCCCGCCTGACAATGCCAAGCACTACCGAGAAATCCAGCGCTGGACCGGGGCATTGAGTGCGCGCGCCTATGAGCTGGCGCGATCCGGCGCAATCCCGATCTTTCTCGGCGGCGATCACACTTTGTCGATGGGTTCGGTGAATGGGATTGTTCGCCATTGGCACGAAATTGGCCGTGAGCTTTTCGTTGTATGGCTGGATGCGCATGCGGACTACAACACCCCCGCGACGACGCTGTCCGGGAACATGCACGGGATGTCGGCGGCATTCTTGTGCGGCGAGCCCGGGCTGGACAGGCTTCTGGGTGAAGAGCTGCGCTCACCTATCGATCCTGATCAACTGGAACTATTCGGCACACGCTCGATAGATAAACTGGAAAACGATCTGCTGCGAAGTCGCCGCATCAGCGTTGCCGACATGCGCCAGATCGATGAGTTCGGGGTTGGGGTGCTAATTCGTCGCGTCATCGACAAGGTGAAAGCCCGTCATGGCGTACTGCACGTCAGTTTTGACATTGATTTTCTCGATCCCAGCGTGGCACCCGGCGTTGGCACCACGGTGCCCGGCGGCGCGACCTATCGAGAAGCGCATTTGGTGATGGAGATGCTGCATGACTCCGGGCTGGTTCGATCAGTCGATATTGTCGAGCTCAACCCATTCCTTGATGAGCGGGGCCGTACCGCGCGCACCGCTGTAGAACTGATCGGCAGCCTCTTTGGCCAGCAGATAACTGACAGGCCCACTCCGACTAATGCGATTGGATCTGACGATTGAAGCACTTCAGTTCGTCAGACACTGCGCGCAATTTCGCCACCCATTGCCGGATTTTTCTGCAATGGGAAGCTAAGCTGCAAGGGAACGGAAATACTCTCTTTCTGTTGAAGAAATGGAATTACTGCCTCTCTTACTGTTGAAGGGACGGAACTACTGCGTTTGTGTAATACCAAAACAAGGCAATCTTCAAGAATTGCCACTGAGAAGTATATTTGGGGGGCTGCGCTCTCGGAAGACTTCACACATCCAGGAGCCAGCAATGCCTGAAAATGTCGACCCCAGTTCCGCAAGAAAAACCCGGCCTGTCTCCCGAGTTGGTCGTCACCCTACGATCCTTCGGGTTTCTTCGCTTGCGGTGGCAAGTATCCTTTCGCTTCTGTTGATAAATGCTGTGGTTCCACCAATTGTCGCCGACCAGTCGGACAGGGCGGTGGTCAATGCTCCCGTTACACTCTTGACGTCGCCCATCGATGGAGAAATCGATTTTTTGACGATGAGCCCCGGTCGCACAGTGGAAGCCGGTGATTCACTTGCGCAGATATCGAACGTTCGGTTGGATAGAGGAACTCTAATTTCGCTTGAGGAAAAGGCTGCGGATGCTCGGGAAAAATTGGCAGCCACGCAGGGAAAAAAGGACTCGGACCGCGCATATCTGAAAACGATCGATTCCGAGATCGCGAACCAGACAGAGCAACTTAAAGCCCAATTTCAGTCGCAGATCGGCGAACTGCGTGCGCGAGTTGCGCAATCCGAGTCCTTAAGTGCAGAAAAGAAGGCATTGGTTGATCGGCAGTCCGACATGGTCGCGCGTGACGCCGCGAGCGCGTATATGCTCAGGCCAACCACTCACCAGTATTCGGCCGCGCTTCATAATGCGGATGCCGAAAACGCGAAGCTCAATCAGAAAATCGCACAGCTCGATGCCCTGGAAAAAGGCATTTATGTGGGAGATGATCTTATCGCAGTAGGTACCCTCGTTCAGAAACGGCGGGATATTGACCTCGATGAAAAGCGAATGGAAATCGAGGAAAAGGAACTTTCCGCGGTTTTGGAAGATCATCAGCGTCTCATAAATAAAGAGCAAAAGAGACTGGACACTTTGGCCGAAGCCAATGTGCGGGTTACCACCGCAGGCAAAATCCTAAACGTGGGTGCTGCGCCTGGCCGGCATGTGAATGCTGGGGACTCGGTGGCGTCACTCGTCGACTGCGACAAGCGCTTCGTTGTAGCGATTTTTTCGTATCGGCAGGGCCAGAGCATGAAGGTCGGCACAAGCGTCCGCGTTGACGGCGCTTCTTTCGGGTCGGGAGTCGTGACGGCTGTGCTGCCCAAGACGAGCGATAAGATAGACGACCGCTTCGCTGTTCCTTTCCCGCAAACCGAGCGGCGGGAACTATACGCGATCATTGCGCCTGACAACCGGACGCATGGCACGCTCGACCCGGAAGCCGCAGCTCAGCACGAACAGTCGACATCCTGTAACGTTGGTCAGTGGGTAACAGTGACCAAGGAGGACGGCATCATTCCTTCCATGTCGGTTACCTGGCGTCGTTTGGAAACGCTGATGACGTCGTGGAGCAACAAGAAAGGTCCCCTCGAACCGAACGAGGGCGACGAAAGGAGACGTGAAACAGGGTTCGCCATGCTCGCGGCTGCATTCCGCTCAGCCGCGCAAGCGGAGCATCAATCGTCCGAGCTGGATGATTGGATGCCGCGGACGGATGCTGTCGTCGCTCGATGAAGCGCTCTGTTGTCGCCATCTTTTGCATCGCGACCATGACCAGTTCCATGGCGGCTAGCGGCGGCCCGGAATCTCAGCGGGCGCGTTATTGCGCCCCGTTGGCCGACGCAGTCACATCGCAGGCGGCCGGCGCTAAGGCGGTTTTTGTTCGCAGTTACGAGCACGGAGAAGACGAAAGCCGCTTGCCCGCAGGCCTGGCTTCGTCGGCTTTTGTCTACGATAACGCTCTCGCAGTGATCGCGCTGGTTGCATGCGGAAACGTGACAAGCGCAACCACAATCGGCAATGCCTTGAGCCTAGCGGCCCGCCACGACCGCACGTTTACAGATGGCCGCGTTCGGAATGCTTATCGGGCGGGGCCTGTGGGTGAGGGGGCTCCGGCATTACCGGGATGGTGGGATAGCAAACAGAACATTTGGGCTGAAGACGCGGCCCAGGATGGCACTTCAACGGGCAACGTTGCCTGGGCAGCCTTGGCGCTACTGACGTTGCACCAAGCAACCAAGCAGGACTCCTTCCGGGCGGACGCCGAGCACCTGATCGATTGGGTGATTGCGAATGCCTCCTCCGGCAGCGGATTTCGCGGAGGTTTTCACGGTTACGACCCGCAGCAGGTGGGACTGACCTGGATATCGACCGAACACAACGTCGATGTGTACGCGGCAGCGACTTGGCTATTCCGTCTAACAAGCCAGCGAAAATATGCAGATGCGGCATCGCAGGCCCGGCGGTTTCTCGAAAGAGCCTTCGATGTGGATCATTTCCTGTTGGGGACCAAACCCGACGGCAGCCTCGCGGATAGCGGAATGCTCGCATTGGACGTGCAGCTCTGGCCATGGATGGCAATCCCGGATGCGCCCGCACAATGGCGATCTGCCCTCAATTTTGCGGCGACACACCTGGCTGTCCAGGACGGCTTCGATTTTAACGGTGACCGGGACGGCCTATGGGTCGAAGGCACCGCGCAGGCATCGTTGGCATATCGGATCGCCGGCGATCCGCTCCGCAGCGCGCAATTGCTGACGACGCTGGAGGCCGATCGGGCACCATCCGGCTTTCTCAATGCAACCCGAGCCGCGCGTGTGTCAACGGGTCTTTCGATCGATCCTACCAGTACAGAAGCGGACTTCTTTTACTTCAGACGTCCTCATCTCGGAGCGACCGCATGGGCGACGCTGGCGGCGATGGCGTGGAATCCATTTACCGGCAGAAAGCTGGACTGATGTTCGAAAGCGCTGCGGACAATTCATCAATCCTGTCGATCGACCTTGGGCTGCTGATCGGATTGCTTGTGATGGGGCGACTGCTTGATCCGTTGCTGGCCCGTGACCGGATCTTGTTCGGCTCGACCGCCGGCTCGTTGCTTGTGATATACGCCCTATGGCGTTGGCACGACACACTTTCGACATTTGCATTTTCCGTGCAGACGTTATGGGAGTATTTCTTCTTTGCGTTCGAAGCATTGGCTATAGTCTACACACTGATGTCGATTGTCATTCTTTTCCGCAATATCGATCGGTCCGGGCAAGCTGATGCGGCGCAAAACAGAATGGAACGCGAAGGCGATTTCCCTCCCGTAGATATCTTTATCTGCACATATGACGAGCCACTCGAGATTTTAGAAAAGTCGATTCTGACCGCTCTGGCATTGGATTATCCAGATGCCACCGTTTGGGTTCTGGACGATACAAGGCGAAAATGGCTCCGAGAATACTGTGAGGCGGCGGGCGCACGCTATATTACCCGGGACAACAACAGGCACGCCAAGGCAGGAAACCTGAACAACGGTCTAGCGGTCACTGCAGCCCAGACCAACGCCCCGGTTATCCTGGTGCTGGATGCGGATTTTGCTCCCCGCCGCGATTTCTTGAAGCGCACGGTCGGATTGCTTTCGAATCCGGACGTTGCCGTGGTTCAGACACCGCAGTTCTATTACAACCCTGATCCGATCCAGCACAATCTGCTGGCGGCGCAGAGTTGGGTGGACGACCAACGCTTCTTTTTCGATATATTTCAGCCGGCCAAGGATGCGTGGGGATGCGCGTTCTGCGTAGGGACTTCCTTTGTCGTTCGCCGCGATCGTTTGAACGAGATCGGCGGATTTCCGAGCCAGGCGATCTCGGAAGATATAAATCTGACTTATACGATGTTGGCGAATGGTTACCAAACCTCGTGGCTGAACGAGAGACTCAGCATTGGATTATCGGCCGAGGGAATACCCGAATACATCACGCAAAGGGCCCGCTGGTGCCTTGGAACGATTCAAGTGGCTCTGCTTCGTCAAGGGCCGTTGTTCGGATCGGGATTCACGTTCACTCAAAGATGGCACTATCTGCATGGTGTGTTGAATTGGCTGTGTAAGCCATTCATGGTGCTGCTGCTGGTTGCCCCTCCGATCTATTGGTTTGCAGGTATGCCAGCCTTCGAGACGGATTATCTTTCATTCTTGCGATATGGAGTTCCGGCTCTGTTTGGTCAGATCGTTTACATGGCCTGGATTTCGAGGTCGCGCACGCTTCCCTTTTTTATGGAAGCAACCCATGCAGTGACGGCGTTTGCGATTACTGCCACGCTTCTCAGCGCTGTCGTTAAGCCGTTCGGACGGCCGTTCAAGATTACGGACAAGGGCGGCGACCGCTCCGCACCCCGGGTGCATTGGAAGCTCGCGTCCGTCTTCGGTTTGATCTCGCTAAGCTCTGCTGCCAGCATCGTTTGGGCGTTTGTCTCGCCATATGCGGCGAGCGAGATTTCGTCTATCGATTTCTTCAATTTGCTCTGGGCCGGCATTGCGATGCTCATCGCGTTCATTGCGTTCCTGGTCTGCTTCGAGTTGCCTCGCGGCGAGGCGCTCTTCGCGGTCGATGAAGCGGCCCAACTCGCTGTAGGCGATAACGTCATCTCCGGTCATGTTACCGGGCTCTCGACATCCAGTGCGCAGATGTCCTTTGCGCGAACATTGCCGGCGCGCCTGTCCAATCAAACCGTTCGACTTTATCTTGATGCGCTTGGGTGGATCGAAGCGGAAGTTTCAAGCAGTTCAAAATCTGTCATTGGACTGCGTCTTCGACCGACATTTGCGCAGCATAAGCAACTCGTGGTCACGCTGTTCGGCTCCTCGTCCAGCAATGTTGCTGATACCGCTAGCATGAGAGGAGCAATCTTCGGAACGATATCGAGAGGGTTTCGAGGAAAATAACATCGAATATTGCAATTCGAGGCATCACGTCCGATTCCGGCGAGAAGGCAAACATGCTGTCCGAAGCAGCTTTCAGATTGTTGGTGATAGCGGCGCAAGCTGGATGCCGTGATCGGCGAAGTAGCGGTCGAGAGCATTTGGCGCGCCAGAGCCGTCGGCAAGCGCCACGTAGGTGTCAGGTCTGAGCAAATAAAGCGCATCGCGGGCTAGCCCCGCCGTCTCGTATTCGGATCGCCAGCCGAATATGTGCAGCGGAACATTGTGAGCGGCGCACCACGCAGCGAGTTCGACGCTGGCCGAGCCATAGACATGGACCTGCCAATCCATCGTTGCGAGCGTATCGAAATTGTCGACGCCGTCAACCGGCGCCCATGGCAGACGATCCCCGCCATGTACATGCCCGGCCGCGCCACGGCTCAAAGGGCCGCGTCGATAATTCAGCATGATCTGCGAGACGGTGCGGAAGATATACTCGCGAACCGGGCCCAAAGAGACGGCCATCGGGAGCAGCACGGGCGCGACACGGGTGCGCATGACGTCGGCGATCCGCCCCTCCGCGGTCACGAAGCTGAATATGCGATCGGTTGTCGCGACCAGTCGCCGGGCGAAGCCGATCCTTTCGGCTTCATAGCTGTCAAGCAGATTGTCGCCGGCACGGCCGGCGAGAACTGCTGCAAGTTTCCAGGCGAGATTGATGGCGTCGCCAATCCCGGTATTCATGCCCTGTCCGCCGGCCGGGCTGTGGATGTGCGCTGCGTCGCCGAGCAGAAAGGCTCGTCGTTTGCGGAAATGCTGGGTCACCCGATGATGCACATGATAGGTCGAAAACCAATTGACCTTCTTGACTTGGACTTTGAGGTGGTTGATCGCCCGGTCGCTGACGTCTTTAAACGTCAGCGTATCGGCGCGGTCGGCTCGCTCGTCGCGTACCGTTCCGATCAGGCGCGCTCGTCCTCGTCCGGCCAGCGGGAAGACGCCCAGGAAATCGGCTTCGTCGAGATCGGCGTGCAGTTCGCCATTCAGTGCGGGGCCGTCCGCCTCGACATCGGCGACGTAAAAGATTTGCCGATAGGTGCCGCCGGGAAAGCCGGTGCCGATCGTCTCGCGCACGGTCGAGCGCGCGCCATCACAACCGCCGATGTAGTTCGCCTCGCAATCATACTCCTGACCGTCGGGCCCGCGCAGGCGAGCCGTGATGCCATTTTCCTCGTCGGTGAAATGGATCAGTTCGGTGCGCCGCTCGACCGCGACATCAAGCGCTTCCAGCCGCTCGATCAGCAGCCGCTCGTGCTGGTCCTGGGGGAAGATTTTAAGGAAGGGGTAGGGCGTCAGGCCGGAGCCGATCGTTTCAAACGAAAGCCGCGCCGCCGCTTCACCCTTCACCCAAAGATTGACGGCGGGAACCTCGTGGCCCCTGGCGACCACGGCCGCTGTGAGATCAAGCTGCCGGTAGAGTTCGAGCGTGCGGGCTTGAACCGCCAAAGCGCGCGAGGTGGTTCCTGGCTCGGCGGTCTTGTCAACGATCCTCACCTTGACACCGAGCTTAGTCAGCCAAAGCGCCAGCACCAGACCCGTCGGACCTGCACCAATGATCAGAACATCAGTCCGCGGCATCTGCTATGCTCCAATCCACCATTCATCGCGCCAGCCTATAAGGCGCGTAACTCACGGGAAACGCCATGCGAGATCGAACATGGACCAGGCGCGACGTACTCAAAACCTCGACCGCGGTTGCAGCCGGAGTGCTGTTCGCCGAGCCGATCCGGGCGGCCGCACCGCCGCCGACCAGCGTGACGCCCGCCTTGATCGAAGCCGCGCGCAAAGAGGGCAAGGTCTCGTACTACTCCGCGCTGGAGCTAAACGTGGCGGAGCGGTTGGGCAAGGCATTCGAAGCCAAATATCCCGGAATAGCCGTCGGCGTTGAGCGCTCGGGCGCCGAGCGGATCTTCCAGCGCATCGCCCAGGAGCAGGCGAGCAGCATCAACGCGGTCGACGTCGCCAACAGCACCGACCCCGCGCATTATCTTGACTGGAAAGGAAGGGACTGGCTCGCGCCTTACCTCCCCGACGATGTTGCAAAGCACTTCCCGGCGGATCAAGTTGACTTGGACGGCATGTATGCAACCTCATGCGGCTGGATCGAAGTCATTGGCTACAACAGCAACCTGGTAAAACCCGAGGACGCGCCGAAAAGTTACGCCGATCTGCTCGATCCGAAGTGGCAAGGCAAGATCGTCAAGGCGCATCCCGGCTACAGCGGCGCGATCATGACCGCGACCTTCGTGCTCGCACGTGAACTGGGCTGGTCGTATTTCGAGAGGCTCGCCCAGCAAAAGGTGTTGCAGGTGCAGTCGGCGGCGGACCCGCCGAAAAAGCTGCTGCTGGGCGAGCGGGCCGTCATGGCCGACGGCAACGACTACAACCTGCTGCTGCTCAAGGACCAGGGTCAGCCGGTCGAGGTCGTCTATGCGGCCGAAGGCTCACCGCTCATCATCGTTCCCAGCGGCGTGTTCCGCAGCGCGCCCAATCCGAATGCCGCGCGGCTGTTCCAGAGCTTCTTTTTCAGCGCAGAGGGCCAACAGTTGCTGGTCGATAATTATGCTCATCGCTCGTTCCATGCGCAGATCAAGGAAAAGCCCGGTCACCGGCCGCTGTCGGCGCTGAAATTGCTCAAGTCCGACCCTGCCGCGGTGCTGGCGCAGAGCGAGGAGATCAAGGCGCGCTACGCCAAACTTTTCAAGGTGTGATCGATCGCAACGGCTGAGCCGAATGCGGCGCTGTCGGGGGAAGGAACTAGTCTCGGCTCAGCGTCATTCACATGGTCGTTACCCGGGAAAGCATCCCTTTGAAATATTTTGGACTATCTATTTCGTACGGGCGCCGCTTTCGAACGGAGGATGTACGATGACCGATCCAACCGATGTCGACGACGATCCTGCCGTAACATCGCGCCGGCGTTTTCTCCGCGAAAGTACCGCATTGATGGGTGGGGCCGTTCTGGCGGGCGGTCTCGCCGGCAGCGAAGCCATGGCGGCCACCGCTGATGCCGACAACCTCCCTCCCAATGTTCCTGAGTGGATGAAGGCGCCCGGCGATCCGATGGGAAGCCAGCGTTATGGAGCGCCTTCGCCGTTCGAGAAGAGTGTTGTCAAAAATATCCCGAAAGATCTGCCACAATATCTATCCGCGTCTGGACGGACGCCGCTGCAGGATCTCGATGGCATCATTACGCCAAACGGACTTTTCTACGAACGCCACCATGGCGGCGTTCCCACAATCGATCCAGCGCAGCACCGGCTAATGCTCCATGGCCTCGTCGACAAGCCGCTGATATTCACCATGGACGACATCCGGCGCTTCCCTTCGGAATCGCGCATCTATTTCCTCGAATGTTCCGGCAACCCCGTCTACAAGAAGCCTTACGGCAAGACGGCATCAGATCTTGTTGGTCTCGTGAGTTGTGCCGAATGGACCGGTGTCAGCCTGAAACTCGTTTTGCAGGAAGCGGGATTGCAGCCGGGCGCGAAATGGGTCGTCGCCGAAGGCGCGGATGCTGCGGCGATGACGCGCAGCATTCCGATCGAAAAATGCCTTGACGATGCGATGCTGGTATACAGCCAGAACGGCGAGCGGCTGCGCCCGCAGCAAGGCTATCCGCTGCGGCTGCTGCTGCCGGGCTTCGAAGGCAACATGAGCGTGAAATGGCTGCGCCGTCTGCGCGTCGCCGCTGAGCCGGCTTACTCACGCGAAGAAACATCCAAATATACCGACCTGATGCCGGATGGTTCGGCGCGCGAATTCACATTCTACATGGAAGCCAAATCCATCATCACGCGACCCTCGGGTGGCCAGCGGCTGAGCGCCCCCGGATTTCACGAGATCAGCGGCATCGCCTGGAGCGGCCGCGGCAAGATCAAACGCGTCGATGTCTCCGTCGATGACGGCAAGAGCTGGCAGGAAGCGCCGCTGCAGGAACCGGTGCTGACACGGGCGCTGACCCGCTTCAGGCTTCCCTGGCATTGGGACGGTCAGACCGCTGTGATTCAAAGCCGCGCAATCGATGAAACCGGTTACGTCCAGCCGACGCTGGCCGAACTTCTCGCGGTTCGCGGTGACAATCATTATTACCACAACAATGCGATCTGGCCGTGGCGCATCGCTGCTGATGGCGAGGTGACCAATGCCAGCGCGTGAGCTCTGCATCGCAGCGTTCGTCATTGTTCCGCTGGCGTGCGCGACGTGCGCGCAAGCGCAAAGCCCTTACGGCATCGGTCGATCAGCGACACCGGCGGAGATCGCGGGCTGGAACATCGATATCGATCGCGACGGCAACAACCTTCCAGCCGGCAGCGGCGGCGTCCGTCACGGGCAAGAGGTTTTCGATCAGCAATGCGCATCCTGTCACGGCGCAAAGGGCGAGGGTGGTGTCGGTGATCGACTGGTCGGCGGGCAAGGCACGCTAGCGACGCCAAAGCCGGTGAGGACCGTCGGCAGCTATTGGCCGTACGCTCCGACGTTGTTCGATTATATCCGCCGCGCCATGCCGCAGAACGCGCCGCAATCGCTAAGCAACGACGACCTCTATGCAGTCTCCGCCTACATTCTCAATCTGAACGGGCTGCTTCCGGCTGATGCGACGCTCGACGCCAAGGCGCTTAGCGCGATCAAGATGCCGAACCGAAGCATGTTCGTCGGCGATCCGCGTCCCGACGTCAAAAATCCTGCGTGCATGACGGGTTGTTGAGCAAGCGAGCGGGTCCACGCGTTCGCTGAAAAGAAAGGCCCGCAGGAGTGCGGGCCTTTCGTTTTTATATGGCAACGCCGTAGTAGTCATTCACAGAGCGAGTCCTCGCGGGGTCACTCCAGTTCCAGGCGTTGTCGTTACTGTATTTCGGCGCGCCCTTGAGTTGCGTTTCGGTAATGCCGGTACGATAGCCGCCAAGGTTCGTGTCGTATTTCAGCGACTGCCAGGGCAGGGGATAATGATCGTCGCCAATCCCCAGGAAGCCGCCAAAGCTCAAGACGGCATATGAGACTTTGCCGCTCATCTTGTCGATCATGACGCGCTCGATCGATCCGATCTTGGTATCGTTGGCGCCATACACGGCGGTTCCTTCCACCTTATCGCTGCCGATCAGGGAACCTGTTTCTCTTGCTTCGGTAACCATTGTTGCTCCTCCTTGGTTGAAGAACGTTGCAACGAGCGGCGCAAAGGATGGTTCCTGCAACCGGGTCTTATGAAGAGCGCCAGCGCCTGACAGGAACAAATCGCCGCCTCCCGAGATTTATTCCATGAGAGGAATCGCCAAGTCAGGCACGTCAAATGAAGAAAAATCATTTGAAACGAACGCTGGGCCGGCCGGTCGTGGTCGCGATGGCAGTTGCAGGTTTCGGCGTACTGGCGATGCTGATTGTCGATCATGGCCCGTGGAGTCGCCCTAAGGTGCAAACCTCCGAGGTCGCCAACTACAAAACCACCGGTGAAGCTGCGCGAGCGGCCGGCGCGAAGGTGACGCCGACTGCGCCCAAGCCGGTGCTCGAACCCATTGCGCCCGGGCCGAAGCCCGCACAGCCGGCAAACCCTGCCATGCCCTAGGCCCCGCCGACTCGACCGACCTAACGCACGCTGACAAACGCGCCCCATGACGCCGCGAGAACGGCGCCGGCCAAAACGTAGATTGGATTTTCGCAAAACGTGCTGCCGTATCGGCACATCTGGACGCCGAAGCTACCGATTTCGCCATGACCGGCGGCATAGAACAGACCCGCCAGCACAGCCAGCACTGCGGCTAGGAAATACATCAGACGCCCTCCGAACTGGGATCGCGCTACAATGACCTATAGCCAGACTTTGCTTCGATTGGTTGATTTTGGCAACGCCAGAATATAGCGCCGCGCGTTGCAGAGGATCGACAGTCTCCAGCCATCGCAATGCAACCGGCCGATCGAAACATTGATCCCGGACGCGGCGCAACTCGGCCACAGGCAGGGTTGAAGGCTGTGCGCTGAACGTTGGTTCCGGGAGGCGG
>Ga0208990_1000023_pt1 | contig 20006 bp, 14 predicted proteins | sample MedBloCARef_M3_FD_187854 | JGI IMG/M metagenome (GOLD analysis project Ga0208990, IMG submission 187854) | Forest soil microbial communities from El Dorado National Forest, California, USA - Mediterranean Blodgett CA Ref_M3 (SPAdes) (version 2) | ecosystem: Environmental > Terrestrial > Soil >...
CGGATCTGACGCTCGATGTCATCGCGCGGCTGTCCGCGCATCCGCGCATTCGCTACATCAAGGACGCCTCGACCAATACCGGGCGGCTGTTGTCGATCATGAACCGCTGCGGCGACAGCATCAAAGTGTTCTCGGCATCCGCGCAAATTCCGGCGGCGGTGATGCTGATCGGCGGGGTCGGCTGGATGGCGGGCCCGGCCTGTGTCATTCCGCGCCAGAGCGTCGAGCTTTACAATCTCTGCAAGGCCAAGCGCTGGGACGATGCGCTGGCCTTGCAGCGGCGGTTGTGGCGCCTCAACGAAGCGTTCGCGCGCTACAATCTCGCGGCCTGCATCAAGGCCGGGCTTGCGATCCAAGGTTACGACGTAGGCGAACCCATCGCGCCGCAGGCCGCGCTCGCGCCGGACGAGCGCAAGGCGGTCGAAACGGTGTTGCGGGAAATCGGCTGACGGCTTGCCCGCCCTATACCGTCATTCCAGGGCGCACCGCTTGATCCGTCATTCCGGGAGGCGCGGTAAGGCGCAGACCCGGAATCTGGAGATTATCAGCTCGAGATTCCGGGTTCGCGCTGACGCGCGCCCCGGAATGACGGAGCGGGTGTTGCGCCTCGGGGAATGGCGGACGGGGCGAGTTGTTTCGAGCCAGAAATCCGCTAAAACCCGCCCAATCGAACAAGAGACTGAAGGACAAATTGATGAATATTCTTCCCGGCAATATGCGTTTCGGTGCGGGCCAGCCTGTCAAGCGTCTTGAAGACCAGAGACTTCTCACCGGGAAGGGGCAGTTCATCGACGACAAGCCTGAAGATGGCGCGCTGTGGTTGCATGTGCTGCGCTCGCCGCATGCGCATGCGAAAATCCTGTCGATCGACACCAAGGCAGCGTCGGAGATGCCGGGCGTCGAAGCCGTCTACACCGGTGCGGATCTGATCGCCGACGACATCGGCACCATCCCGACGCTGTCGGTTTTCAAGCGGCCGGACGGCTCGCCGATGACGGTGCCGCCGCGCCGGTTACTTGCGCACGAAATCGTACGCTTTGCCGGCGAGGCGGTCGCGGCCGTGGTGGCGACGTCGCGGGTTGCAGCGCAGACCGCCGCGGAAGCGATCTCGGTTGAATATGAAGTGCTGCCATCGGTCGTCGATCCCATCGAGGCCACGAAGCCCGGCGCGCCCGTGGCGTGGGTGGAAGCGCCCGACAACATCGTAGCCGCGATGAGCTATGGCGACGCGGCTGCCGTTGAAACTGTATTCGCCAAGGCCGCCCATGTGGTCTCGCTCGATCTCGTCAGCCAGCGGCTGATCCCATCCGCCATGGAGCCGCGCTCAACCATCGCCGAGGTCGACAAGAAATCCGGACGGCTGATCCTGCACGTGCAGTCGCAGACGCCGGGTTCGACCCGCGATGTGCTCGCCGAAGCCGTGCTGAAGCGGCCAAAGGAAACCGTCCGCGTGCTGGTCGGCGATATCGGCGGCGGCTTCGGTCAAAAGACCAACCTCTATCCGGAAGACGGCATGGTTGCTTACGCTGCCGTCAAGTTGGGGCGCAAGGTGCGCTGGCGCGGCGATCGCACCGATGAGTTCGTCGGCGGCACCCATGGCCGCGATCTGACATCGACCGGCGAATTCGCGCTCGACGCCAAGGGCCGGGTGCAGGCCTACCGGGTGCGCTCGGTCGGCGGCACCGGCGCCTATCTCACCGGCGCCGGCACCATCATTCCACTGGTGCTCGGGCCGTTCGTGCAGTCCGGCGTGTACGACCTGCCGCTGGTGCATTACGAGGTCAAGGCTGTGATGACCAACACCGCGCCGGTCGGCGCCTATCGCGGCGCGGGCCGCCCCGAGGGCGTGTTTATCGTCGAGCGGCTGATGGATGCCGCAGCGCGGCAGATCGGAATGGATCCGCGCGCCATTCGAAAGGTAAATTATATCAAGCCCGCGCAGCTGCCCTACACCAACGCGGTCGGCCAGGTCTATGACAGCGGCGCGTTCGCACACATGCTGGAGCGCGCGTCAAAACTCGCGGACTGGGATGGCTTTGCCGCGCGCAAGAAGGCGGCCAAGAAGAAGGGCCTGCTTTATGGCCGCGGCCTGACCAGCTACATCGAATGGACCGGCGGGCGCGCGCATACCGAAAAGGTGAGCCTGCACGCGACAGCCGAGGGGCGCGTCATCCTGCATTCGGGCACGCAGGCGATGGGGCAGGGACTGGAGACCACCTACACGCAGATGGTCTCGGAATCGCTCGGCATCCCCATGGACAAAATCGACATCGTTCAGGGCGACACGGATTTGGCCACCGGCTTCGGCAGCGTCGGTTCGCGCTCGCTGTTCGTCGGCGGTACGGCCTTGGCGGTGTCCGCCAACGATCTGATCGCGAAGGCGCGTGAGAAAGCGTCGAACATGCTCGAGGCGTCGGTGGAAGACATCGAATACCGCGACGGCATGCTCACGGTCGTCGGTACCGACAAGCGGATAGGTCTGTTCGATATTGCGAAGAAAGAAGATGGCGCGCGCCTGAGTGTGGACAGCGAAGGCGAAGTCGACGGGCCGAGCTGGCCGAACGGCACCCATATCTGCGAAGTCGAGATCGATCCGGAGACCGGTGTCAGTCGCGTGGTGCGCTACACCACGGTCGACGACGTCGGCGTCGCCGTCAATCCGATGCTGGTGACGGGACAGGTTCACGGCGGCGTCGCGCAAGGTATTGGACAAGCGCTATACGAGGGCGTGTCCTACGACCCCGAAGGGCAGTTGTTGACCGCGAGCTATCAGGATTACTGCCTGCCGCGCGCCGATGATATTCCGCCGATCCAGGTCACGCTCGATGAAACCGCGCCGTGCCGCACCAATCCGCTGGGCGCCAAGGGCTGCGGCGAATCCGGCGCCATCGGCGGGCCGCCCTGCATCGCCAACGGCGTGATGGACGCACTCAGCGAACTCGGCATCAAGACGCTCCACACGCCGCTGACGCCGATGAAAGTCTGGCAGGCGATCAGGGAGGCGTCAGCGGCGCGGGTCTGACGGTCTTTGGCCTTGAACCAACCGTCATTCCCAGATGTGCAACTGCACATCAGGGAATGACGGTGGCTTAGGCCTTCACCGAAGGGCGCTGGCCGACGCGTGCGAACCATGCGGCGATGTTGGTGTTGGCGGCATCCAGCGGCTGTCCGACGTGGCCGCCGAAATCGATCCAGCAGTAGAGCAGGATGTCCGCCAGCGTGAAGCGCGACCCGCACAGGAATTCCTTGTCCGCCATCTGCCCGTTGAGCCATTGAAGGCGGTTCGCCGCGATCATTTTAAGGCCGGGAGAAGCTTCGGGCGCGCAGGGGATCCGGTTCTGAAAGAATTTCAGGGCTTCGCCGAAGCGATACCCGTTCGCCAGCGGTTCGCAGATGTTGAGATCGACGCGCCTGGTCCACATCCTGCACTCGGCGCGCTCCTCTGCGGTGCCCCCGATCATCGGCGGTTTCGGATTTTTCTCTTCGAGATATTCGCAGATCGCGGTGATCTCCGACAAATAGTTGCCGTCATCAAGTTCAAGCGCCGGCATCTGGCCATGCGAATTGCGCTTTAGATGCTCCGCTTGCCGGTTTTCGCCGCCGCGGAGGTCGACGGTCTGCTTGGGGATTTCGATGCCCTTCTCCGCCATGAACATGCGAACAATGCGCGGATTCGGCCCAATCGAGTCGTAGAGTTTCATTGTTTGTTTCCCCAATTTTCATTTCAGCATCTTGTTGATGCTTTTGAGCAGACCGCGGGGCGTTTTGTCAAACGGATGAAAAGTGCTCAGGCGTCATCGAGCTTGTTGAGATCGCGCACCGATTGCATGATCGGCTCGAAATTCGATCGCGCATCGAGCGCGTCGAACAGTTGCGCGGTGTCGGACAGCAGCCCGTGCGAGCGCTGTATAGCAATCCTGACATCGTCCTGCGGCGTATCGGACAACCTGCCATGGCCGGATAACAGGATTTTGGAATTCAATCCCTTCAGCCGCTCCAGCGACTGGATGTAGTCGGCGATGCTGCCCGACCCGAACACGCCGCCCATCACGCCGCCGGGCATCAGGGTGTCGGCGGCGAACAGCAGTCCCCGGTCGTGATCGAACAGGCTGATGCACGCCGAGGTGTGGCCCGGCGTGTACATTACGTTGAGGCGAAAGTTGCCGAGATCAATCAGGTTTCCCTCTTCCAGCCAGATGTCGATATTGATTGGCACGGGCGGCTCATTGAACATCTTGCGCAGCATCGAAAAATCGTCGCGCAGCATGATCTTGTTGGCGGCGAGGCGATGGGCGGCAATAATGGTGCGGCCGGCGAAATGATACGCCGCGCCGATGTGATCGAGATGTTCATGGCTGAGAATCACCATGTCGATTTTATCAGGCGGACAGTCGACATGATGGAGGCATTCCAGCAAAGCCGGGAAATTGGAGGACAGTCCGACGTCGATCATGATGGTTCGCGACTTTCCGCGCACCAGATAGGCATTGGCGGCGCGGTTCTTGAATCGGATCTGGTAGACGTCCTCGGTCGCCTGAATCAGCGAGCAGACATCGTTGTTCAGGAGAATCGGGAACGGGCTCGGCTTGCGGTCGCTCATGGGTTGGCCGCTCTGAAAGTGACAGCATTGGACGCCCGCAGCCGCTTGCTGAGCGCATCCATGATCATCAGGGCAAACGCCGGTTGCTGGCTGACCAGATATACGAACCGGGCATGATTGATCCGCATCACGCGGGTGTGCGGCGCGGCGGCGATCGCGGTTGCCGACCGGGCCGAGCCGTCGATGACGGCCATTTCTCCGAAGAATTCGCCCTTGCCCAGGGTCACGATGACGGTCTTGCTGGCCCCGTTGATCTTGACGATGTCGATCTTGCCTTCGAGCACCACGAACAGCTCGCGCCCGGTCGAGCCTTCCTCGAAAACGACGTCGTCCACATCAAATTCGTTGATGCATTTTTCGATGGCCATGGTGTCCCCCGCCTTCTGGCTGGTCCGTCTCGCCATGTTAGTCGGGAAATGCGACGGCGCAAACGATGCATCGGGACGGTTCACGCGGGTACCGCAGGGCAGCATAGACCAGGTTCGAGCGCCGCCGCCGCGCCGGGTTACGCCTTGCGGGCTGAAACCGGCCCGGATGAGTTCCTAAAATTTCCGTAAGCCGGCGGCCGGTAACGATTTCGCAAGCAATGAAAGTTACCAAATAGTCAAACCTATGCTGGAGATTTGCACGTGAACGATCAAAAGGCCGAGCAGATCAGCGGTGAACCCGGTTCCCTCAGTGCCGGGCCGGCCGTTCCCCATTCATTGGAGGCGCAGAACGAGCCGGTAGCGGCTTCGGCGCCACAATCGAGCAATATCGAATCTCCTGATCTCGTGCCCGAGCAGGGCGAAGCCGGCGAAACCTCCAAGGCGGAGGCGCCCAAAGCTGATGCTCCCAAGGCCGATGCGCCCAAGGCAGACGCGCCGCGCACCTTCGGTAAGGTCATGATCATGTCATCCGGCGACCGCGGCTGGGGCAGCAACGACGACGCTGGTTCGGAACCGGAGGCCGAGTCGAGCTCCGGAATGTTCGGCAAACGCCGGCTCGCAGCACTTGCGGCCGTGGTAGCGCTGGCAACGGTGGCAGGCGCGCTCGGTGGCGCGCTGGCGACTGTCGGTCTCGGGCATTTTGTCGGCGATGATGCAGCGACAGCCGGTAACCGCGCGCTCGAAGCGTCTGTTGCGCGGATCGACGCCGACATCCTGGCGGTGAAGGCCAGCGTCGAACATACCTCCAAGATCGGCATAAGCCAGTTCAACAAGACCAGCGACCGCCTCGACAAGGTCGAGAAGGCGCAAGCCGAACCGGCCGCCAAACTCGCCAAGCTCAGCGACGCCGTGGATAAGCTTCGTGCCGCGCAGCCGGTTGCCCCGGCAGCCGTCGCTGCAGCGCCCGTTGCGGCGAAGGAAGTCACGGGCTCGATTGCGCCCCCGGCTGCGGCAGCGCCCGCAACTGCGCCCAAGATCGAGATGGCCAGGCTGCCGACGGTGGAAGGCTGGGTGCTGCATAACGTCGCCAATGGCGGCGCCCTGATCGAAGGTCGGCAGGGAATCTACGAAGTGTATGCCGGCGATCCGGTGCCAGGCCTCGGCCGGGTCGACGCTATCAGGCGCCAGGACGGCCGCTGGGTGGTCGTGACCAGCAAAGGCCTGGTCGTCGCGCGCTAGGGCGTGACCCCGACCCGAAGGGCCGCGCTAGCGCAAAGTGGTCACCGGTTTCGGAAAAGATCATGACCAACCAAAAAGACAAGCGACGGGTCTGATTCAGCGAAGGTTGACCGGACCCTGGCGGCCGATCGCTTCACTGCGACGTGAAACGATGGGCTTGCCTGATCCGGATTGCCGCGAGACAGCCTGTCCGCTTTTCGGCTATTTTCCCGACTAGCAGACGCCGCCCGCAAGACGCCTCGAATTGGCGTCTCTGATGCGTGGCGTTGATCAGGACATGGGGCTAGCGCGTTGCGATTTTTTGTTACCGTCTTCATCCTGCTCGCCAGCATTCTGCCTGTGCGCAATGCGCAAAGCGCGGCGGCGCTGGAACGCGGGACTGCGATCACCGACCCCTTGGCATTGCGGGAACTCGACCTCGGAAGATTCTCTCTGGGCCGGGTCATCCTGCCGATGCGATCGAGTAAAGCGCCACTTACCAATGGCCAGTTGTTTGCGTTGCCGTCGATGGCTCCGGTCCGCAAGGCGATCGACGACGAGTTCGATCGATACATCCTCAGGCATAAGTCCAACCTTCCGAACGAAACCATCAGCGTTGGAGGTTCGTACGATTTTCAGCTGTTCGATCGCGCGCTGCTTTACTCCCGCGATTCGCGTTTCGCGCTGGCGGGCATCGTCAACCGGATGGACCGGGCATACCTCTCCGAAGCGAATTGCGGTGAAATCCGGCTGATCTACCGCCTGACGCGGACGAGCGCGCCCGAGACGGGCGATGCTGCGGCCTCGCCGCGCCTGCCGATGACACTCAACATCGTGCTGAACGCCAAAGGCGATAATGCGACCGACGGCAGGGCTAAGGCAATCACCTGCGCGGAGATCGCCCGCCGTTGGCTGGCTGCCGCCGATTCGCCGCTTACCGGCGTGGAGCTTGCGGAAAGATTGATATCGAGGGATGGCCCGCTGGATTTGATCCGGCCCGAAAACATCGACCGCATCGAAACCAACCTTCAGATCGCGCATGCGCCGAAATCGGCGATCCGCGATTTCCGCACCGACTATCTCTTGAAGGTGTTTCACTACAACGCGAAGGCCGGGATATTCGAGGAAGCGCCGCTCGAAAACCAGATCGATCGCGAGCGGATTTTGGCGGATGAAAAGCTCAGGCACGACTTCAAGACGTGGCTGCTCGATCCCAGGCATTTCACCGAGCTGGATCGCGGCACGATTTTGGTTCCCGACAAATTTCTTGCCACCGGCGCGATCGCTGCGACCCCGGTCGGATTTGCACCCTCAAGCCTGCAGCCGGCCTTCGGCTTTGTGGAGGGCGAGGGCGCAGCGGCTGATCCTGTATTCAGGGAAAGTGACGTCGTCGCGGCATTGAAGAAGGCAGCGGAGCGCGGCATGGCGCTGCAAAACATCCGTTCGCTCGCAGGCTTTGAGCGCCGGCTAAACGACATGACCTGCGCGGGATGCCATCAAACGCGCGGCATCGGCGGCTTTCATTTCCCAGGCGTCGACTGGATGGCGGCCAAGCCTTCCAATTCAACCGTCGTGCCGGCGTCGCCGCATTTCATCGGCGACCAGATCCGCCGCCGCGATATTCTCGCTTCAATGCGCGACGGCAGGCCTCCGGATTACTCGCGCGGGTTCTCCAGCCGTCCGCAATTGCGCGGCAGCGCCGAACTCGCCGGCACCGAATACGACGACGGCTGGGGCGCGCATTGTTACGTGCCGCGCCCAAACGCCACCGACAACGACAGAAGTTTTAAATCGTGGACCTGCGCCGAGGGGCTGGCGTGTCAGGCCGCAGGCCAAGCCTCGCGAATGGGGATGTGCTTCGTGAAAAGCCGCTAGAACGTCGGTCGGGGAGCGCTTCACTTAGCATCGCAAAACTGTCGTATTGCAGTCCGTTGACCGTTCCGCGCCGCCAAAGTTTGCCGCCTCATTGGCGTCCACAAGCAACCCGATCCTCAATGCAAACCGAGATTCGGGTAATGGTCGAAATGGCATGCCCGCTTGTCGCAGCCAACCGCGCGCGGTTAGCGCGGCAATCGCGCCCAAAGGCGACGCCAGGGAAGGGGAGCAAATAGCAGCGCGACCGCAAGCAAGCCCAGGCTCACGCTCCATCGAATACGCTCCCGCGCTCGTGCGCGTACTTCGCCCATCACGAATTGCTCGCCCTTGCGCATTTCGGCGTAGGATTTCAGGAACGAGGAAATCCGCTGCACCGCCAAGTCATCCAAGGCCTCGCCTTGCGTGCGGTGTCGTCGTTCCAGCTCAATCAATTGCTCCCCGGCCAAACGGTGACGTTCGCCGTACTCGTTGGCGTCCTGATAGGCGGCCGCCTCGGCGTTCGTAAGATATAGACCGCGCAACGAGGGAGCCGCATATTCAATCATGTCCAGCAGCGGCTGGTCGGCGCGGGGTGCGACAGCCAGTTGGATTGCCGAGCCAACGATCAACGCTGCAAGGCCCCAGCGGCCGGCAACGACCGCGATGTTAAGCGCAATGAAGCGATCACCGCGAAAGAAGGGGTAGACGAGCCCCGCAAGCGCCAGCGCAGCGCCGAAGGCACACACCATGGCGGCGCCGGTCGGCAGGTCGAAGGCGAACGACGCGGTAAACCCCACGGCGCTGGTCAAGATGCCCGAGATCCATCCGATCGCAAGTTGTCTCGGCAGCGATGAAGCGAATATAACGCCGATAGCGGCGGGGATGATGAGGAACGAAAATACCAGCAGCACGCCAGCGAGCGCGACCGAACTGGTCACGACCATGCCAAGGGTTGAATAAAACACGAATTCCCAGAACAGCGAACCAGATAGCGTCAACCTGTGGCGCAACAGAAAATGCACCAGCGCAATCGCCGAATAGAGTGGAACGATGACGGCGACTTCGTTGAGGCCGCTGGTTAGGATATTCCCGGTCAAGATCTGCTTGAGATGCTCGGCACCCTGGGGCGCCCGGTCGATCAGCAAGATCGAAGCTGCCGCCGCAACGACGTAGATGACCCCGATCAGCGCTTCCTGCGGCACGCGCATTGCCCAGGCCCGTGTGAACGCCAGCAACACAGCCGCCAGCAACGTGAAGCTGAGTGAGTAGCCGTAGGTCGCGAGGCTTTGCGCGGGATGGCCGAGCATGAAGGCAACGGTGGCGCCGAGCGCCGCGATCTGCGCCAGCGCGAGATCGACAAATATGACATTGCGGGCGAGTACCTGGATCCCGAAATAAGCGTGGATGCCGACGAGACACACCGCCACCAGAAAGGATGGCCAGAGAAATCCAAGCGCTTCGGTCATCTTGCGACTGCTGCGCCAACGAGCGCCGCGACATTGGTTTCAAACAAAGAGAGGTAATCGCCAGTATTCGGCAGCGCGCCGACGGAGGCCGCCAGTACCGCCACCGACGCCCCGGTCTTGACTGCTACAAAGGCAAGGTCCCGTTCCGGTTCGTGCGGTTCCCGCACGACAATACGCACGCCACGCGTCCGCATTGTCTGAATGATGCCAGCCAAGTGCGACGGAGTCGGCGGCACGCCTGACTTGATCTCGAGGAAATCCGCAAAATCCAGCCGAAAACGGCGGGCGAAATAGGGCCAGCTATTATGATAGGCGACGAGCGGCATGCTCTTAAGCGGCGCCAGTCTGGTTTCCCATTCGGTCAGTTTCTGGACGAGGCGTGCGAGAAACGCCTGCCTGTTGGCTTCGTACGTCTTCGTGTTGGCGGGGTCGATACGCGTCAATCCTTCGAGGATGTTGGCGGTGATGAATTCGGCGTTCTTGGGATCAAGCCAATAATGCGGATTGCCACTGCCATGCGCGTGACCATCACCGGGTCCAACGGTGACGCCACGCACCTCGAGCGGTGCGATTCCGAACGAAGCATCGACATAGCCGGGGCCGCCCCGCTTGATATCGCTCGTGGCGGACGCCTGGAGCAAGCGGTCGAACCAGAGGTCGTAATCAAGCCCGACGCGCACAACGAGCCGCGCATTCTTCAACCGCAGCACATCCTGCGGTTTTGGTTGATATTCCTCGGCGCTGAAATTGGCCGGTACCAGGCTGACCGCATCGATGAAGTCGCCGCCTACCGCCTCGGCCAGGCTGCGCAGATCAGTCGTCGTGGTAACGACGTGAATAAGGTCTTGCGCCCGCGCCGGTGAAGAGTGCGCCAGAGCGAAACCACTCGCGAAGCCCAGGGTGACAAGTGCCGCGTGCAGCCACATCGCTATGAACCGGCGATGGACTGCCTGTGGTGGCCCTTGATATTCACGTTACTGTTTGACCCAGATGCTCTTGGGCATCAGGCAGTGAACGTTCTTCTCCGCGTCGGAGATGGTGCCGACCCGACAGTCCATCGCTGCGCTGGCCAGTCCGTAGGCGTCGAGACGGGCGACCTTCTTGTCGGCCTCAAGCATCTTGATCATGCCCATCGAGGCGTTGTCCATCGCCTTGTTCAGATCTGCGTCCTTGGCGGATGACACCAGATACTTCGAAGTCTCCTTGGTTGGACGTTCCAGGTCTTCCGCGTCGCGCGCATTTTTCGGATTGAGGCAATGGATGCCCTTTTTGACGTTGACCACTTGAGAGACCCGGCAATCCGAGACAGTGGGCATCAATTTTTCGGCTTGCTCGGCGGAAACGCCGCGCAACTCGGCGAGCAACTTGACTGTCTGTGTCTTGGCCTGCGCCCAAGCCTTGTTCAAATCCTGGTCGAAGCCCATGCTGATCCAGGACTTCTTGGTCTCGATGCGCGGGAAATCGAGCGGCTTGCCCTTGATGACTTCCACGGTGATGTTGAATTCCTTGTAAGCCGTTTCGAGCGCAGTGAGATTCACTTCGCCGTTGCCTTGGCCGGCGTGGGAATCCCCGGTCCATAATAGAGCCCCCGGCACATGCACTGGCACGTAAAGCGAGGAGCCAGTAACGAAATCGCGGATATCCATGTTGCCGGCAAACTCTCCAGGCGGCACGCTGCTATAGCGTCCCGGTTCCTTACGCGCGACGGCGATCGTACCAGGGAACGGCTTAAGCGGAATCACGACGCCGGGAAGGAACTCGGTCGTCATCTTGTCAAGGTCGAGATAAAGATACTTAACTTGGCCATCCGCATAGAGTGTTGGGAATTCGCCGAACATGCCGGGAACGTTGAAGTTCGTGGCGTAGGCGCGGGGCACGATCTTGTTGAGCGTCACCTTCAGCACATCGCCCGGCTGCGCGCCCTCGATATAGATGGGCCCCGTCAGCGTGTGCGGCCCACGACCGGGAAAATCCGTCCGCGTCTTCTTGATCTGTTCAATGGTCGTGCCTGGAACCACTTGGTTGTGGCTGTGCATCATGGTTTCGAGGACGACGGTGTCGCCGGAATTTACCCGAAGCACCGGTGGCTGGGCATTATCGAACCAGCCCCATTGGGTGGTGTCGAGCGTCGCCGGCAGTAGATGCATCTTCTTGCCATTTGGCAAATTCACGACGCGGAGCCGGGAATCGGCAGGCCCCACTCCGGGATAGCCGGGTGTGTTGACCGTCGCGGTTGGCGCGAATTGCGGTGCAGCAGCGGGAGCCGGCGCGGGCGATGGAGGTGTTTGCGCCAGCGCTGTTGCGCCGAGAATCAAGGCCCCGCTGGCGCCGAGTGCGATGCGAGACAGCAGAGTTGATGAATTCATGTTTTCCCCCTGATTAGCCAACAAACGTCATTTTCTAGTATTGCCGTAAAGTATAGGCCACTAAAGCTCGTCTCGGCAATCCACGCGTGCAGTTTTGAGTTCAAGCCGCCCTTCGTGCGTTCGATACATCCAGAAGCAGACCCTCTCCAAGAAACCCCGATCCGGCATGTGCGCCTGCGAAGCAAGAGCAGATCTTTCATGGCGACGCCTCCTCGCGCCGCCATTGAATCAACCGAGAACTCAATGAGTCCTGAGCCTCGATTGACAGTGGTCTCACTGATCGTGTTTCATCGCGGCAATCGCCTGACAGAGCGCGCCGGAAGGAAACATGGACGACATCATTATCGTCGGAGCCGGCATTGGCGGATTGACGCTCGGACTTGCGCTGCACGCAGCCAAGATCCCCTGCCGGATATTTGAGTCGGCTGCCGAAATCAAGCCTATCGGCGTCGGCATCAATCTCCTCCCACATGCCACCAATGAACTTGCAACGCTCGGACTCGAGCAGGCGCTGGCGCGCGTTGCGATCGCCACAGAGGATGCGACCTTTTTCAATCGGTTCGGCCAGTTGATTTATCAGGAGCCGCTGGGCCGCGCGGCGGGCTACGACCATCCGCAATTCTCTATCCATCGCGGCGATCTGCAGATGGTTTTGCTCGATGCCTTCCGTGCGCGCGCCGGAGACAATCGGCTAATCACCAACCATCATTGCGTCGGGGTTGAACAGGATGAATCCGGCGTCAGCGTCCATTTTTCCGATGGGCCGGGAGGTTCAAACCGCGGTACCGTACGCGGCCGGATCGCGGTCGCCTGCGACGGCATCAACTCCGCGATCCGCAAGCAGTTTTTCCCCGGCGAAGGCGAACCGCGCTATTCCGGCGTCAACATGTGGCGCGGCGTGACGCGATGGAAGCCGATGCTGTCGGGCGCCAGCATGGTGCGGGCAGGCTGGCTCTCGCACGGCAAGATGGTGATCTACCCGATCCGCCATGCCTCCGGTGCGGACGGGCTGCAGCTCATCAACTGGGTGGCTGAAATCGAAACCCCGGTTTATCGCAAGCGCGACTGGAACCGCCCAGGGGCGATCGACGATTTCATCGGCGCGTTTTCCGACTGGCATTTCGACTGGCTCGATGTGCCGGCGTTCATCCGCGCTGCCGACAGCGTGCTGGAATTTCCGATGGTCGATCAGGATCCGCTGCCGCGCTGGAGTTTCGGTCGGGTGACGCTATCAGGCGACGCCGCCCACCCCATGGTGCCGCGCGGCTCCAACGGCGCCGGCCAGGCGATCCTGGATGCACGGGCGCTGACAACGGCGCTGCTTGAGAATGACGATCCGATTGCGGCGCTCGCCGCGTATCAGACGCAGCGCCTTGAAACGACCACGCGCATCGTTCTGACCAACCGCACCAATCCGCCGGACGCGATCCTGCGCGAGGTGTTTCAGCGCACCAACGATCAGCCCTTTGGCGCGATCGACGACGTCATCAGCCGCGACGAGCTGGTCGCATTGTCCGAAGGCTACAAGCGGATATCAGGCTATTCGAAGGATGCACTGCGCAGGTGAGGAGACGGAAAATCGTGCCGCTTTCGCTGAATTCGCGTTAGGCTACCGAGATGAATCGAGCGGTCGATAAGAGCCGCGTGTTTTCAGGGGAGGCACGACAATGGCGAGTTCTCAAATTCAGTTCAGCGGCGCATCGCCGGTCGATGTCGCCGGCGCATCGCTTGTCGATGTCGCGGAGTTCATCGATCAGCAGCCGGTCGGCGGATTTCAGATCCGACTGCTGCTGACCTGCGCGGCGGTATTGTTTCTCGACGGCTTCGACACCCAGGCCATCGGCTACGTGGCGCCCGCGCTTGCCAGGGAATGGGGCCTGTCCAAAGGCGCGCTCGGTCCGGTGTTCAGTGCGGGGCTGTTCGGGTTGATGATCGGCGCGCTGGTGTTCGGACCCCTTGCGGACCGCATCGGCCGCAAGAAGATCATCATTTTCTCCACGCTCGCGTTCGGCATCGGCGCACTCGTCACCGCGTTCGTCCAGGACGTCAACACTCTGCTCGCGATCCGGTTTCTGACCGGGCTCGGCCTCGGCGGCGCGATGCCGAATGCCATTGCCATGACCTCCGAGTTCAATCCGCGGCGCCGACGCGCCACCATGGTGATGATCATGTTCTGCGGGTTCTCGGTCGGCGCGGCGCTCGGCGGCCTTCTCGCGGCGGCACTGATTCCGCAATTCGGTTGGCGTTCGGTGTTTGTCGTCGGCGGCGTCGCCCCGCTGCTGCTGGTTCCGATCCTGGCGCTGCGGCTGCCGGAATCCGTACGGTTTCTCGCGCTCACCGGACGCGCAAATGAGCGCGTCGCGCAATTGCTCACCTTCATCAGTCCGAAGGCGGCGTTCGCCCCGGCAACGCAGTTCGTCGTGCATGAACCGGGATTGGCCGGCATTCCGGTGTTGCATCTTTTTAAGAGTGGACGGACTCCGGTCACGCTGTTGCTGTGGGTGGTGTTCTTCATGAGCCTGCTCGACCTTTACTTCCTGTCGAACTGGCTACCAACGGTTCTCAATGATCTCGGTGCGTCCGTCTCTTCGGCGGCGGCGATCGGATCGATGTTGCAGGTCGGCGGCGTGGTCGGCACGTTCGCGCTCGGCAGCATCATCGACCGCTTTTCGTTTCGCGCGCTGGCGCTGGTGTATTTCATCGCGGTCTTCGCAGTCGGCGCGATCGGCCAGCTCGGCCACTCCGTGGTTTTCGTCACCTTGGCGATCTTCGCCGCCGGGTTTTGCATTGTGGGCGGCCAGATCGCCGCCAACGCACTGGCCGCGGGGTTCTATCCGACCTCGGTCAGGGCCACCGGCGTCGGCTGGGCGCTCGGGATCGGCCGGGTCGGCTCGATCGTCGGCCCCCTGATCGGCGGCGCGCTGCTGACCGCCAAATGGAGCACGGCGTCGCTATTTGCGGCGGCCGCGCTCGCCGCTTTGTGCGCTTCGCTGGCGGCGTTTTCCCTGAGCCGGCTCGCGGGCATGGGAGGAAGCGGCGAGGGGGCCGTCGATCAGGCTTCATTTGAGGCCGGTCTTCGTGCGTCGACGACCGCCGGGGCCTAGGCTAGATTGGGAAGGCTGCAAGCGGGAGGGCAGGCGATGAGCGACGCGGACAAAGAGACCAAGCTGCGCAATCGCGAGATCGCCCGGAATGAAAGCGTGCGGCAAACCGTCGGCGACATCCGCGTCAGCGTATGGGCGATCGCGGTTGCGGTGATCATCGGCCTCGCTGCCGTCGGCTGGGTGCTGATCCACAACAATTAGGGCAGTTTGGAAATATCTCCGACCTCATCCTGAGGAGCGCGCCCTCGCGCGCGTCCCGAAGGATGGCCGCGAGTCCATGCGTCGTGTCCATCCTTCGAGACGCTTGCGGAGTTTATCATCGGGCCGCGCTTCGCGCGGACCCGGTGGCAAGCTCCTCAGGACGAGGTCAGTAGAAGGACGAAGCTCTATCGCGGTCTCATGGTTCGAGACGGCGCAAGCGCGCCTCCTCACCATGAGGAATGACATTCACGCCACCGCGCCTGACGCCCGCAATTGCCGGATCGACGCCTCGTCGTAGCCGGCTTCGCGCAAGACCTCATCGCTGTGCTCGCCGATGCCGGGCGGATGCCGCGGTGGGATTTTCTTGCTGCCGTCGATCCAGATTGGGCTATTGACGGTAAGCATGGTGTCGCCCTCAAACGGCACCAGCACTTCGTTCTCGATCATCTGCCTGTCGTTGGGGATGTCGTCGAGGATGCCGACCACGCCGAACACCAGGCCATTGCCGTCGAGTATCTTGCGCCATTCGGCGAGATCCTTGGTTGCAAAAATCTCGTCGAAGACCTTGATCAATTCCAGCGACCGCGCGTGACGGCCGGGCTTGGTGGCAAACCTGACATCGGTGATCAAATCCTCCCGCCCCATGCAGCGGGCAAGCGCCGGCCATTGCCGGTCCTCGTTGAGCAGCGAGAGAATGAGCCAGCGGCCGTCCCGGCACTTGTAGTGGTTCGTCACGGCGTTCAGCGCGCGCTCGCGCGGGCGCCGCTCGCCGAATTTCGCGCCGCATAGCTTGGCCTGGGCGAGGATGCCGTTGGCCCAGATGCCGTTGGCCATCAGGTTCGAGCTCACATGCGAGCCCTTGCCGGTGCGTTCGCGCTTGTAGAGCGCGGTGACGATCGCGCCATACAGCGCCATCGCACAAGGATGGTCGCCCATGCCGGCAACCGAGCGCGCCGGTGTGGTGTCGGCATCCGCGCGCACCAGATCCATCAGACCCGAGCGTGCCCAATATGCATTGCTGTCGAAACCGGGCTTGTTGGCTTCTTCGCCTTTCTCGCCGTAGCCGGTGAACGAGGCATAGATCAGGCGTTCATTGAGCGGAGCAAGCTCGGCGTAGGTCACGCCGAGCCGGCCGCGCACCGCGGGGGGAAAATTCGTGATGAAGACGTCGGCCTCGGCAACGAGGCGATGCAACACCGCCTGTCCTTCCGGCTTGCTGAGGTCGAGCGCAAGGCTTCGCTTGTTGCGGGACTCCAGCATCCACGCAAAATTGTGTGGACTGTGGGGATATCCGGGCAAATTCGGCAGGTTGCGGTAGGGATCGCCATGGCCGGGCGGTTCGATCTTGATCACCTTGGCGCCGAAATCCGACAGCACGGTTGCGGCCGCGGGCGCTGCGATGAAGCTCGCGCAGTCCAGAACCTTGAGGCCTTCGAAGATGCCATCTTCCATGGTGAGGTCGCTCCCGTGACTTTTGTTGGTCTTATTCTGCGGTGTGGAATCGCTGCTTGCAGCGATTGCTGTTCTGAGATGCATTTGACCGATGTTGACCGTGAGATGCAACGACAGATTCCACGTCATTGCGAGCAAAGCGAAGCAATCCGAGGGCAACGGAACGCGGATTGGATTGCTTCGTCGCGTTGCTCCTCGCAATGACGGTAGCTACTTCCCATCCGACATCAGTGCCGCATTCCCGCCCGCAGCGGCGGTATTAATCGTCACGGTCTGTTCGGTCGCAAAACGCGTCAGGTAATGCGGCCCGCCGGCCTTCGGACCCGTGCCCGAGAGTCCGTGGCCGCCGAACGGCTGCACGCCGACCACCGCGCCAATCATGCTGCGGTTGACATAGACGTTGCCGACGGAAAGCCGGTCGATCACGGCCTCGATCGTATCGTCGATGCGTGAGTGAATGCCGAGCGTCAGCCCGTAGCCGCTACGCTCGATCGAGCGCAGCACGTGTTCGAGCCGATCGGCCCGGTAGCGCACCACATGCAGGATCGGCCCGAACACTTCCTCGGTCAGCTGATCGGCATCGGACAATTCAAACATATGCGGCGCCACGTAATTGCCGCCGGGCGCCATGCCTGCGAAATGAACGCGAGCTTCTTTTTTCATGCGCGCAATATGCGCCTCCAGCCGCTGCTTCGCATCAGTATCGATCACCGGTCCGATATGAGTAGCCAGGTCCCGCGGGTCGCCGATTCTCAATTCGCGTGCGGCGCCTGATATCATCTCGATCATGCGGTCGGCGACGTCGTCCTGAATGAACAGCAACCGTAAAGCAGAGCAGCGCTGGCCGGCCGACCGAAACGCCGATGTCGCCACGTCGTCGGCGACCTGTTCGGGCAGGGCGGTTGCATCGGCAATCATCGCATTGATGCCGCCGGTTTCCGCGATCAGCGGCACAATCGGGCCGTCCTTGGCGGCCAATGTCCGGTTGATCGCACGCGCGACCTCGGTCGAGCCGGTGAAGACGATGCCGGCGATATCAGCATGCGCTGATAGCGCTGCCCCGATATTGCCGTCGCCTGGGATCAGATGCAGCGCGGACGTCGGCACGCCGGCTTCATGCAGCAACCGAATGGCCTCGGCTGCAATCAACGGCGTCTGTTCGGCGGGCTTGGCGACGACCGCATTGCCGGCCATCAAGGCCGCCGTAACTTGCCCTGCGAAGATCGCCAGCGGAAAATTCCATGGCGATATCGCGATGAATACGCCGCGGCCGCGCAGCTGGAGCATGTTGCTCTCGCCGGTGGGCCCCGGCATGGTTTCGCTCTCGCCGAACAGCTTGCGGCCTTGCGCCGCGTAGTAGCGGCAGAAATCAACGGCCTCGCGGACTTCCGAAAGCGCGTCATCGAGCGTTTTGCCGCCCTCGCGTTGCAACAGCGCGATGAAATGCGCACGCCGTTGCTCCAGCAGATCTGCGGCTTTTTCCAGGATTTCAGCGCGCCTCCCGGCTGGCGTTCTGCTCCAGTATGAGAATCCCTTGCGCGCGGCGGCGACGGCCTCGTTCGCGTGCTCCGGCGTCGCATCGATGACGCTTCCGACAATTGTTGTCTGGTCGATCGGGCTAACGACCTGTCGCGCCGCGCCTGCTTTTGTCTGGCCATTGATAAGAGACGCTGCCGCAACAGGCGCGGTTTCCGCCGCGGTCGCGGAAAGCATTTCGTTCAACGCCGTGCGCTCGCCGAATTCGATGCCGTGCGAATTCTGGCGTTGCGGTCGATAGAGATCGCGCGGCAAGCTGATATTCGGATGCCGCGCGTTTGCGGCGCCGCCGATGATATCGGCCGGGCGACGCAGCAGCGTCGCGACCGGCACGGCGTCGTCGGCAGCGATAGCCACGAACGACGAATTGGCGCCGTTCTCAAGCAGGCGCCGCACCAGATAGGCCAGGAGATCGCGATGACTGCCGACCGGCGCATAGGTCCGGTAGGCGAGCTCGGGGCGATCTTCGCTCAATCGCGCGTATAGCGCCTCGCCCATGCCGTGCAGGCGCTGAAACTCGAATCCGCTTTCGCCATCGGCAAGTTCGAGAACGGTCGCAACCGTCAGCGCGTTGTGGGTTGCAAACTGCGGGAAGAGGCGGGGCCGCAGACGCAATAGTTTTTGCGCGCAGGCAATGTAGTTCAGGTCGGTCATCGCCTTGCGGGTAAACACCGGATAGTCGTCAAGGCCGCGCTCCTGCGCGCGTTTGATCTCGGTGTCCCAATAGGCGCCTTTGACAAGCCGCACCATCATCCGCCGGCTCAGCCTTTTCGCAAGGCCGTCGGCATAGTCGATCACCGCCTCGGCGCGCTTTTGGTAAGCCTGGATCGCAAGCCCAAAACCGTCCCAGCCAGCGAGCGATGCGTCACCGAGCGCCGCCGCGATCACGTCGAGCGACAGTTCGAGCCGGTCCGCTTCCTCGGCATCGACGGTGAAATTCAAGTCATAGGCCTTAGCCCGGCGCGCGAGATCGATCAGCCGCGGAACGAGTTCCGTCATCACGCGCCGGTGGCTCACGGCTTCGAAACGCGGGTGTAGCGCGGAGAGTTTGACCGAGATGCCGGGCCGATCGGGCAGGGGCCGGTCATCGGCGGTGAGGCCGATCGCCTCGATCGCGCTGGCGTAGGAATTGAAATAGCGCTCCGCATCAGTGGCAGTGCGCGCGCCTTCGCCGAGCATGTCGAAGGAATAGCGCGCAGTACCCGCCGAATGCGGCTGCGCCCGCGCCAACGCGGATTCGATGGTCTCGCCGAGCACGAAGTGGCTGCCCATCAGCCGCATCGCCTGCCTTGTGGCGGCGCGTACCGCCGGAACGCCCAGCCGTTTGGCGAGCCGTCCGATCGTACCCTGTGGGGTTTCGCCGGGCTGAATCACGCGCGCCGACATCCCCAGCGCCCATGCCGACGCATTGACCAGGAACGCGCTGGATTTTGTTTCGTGGTGCACGAAGTCGCCCTGGCCGAGCTTGTCCTCGATGAACTGGTCGGCGGTGCGGGCGTCCGGCACACGCAGCAGGGCTTCCGCGAGCACCATCAGCGCGAGACCCTCTTTGGTGGAGAGCGCGAACTCGCGGAGCATGTCCTCGACGCCGCCGAGCCGGTCGTCGCTGGCGCGAATGGCGTCGATCAGGCGCGTCGCCGTGCGGTCGATCCGCGCGTCCTGTGCCGCGCTCAATTTAGCGGTTTCGAGAAGCCGGGCCGCAATGACGCAATCGTCCGCCGCGTAGGGCGCCTTGAATGGCGGAAAGTGTGAGGAATCGGACGTCATGGCGTGCCTCAGCGCATGATCCGCCAAGGTGTGAGCGGTTTGGCGTAAGGATCAATGCGCTCTTCAATAGTTTA
>Ga0208990_1000024_pt1 | contig 20001 bp, 20 predicted proteins | sample MedBloCARef_M3_FD_187854 | JGI IMG/M metagenome (GOLD analysis project Ga0208990, IMG submission 187854) | Forest soil microbial communities from El Dorado National Forest, California, USA - Mediterranean Blodgett CA Ref_M3 (SPAdes) (version 2) | ecosystem: Environmental > Terrestrial > Soil >...
GCGGAATGATCTCGCCCTTGGCGTCCTTGACGAAGCCGGAATCCATCGGATGCTGGATCAGCGCCTGCACCTCGGTGGTTTCGCCGCTTGAGGTCGCGCGCACGCGAATGGTCGATGCCATCTGAAAACTCCCTAGCTTATAATTTGCGCGTGATCTTGTCGGAAAACCGGTTTCCACTTTTCCGGATCACGCGCGTCAGCCGCCGCAGCCGCCGAGGGTGACTTTGACTTCCTTGGTTGCGCTGTAAAGCTTGCCGCCGGCTTCGACGATCGCGATCACGTTGCTGGTCTTCGCCATCTTGATGCGGTTGGCCACGGTCGGCACCGTGCCTGAAGGAATTTTGTAGGACGCCACCAGTGCATTCGGATTTTCGCTAACCAGCAACGAAATCGAGGTGACATCGGCAAGAGTCGTGCTGACCGAGATCGGAACCACCGCGCCATTTTCAGCGATTTCCGGCGCGTCGAGCTTGACCTTGTCCGACGGCTCGGCGGCCTTGCCATAGAGCGACTTGATCGCGTCCGCGTCGCTCTTCTGTTTGAACGCATCCTCCGGATATTTGTCATTGGCCGCGGCGAAGACCGGAGCCAAGCCAAACGGAATGTTGCCGAGGCCTACGAGCGCGACCGTCGCCGCGCCTTTCAGGATCAGGCGCCGCGTCGCCGAAAACCCGTTGTCAGTGATGGTCATCTAAGTCTCCCAAGAGGCGCGCTCGCCATCATAATGTCTGCAGGAAATCCACGATCGCGTTGATCTCGTGGTCGGTCAAAATGCGATTTCGGCCGAACGGAGGCATCACGGTTTGCGGGTTGCGCTTGGTTTCATCGGTGAGAATTGCGACGAGCTCGTTGCGGTCAGGATATTTGGTTTTGATATCTTTCAAGGCTGGCCCGATGGTGCCGGGCAGATCGCCGCCCTTGATCTCGTGGCAGGTCAGGCAATTGCCCTTGCCGCGATCGAAAGCGAGCTTCTGACCTTCGGAGACGGCAGATTGCGCGCGGGCAGGGCTTGCGGACGCCATAGCGCCGATCAGCAACGCCATCGCGAGCGCCGGGATAGGTGCGGGCTTCGTCGAGAGGGTCTTGGTCAAAGGCGTTTCCCGTACGTTCATATCTTAGAGTATAACCGGTCAAAGCATAAACGCCATCGGCTGACAACGTAAACGGCGGGATCGCGGAGGCGATCTTAATGTATTCTCGCGACGCACCCGAAAGAGGTCGAAGGTTCCACGATCCTGCCTGACGCCTGTCGAGTTTTTTGCGGTTCGCGCCGCCGCGGTTTAAAGCGGTAAGTCCAGCCCGCCAACAAAAATCCGGGAGAATGTCGTGGCTGAATATGTCGTGGAATTCGGCAAGGATGGCCGGCCGGTCTCGCCTGACGGTCGCCTCGATGCGCCGGCGTTTCACCGCAACCATCGGGCAATCTGGGCGGTGTTGCAGCCATTCCTTGCCGGCAAATCCGGTGACGTGATCGAAGCCGGCAGCGGCACCGGCCAGCATGTAATCGATTTCGCCGGCCGCAGTCCTGAAATCACCTGGTGGCCGAGCGACCTCAACGAGCAACATCTAAAAAGCATCAGTGCGTGGCGGGCGCACGCTGGATTGCCGAATATCCGCCCGCCGTTGCGGATCGATCTCTCCGATTCGGCGTGGTGTCCCGAGATTCATGACGGCAGCGGCCCCGGCGAACTGTTGGCGGTATTCTGCGCCAATGTGATCCACATCGCGCCGTGGCGCGTTGCCGAGGGCCTGTTTGCGGGGGCCGGGCGTTATTTGCGAGTGGACGGGCGGCTGTTCCTCTACGGGCCGTTCAAGCGCGACGGCAAACACACCGCCGTCAGCAATGCGGTGTTCGACTCAAGTCTGCGCGACAGGAACCCCGAATGGGGCGTGCGCGATATCGCGGATTTGGAGAAGCTGGCGGCGAATGCCGGTCTGGCACTTATCGATATCGCCGAGATGCCCGCCAACAATCTGACTCTGGTGTTCGAGCGATCGCAGACGGCCTGAACAGCGATGCATGGCGCATGCCTGTTTGCATCGGTTGAGCTGATACCTCCATCCATAGTATCGGGAATCAATAAGGCCGATTGCATTTGGCCGCGCCCCGGGTGGAATGACTGATGATCGACGTGACCGTAGTTGACGAGATTGCCGGCGACGCCCGCGCGCGATCCAACGTGGTGCGGCTCGCGGCGGCGCAGGCGCTGACCGGCGCGAACTCGGCCGTAATCTTCGCCACCGGCTCGATCGTCGGCGCGACGCTGGCGCCGGATATCTCGCTCGCTACCGTGCCGCTCTCGATGTATGTGCTTGGGCTCGCTGCCGGCACGTTGCCAACCGGCGCCATCTCGCGCGCCTATGGCCGCCGCGTCGCTTTCATCATCGGCACCGGCTGCGGCGTGCTGACCGGCCTGCTTGCGGCATTCGCCATCTTGCGCGGATCGTTTGTGCTGTTTTGCTGTGCGACCTTCCTCGGCGGTCTGTATGGCGCGGTGTCGCAATCCTATCGTTTTGCCGCCGCCGATGGCGCGAGCGCGGCGTATCGCCCCAAAGCGGTCTCGTGGGTAATGGCCGGCGGCGTGTTCGCCGGTGTGCTCGGCCCGCAGCTTGTGCAGTGGACGATGGATATCTGGCCACCATATCTATTCGCCTTCTCCTTCGCGGTGCAGGCGGCGGTCGCGCTGATCGCGATGGCGGTTCTCGCCGGCGTCGATGCGCCGAAGCCCGCGCCGGCAGATCTTCACGGCGGCCGTCCGCTGTTCGAGATCGTGCGCCAGCCGCGGTTTATCGCCGCCGCAATTTGCGGCATCGTCTCCTATCCCATGATGAATCTTGTGATGACATCGGCGCCGCTGGCGATGAAAATATGCGGGCTTAGCGTCAGCGATTCGAACTTCGGCATCCAGTGGCATATCGTTGCGATGTACGGGCCGAGCTTTTTTACCGGCTCCCTGATCGCGCGCTTCGGGGCGCCAAAGGTCGTTGCTATCGGTCTGCTGCTCGAGGCCATCGCCGCGACAATCGGGCTGTGCGGCATCACAGCGATGCATTTTTGGGCCACCCTCATCGTGCTTGGGGTGGGGTGGAATCTTGGCTTCGTCGGCGCTTCCGCGCTGGTGCTGGAGACGCACCGGCCGCAGGAGCGCAACAAGGTTCAGGCGTTCAATGATTTTCTCGTGTTCGGGACCATGGCGGTCGGATCGTTCTCTTCCGGCCAGTTGCTGGCGAATTACGGCTGGTCGGCGGTCAACCTCGTGGTATTTCCGCCGGTATTGTTGGGCCTCATTGTCTTGACGCTTGCGTCGTTCGCCAGGCGGCGGGCGAGTTCGCAAGCCGTGTCCGAATTCCCCGATCCGAGTATTTGACGTGACCAAACGACGCTTCGGCGACGGTCGAAGCGTTGCCCTTGCCAATCTGCTAATTGTTGTCGTCATGCCCGGGACGAAGCCCGGCCATGACGGCGTGACAAGCGAAGAGACAAACGTTGGATTGTTTGAAAGACGCACCTGTGGACGAGACCTCGGCCCGCTACGATGGCTGGCGGATCGTCGCGGTCTGCTTTCTGGTGGCTACTTTCGGCTGGGGCCTCGGCTTTTATGGCCAAAGCGTCTATCTCGCCGAGTTGCATCGGCTGCACGGCTGGCCGGCCTCGCTGATTTCGTTGGCGACGACGTTCTTCTATTTGTTCGGTGCTGTTATCGTCGCCTTTGTCAGCGAGGCGGTGCGCGCGTTCGGTCCGCGCAACTGCCTGCTCGGCGGCATATGTGCGATGGCGGCGGCCGCCGCCTTGATCGGCCAGGTCACCGCGCCATGGCAGCTATATGCCGTCAATGCGCTGCTGGCATTCGGCTGGGCCGGTACCAGCCTCGGCGTCATCACCAATACGCTCGGCCTCTGGTTCGATAACAAGCGCGGCATGGCGATCAGCCTCGCGCTGAACGGCGCAAGTTTTGGGGGCATTGTCGGCGTACCGCTGTTGGTAGCGGCCATCGGGCACTTCGGGTTCGCCGGCGCCATGATTTCAGCTGCGATTGTGATGCTCGTGCTGATGATCCCGGTCATCTTCGTTTTTGTGGGCCGGCCGCCCGACCGCGGCGGCATCGCGGCGGAGCTGGCGGCTGCGGAAGCACCGTCCGCATCGCAAGTGCGTGCACAGGCATTGCGCGATGTCGCGTTCCTGACGGTATCGATTGCGTTCGCACTGGTGCTGTTTGCGCAAGTGGGATTCATCGTCCACCTGATTGCGTTCCTCGATCCAGTGATCGGGCGCGAGCATGCTGCGACCGCGGTTGCGCTGTTGACGGCGATGGCAGTGGTCGGGCGCGTGCTGTTTTCAACCGTGATCGACCGGCTCAACCAGCGGCTGGCGTCGGCGATCTCGTTTGCAAGTCAGGCCGTGGCGCTGGCGGTCATCATCAATTCGCGCAACGAAATGCTGCTGATGGCGGCCTGTGCACTGTTTGGCTTCTCGGTCGGCAATCTGATCACCCTGCCGTCCTTGATCGTGCAGCGCGAGTTCGACCCGCGCTCGTTCGGCGTCCTGATCAGCCTGATCACGGCGATCAACCAGGTTACCTACGCGTTCGGCCCGGGAGTCATTGGCCTGCTGCGCGATGCATCCGGAAGCTATGCGCTGCCGTTCTACGGCTGCATCGGTCTTGAGCTGTCCGCCGCCATCCTGATCATGGTTCGGGGACGGGGCGGGCGACCAAAAACGACGACCTTATCCTGAGGAGCGGCCTCTTGGCCGCGTCTCGAAGGATGGCCTCATGGTTCGAGACGGCGCATGCGCGCCTCCTCACCATGAGGGTCACGCCCCGCGCTGCCGTAGCAAATCCTCGAGATCCAACCGTTTCGTGAACATCGCCAGCGATCCGTCCGGCTTGCGCGGCCATTGCTCTTTGAGACGATCCCAATAGAGCTCGACGCCGTTCTCGTCCGGGTCGCGCAGATAGAGCGCTTCGCTGACGCCGTGATCGCTGGCGCCGTCGAGAGCAATTCCCGCCTGCATCACGCGATGCAATGCATCGGCCAGCGCGGGGCGGGTCGGATAAAGTATAGCCGTGTGAAACAGTCCCGTCGTTCCCGGCGGCGGCGGATGGCCGCCTTTGCTTTCCCAGGTGTTCAACCCGATGTGGTGGTGATAGCCGCCGGCCGAAATGAATGCCGCGCCGGAATTCAGGCGCTGCATCACCTCAAACCCCAGCACGCCGCAATAAAATCCCAGCGCCCGATCGAGATCGGCCACCTTGAGATGAACATGCCCGATCCGCGTTCCCGCGATGATGGGCGATGTGCTTTCGGGCATGGTCTGCCTCCGTCTTGCTTTCGCCTCTCCCCCCAAGCGGACCGCTTGCGAGGAGAGGTCGGATTTTTAGCGTAGCGAAAAATCCAGGTGTGGGGACTATCTGCGAGCCCTCGTATGGGGGAGAGGCCCTCACCCAACCCTCCAAGAGCGAAGCTTCGCTCGTCTCGACCGCCTAAGAACGGGAAAGTGAGAAGGCCCACAGTAATCCTCGCTACGCCAGCTCGGAAACCTCTCCCTCCGGGAGATCGAACTCAAAAGTGTTCAGCGTCATCGAGACCATTGTGTAATAACCGCACAGCCCGATGATTTCGACCAGCCCGCGCTCACCGAGCATCTTCGCGGCCTCGTCGTACAGCGCCTTGGTAAGTCCATGGCCTTCGTGCAGCGACTTGCTGACGTCGTAGATCATCTGGCCCTTCGGATCATCGAAACGCGGCGTGCGGCGATGCCGGATATCTTCGATGATCTTGGGATCCATGCCGCCTTTGAGAGCGAGCCGCTTGTGGGCGTACCATTCGTAGTGCGAGGTCCAATGCCGTGCGGTTACCAAGATCGCAATCTCGGACAGCTTCGCCGGAAACGATGTATCGAACCGCAGGAATGCGCCCAAGCGTGTGGCGTGCCGCGCCATCTCCGGGCTGTTGAGCCAGGCCATCATCGGTGGGGGTGGGGCGCCACGCTTGCCGGCGATCGATTCGTCGTAGGTTTGTTTTTGGTCCTCGTTCATTTCGCCAGGCGAAAGCAACTTCAGCCGCATCTCGGTTTCCTCATGTTTCTCAATCGTTGCGACGTCGGTGACGCCGGCTCGCGCAGCACTATCATATCTTGCAACATGAAGGCACGTGCCAGAGATATATTGAATTCCGCAACGCGATGGCTAAGGTCGATCCTAGAATGATGCGTCAATCGCCGGCCGACAGGTCCGGCCCGCAATGGAAACGCCACCATGTCCGATCTGGAAAAGTTTCGCCGCGAAACCCGCGCCTGGCTGGAGGCCAATTGTCCGCCGGAGATGCGGCGGCCGATGGCGTCAGACGAAGATACCTTCTGGGGCGGCCGCAACACCAAATTCTCCTCCGAGCCGCAGCGCGTCTGGTTCGAGCGGATGCGCGACAAGGGCTGGACCGTCCCGCACTGGCCGAAGGAATATGGCGGCGGAGGCCTCGATCCGGAAGAAGCCAAGATCGTACGCCAGGAGATGGCGGCGCTTGGCGCGCGCCAGCCGCTGGTCTCCTTCGGCATTTCCATGCTCGGGCCGGCATTGCTGAAATACGGGACCGACGCGCAGAAGAAAGAACATCTGCCGAAGATCGCCGCTGGCCTGATCCGCTGGTGCCAAGGCTATTCCGAGCCGAACGCCGGATCGGACCTCGCATCATTGCAGACCCGCGCCGAAAGCGACGGCGATGATTTCATTATCAATGGCCAGAAGATATGGACGTCTTACGCCAACTACGCGGACTGGATTTTCTGCCTGGTGCGCACTGATGCGAGCGCCAAGAAGCATGACGGCATCAGTTTTATTCTCTTCGACATGGCTTCAAAAGGCGTCTCGACCAAACCTATTCTGCTGATTTCGGGTAGGTCGCCGTTCTGCGAAACTTTCTTCGACAACGTCCGGGTACCGAAGGCCAATGTGATCGGCACGATCAATCGCGGCTGGGATGTCGCGAAATATCTGCTGCAGCACGAACGCGCGATGATCTCCGGCATGGGCGAGCGCGGCGTCGGCCGGCCGCTCGGCCAGGTCGCCGCCGACTCCGTCGGTACCGACGAGCAGGGGCGCCTGGAAGACCCGATGCTGCGCGGCCAGATCGCGACCTTCGAGATCGACGAGGCGGCGCTGGCCTGCGCTGCCGAACGCGCGGTCGATCTCGCCAAGGCCGGCCAGGCGCATCCGGCGTTTTCCTCGGCAATGAAATATTACGGCACCGAGCTGAACAAGCGCCGCTACGAGATTTTGATGTCCGCGGGCGGCATTGACGCGCTGGAATGGGAAAGCGAGCGCTCCAAAGGTGGCGCACGGCCACGCGCCTGGCTGCGCACCAAGGCCAACTCGATCGAGGGCGGCACCTCCGAGGTGATGCTCGGCATCGTGGCCAAACGGATTCTCGATTTGCCGGGGGCTTAAAATAATTCCTCATCCTGAGGAGCGGCCACTTGGCCGCGTCTCGAAGGATGAGGCCTCATGGTTCGAGACGGCGCAAGAGCGCCTCCTCACCATGAGGGCAAGCACCGAGGCCTTCTAACGCCACCACTTTCACGTCACCGAACACCGGAATCACCCCATGGCACTCGTCCTTAGCGAAGAACAATCGATGCTGCGCGACAGCGCGCGCGGGCTCATCAGCGACAAGGCGCCGGTGTCGCATCTGCGGCAGCTGCGCGACAGCAAGGATGCGACCGGATTTTCCCGCGGTTTGTGGCGGGCCTTCGCCGAAATGGGATTCTCCGGATTGCTGGTGCCGGAGATCTTCGGCGGCAGCGGACTTGGCTGCGTCGAAGCCGGCGTGGTGATGGAGGAGATCGGCCGCACTCTGATGCCGTCGCCGTTTCTGTCGACCGCCGTGCTCGCGGCTTCCGCCCTGTCGCGCGGCGGCAGCGCCGCGCAAAAATCCGAACACCTGCCGAAGATATCGGATGGTTCGCTGCTGGCCGCGCTTGCGATCGATGAAGGCGCCAAACACCGCCCGCTGCAAACCAAAATGCAGGCGGTGCGTTCCGGCAACGGTTTCAAGCTCAACGGCACCAAGGCCTTCGTGGTCGACGGGCACACCGCCGATCTCCTGATCGTCGCGGCCCGCACCGCGGGCGCCGCCGGCGAGCGCGACGGGCTGACGCTGTTCCTGGTCGATCCCAAAGCCAAGGGCATCGAGACCGAGCGCACGGCGATGGTCGATTCCCACAACGCCGCCAGAATCACGTTCAACAATGTCGAAGTCAATGCCGACGGCGTGCTCGGCGAGGTCGATCAAGGCCACCGGCTGCTGGAGGGCGTGCTCAATATCGGCCGTGGCGCGGTGGCCTCCGAAATGGTTGGCCTCAGCGAGGAGGTGTTCGGCCGCACGGTCAATTATCTCAAGGAGCGCAAGCAATTTGGCAAGCTGATCGGCGAATTCCAGACGCTGCAGCATCGCGCCGCGCAGCTTTATATCGAGATCGAGATCACCCGTGCCGCGGTGCTGAAGGCGCTGCAGACGCTCGATGGCGATTTTGAGAATGCCGCTGCGGCGGTGGCGGTCGCGAAGGCGCGCGCCGGTTCAACCGCGACGCTCGCGGTTCAGGAAGGCGTGCAGATGCATGGCGGCATGGGCATGACCGACCAGTTCGACATCGGCTTCTTCATGAAGCGGGCGCGGGTCTGCCAGGAATTGTTCGGCGACATCAATTTCCACGCTGATCAATTGGCAAGGATGAAGAGTTATTGAGGTATGTGCGACGACGGCGCGTCATAAACAGTCGTCATCGCCCCGCTTGACCGGGCGACCCGGTACCCTGCAGAGTTAGTGATCAAGCGGGTAGGCCGCGGCGTACTGGATCACCCGCTTTTTTCGCGGGTGATGACGAGTTCTTATGTGACTAGCTCACCAGGTCAGCTTAGAGGCTCTACCTTATCGGCGGTGCGTACTGGATGCCGCCGGCGCTCCAGAGTTGATTGAGCCCGCGCGGAATCTTGAGCTTCGATCCGCTGCCGACATTGCGCTCATAGACTTCGCCGTAATTGCCGACATGCCGGATGATGCGCGCGGCCCAATCCTTGGTCAGCCCAAGCTCCTCGCCGTAGGCGCCTTCGGTTCCGACCAGCCGCATCACGTCGGGCTTCTTCGATTTCAGCGCCTCATCGATGTTCTTCGAGGTAATGCCGAGTTCTTCGGCGTTGATCATCGCATACAAGGTCCACTTCACGATCATCATCCAGTCATCGTCCCGCTGCCGCACAACAGGTGCGAGCGGTTCCTTTGAGATGACGTCCGGCAGGATGGTGTGGTCGCCGGGCTTGCCAAGGTTCAGCCGCAGCGCATAAAGCTGGGAGACGTCGGCGGTGAAGACGTCGCATTGGCCGGAGTCATAGGCCCTGAAAACCTCATCCAGCTTCGCGAATTTCATCTCCTGGTATTTCATGTTGTTGGCGCGGAAATAGTCGGCGAGGTTGAGCTGCGTCGTCGTTTCCGACTGCACGCAGATCTTGCTGTTATTGAGGTCCAGCGCGGAATCGATGTTTCGCGCCCTCGGCAACATGAATCCTTCGCCGTCGTAATAAGCCACCGCCGGAAAATAGAGGTCATAGGAGGTCTCTCGCGACATGCTCCATGTCGAGTTGCGCGAGAGAATATCGACCTTGCGGCTCTGCAGCTCCTTGAAGCGCTCGTTGGCGTCGAGCGGAATGAATTTCGCCTTTTTCGGATCGTCAAAGATAGCCGCCGCGACCGCGCGGCAAAAGTCCACATCGAAGCCGGTCCAGTTGCCTCTGTCGTCCGGAATCGAGAAGCCCGGCAGGCCGGTATTGACGCCGCACAGCACTTCGCCGCGCCGGATCGTCCGTTTCAGGGTCCGCGTGTCATATCGTTCATAGGTGATGGCGATAGCCGCGACCGCGACTGCGACCGCCAGCCCAATCAGGAGGCCGCCTCGGAATGTGCGCATGATTTGTCTCTCGCCAATGTCAGGGAAATGAGTCGGCTGTGAAAGTGGCCGCCGCCGTTACAATTCCGGCTTCTGCCGCACGATGACCTTGGTGCCGACCGGGACACGCTGATAGAGGTCGGTCACGTCGGCATTGACCAGCCGGAAACAGCCGGATGAGACGGCGGTGCCGATCGTATCCGGACGGTTGGTGCCGTGGATACGATAGACGGTGGCGCCGAGGTAAAGCGCGCGCGCGCCGAGCGGGTTGCCGGGGCCGCCGGCCATGAAGCGCGGCAGATAGGGCTGGCGCGCGATCATCTCCGGCGGCGGCGTCCAGTCCGGCCATTCCGCTTTGCGCGAAATATTCAATAGTCCCTGCCACTGAAATCCGTCGCGGCCGACGCCGATGCCATAGCGCAGCGCGCGGCCGTTGCCCTGAATAAGGTATAGATGGCGCTCCGCGGTCGAGATGATGATCGTGCCCGGCGCCTCCGTCGTGCGATAGAGCACCGCCGTACGCCTGAATTCCGGGTCCAATTCCACGGAGTCGTCAGGCAAAAGTCCCGGCTGGTCGCCGACATCCGGCTGCTGTGCGGAGCTCTGCGAGACCGAAAGCATGAAACCGGCCGCGGCAACAACCATCCAGATCAAGTGCCGAAATTTGGTCATCCAAGACTCTCCCGCTCGGACGCTGCCGAGTGTTTACGTTGTTTGCCAAATCGCTGGAACCATCAAATCTCAGGGATGGCTCGATGGCAAGCAATCCGGAGATCTCGCTGGAATGCTTTCAATTTTCGTCAGCTACCGATGGCGTGGGAATGTCCCGAAAGCCTTACTTCGGCGCGAGCCATAGCCTCAAGAAATAGGATACGAGGGCGACGGTGCCGACCCCGCCGAGCCAAAGTAGGGCAAACCACAACAGGCGCTGCGCCAGCGGTCGCGGCTTTTGCTCCTGACGCATCAGTGATAGCCGCTTTCGGGCCTTACCTTGCCGCGGAATACCCAATATGCCCACGAGGTATAACCGAGAATGAGCGGGATAAGAATGGCAATGCCCACCAGCATGAAGAGCTGGCTGCTCTTGGGAGATGCCGCCTGCCAGATGGTGATGCTCTGCGGCACGATATAGGGCCACATGCTGATGCCGAGGCCAGCATAGGACAGCGCGAACAGCGCGAGCGACAGAAAGAACGGCTGGTAATCCCTCTTGTTGGCTAGGCTGCGCAACAACAGGAGGGTAACGCCGGCAACGGCGATCGGTACCGGCGCGGTTAATATGACGTTGGGCCAGGAGAACCAGCGCTGCGCATATTGGATGTGCAGGAACGGCGTGGCTATGCTGACCGCGGCAATGGCGCCCAACATCGCGAACAACAGCCACCAGCTCAGCTGATAGGCTTTTTCGCGAAGCGTGCCCTCGGTCTTCATCACCAGCCATGTCGCACCCAGCAGTGAGTAGCCGACGACCAGGGCGAGGCCGGTCAAGACGCTGAACGGCGTCAGCCAGTCCCACCAGCCGCCGGCGTAATGCCGTCCTTCGACATGCACGCCCTGCAGGATGGCGCCGAGCGCGATGCCTTGCGCCAGCGCCGCCAGCAGAGATCCGGCGGCGAATGCGAGATCCCAGCGGTTTCGCTCGGTCTGCGTGGTCCGCCAGCGGAATTCGAAAGCGACGCCGCGAAAGATCAGGCCGACCAGCATCGCGATCATCGGCGTATACAGAGCCGGCATCAGCACCGCGTAAGCCAGCGGAAACGCGGCCATCAACCCGCCGCCGCCGAGCACCAGCCAGGTTTCGTTGCCGTCCCAGACCGGCGCCACGCTGTTCATAATCACGTCGCGATCGGTCTTGTTCGGAAACAGCGGAAACAGCATGGCAAGGCCGAGATCGAATCCGTCCATCACCACATAGGTAAAGACCGCGAACGCGATGATGAACGCCCAGATCGTTGCGAGGTCGATGATGCCGGTCATCAGACGGCTCCCTTGACTGCCACGCCGGCTGCGGGCGTGATGCCGGCGGCATGGGCGGGCATGTCGCTGCTCGGTCCCTCTTCGCCCGGATGAGGCGGCACCGCCATCAGCCGGAACAGGTAGGTCAGGCCCGCCGCGTACACGATGAAATATACGATGATGAAGGCGAGCAGCGATGAAGCAACCGCAGAAGCGTGAAGCGGTGACGCCGATTCAGTCGTCCGCAATAACCCGAACACCGTGAACGGTTGTCTGCCGGTCTCGGTAGTGACCCAGCCCGCGATCACGCAAACGAAGCCCGCCGGGCCCATTGCAAGCGCGAACATGTGCAGCAGCCGGGAGTCGTACAGTCTGCCGCGCCAGCGTATCCACAGGCTGAACAGACCGAGCGCGAGGATCAAAAATCCCAATCCGACCATGATCCGGAACGACCAGAAGGTGATCGGCACCGGCGGCCAGTTTTCGCGCGGCACGGTGTCCAGCCCCGCGAGCGGCGCATCCAGCGAATGTTTGAGGATCAGCGAAGACAGTTTGGGGACTTCGATTGAGTATTCGACCTTGCCCGCGGCTTGGTTCGGCAGCCCGAACAGGACCAGCGGCGCGCCGTCCGGGTGGCTCTGGTAATGGCCTTCCATCGCCATCACCTTGGCGGGCTGATGTTCCAGGGTGTTGAGGCCGTGCTGATCCCCGGCGAGAATCTGGATCGGCGCCACCAGCGTCGCCATCCACATCGCCATCGAAAACATCACCCGCGGACCTGCCAGATTCCGATCGCGCAGCAGGTGAAAGGCGCCCACCGCGCCGACCACGAGCGCCGTCGTGAGATAGGCGGCCAGCACCATATGTACTAGCCGATACGGAAATGACGGGTTGAAAATCACCTTGAGCCAGTCGGCGGGGACGAACTGCCCGTCGGCGTTGACGACATAGCCGGCCGGCGTCTGCATCCAGGAATTGGCGGAAAGAATCCAGAAGGCGGAAATCAGCGTGCCGATGGCGACCATCAAGGTCGCGAGGAAATGCAATTTGTGACCGACGCGCTCCAGGCCGAACAGCATCACGCCGAGGAAGCCTGCTTCGAGAAAAAACGCGGTGAGCACTTCATAGGCCATCAGCGGGCCGACAATGGGGCCGGCCTTGTCGGAAAACGCCGCCCAATTGGTGCCGAACTGGTAGGCCATCACGATGCCCGACACCACGCCCATGCCGAACGCGACGGCGAAGATCTTCAGCCAATAGTTGAACAGGTTGACAAAGACCTCGCGCCCGGTCCACAGCCACAGCGCCTCGAGCACCGCGAGATAGCTTGCAAGTCCGATCGAGAAGGCCGGAAACACGATGTGAAACGACATCGTGAATGCGAACTGTGCCCGGGCCAACACCTCGGCATCCCAGCCCTCGAACATCGCTGCCATCCGTCGTTGTGGTCAGGGATTCATCACGCTCATTTATAGGCGGGATGAACCTCCCGCGGCAGGCGAAGCGTTACCTCGGTCGCGTCACGTGTTCGTGAGACTTTTTGAAGCCCCCAAACGCGGAGCGACCCGGTGGGGGGCATCCCATCCGGGTCGTTGGAGGTATTTGGAGGTTAGGAACTGGTGTGATCGGCGTTGCTGATTGGCTGATTGTTGGTGTATCAGCCGAGTTTTTCCGATTGATGTCGTCTATCGTTTCAATTGTTTCGCGGGCGGTAACTATCTCGCAAAACTCTGGTCCGGCCCCCTGCAATCCAATTCCGCAACCGATTGATTAGATTGTTGTTTTTACGCCGCCAGACTGTCGACGCCGGCGCCCTTGAGCAGATCAGCGAGCTGCTTGCGGGCATAGAACATCCGCGTCTTTACGGTGCTCTGGGGGACCCCGATGATCGCGCCGACCTCTTCCACCGACTTCTCATGGTAATAGACGAGGTTGATGATCTCGCGGTGGGCCGGGGACAGTTTGGCAACGCAGGCGCGCAGAATGGCGCTGGTGTTGCTGCGGTCCAGTGAGGCTTCGGGCGTGTCGGCCTCATCGGCGATTTCAAGCACGTCGTCCTGGTCGATGTCTTCGTACCGGCGCTGACGCAGCGCGGTCAGCGCCTTGAAGCGCGCGATCGACAGCAACCAGGTGGAGACCAGGGAGCGGCCTTCGAACCGGCTGGCGGTGCGCCACACGTCAAGGAAAACCTGGCTGGCGAGGTCTTCCGCCATCGTGGCGTCCCGCACGATGCGAAGGATGAAACGGTAAATCCGCACATTGTGACGGGAGTAGAGGATATGCATCGCAGACCGGCCGCCATCGGCAATGCTTTCCAGCAGCATTTCATCCGAGGTCGCCTGGGCAGCGATGATGCCTTGGCGGGCTGCGGCGTTGATGGCAATGACGTTCTGCATGACTGGCTCCCCCGTCGCCGCTTTGCGGCGCTTCCTTGGGCCAATTGATAGTCAGCGAACGTTTCCGGACGTCTGCACGCAAAGCGGAAAATGGTTTCGTGCGCAGGAGAATTGTTTCGTCGCCGTGCCCGCGACGAAACATTCGGCATAGAAATGTGAGCAGTTTCAATGATCGTAAAATTTAGACGTTGGCAACGCCGGGCCTCTCCTACCTCGCCTGGCTTGCGGGGAGAGGTGAAATCCGCGCCAAAAGCGCGAATCACCCGCTAACAGCGAGCTTCGCTCGTCTCGACCCCGCAACAGCCGGGCGATGGAGGAATTCACGGCTCGCTCAACGTAATCAGGCCTTGTCGCCGGCGGGCGAGAACAGGTATCCGCCGCCTCTGATGGTGCGGATTACCGCGGGCTTGGTCGGGTCCGGTTCGATTTTGCGCCGGATTCGCATAATTCGCAGATCGACGGCGCGATCGAAGGCTTCGCTGTCGCGCGCATTGGCCAACTCCAGCAGGCGCTCGCGCGAAAGTACCCGCTTCGGATTGGCCGCGAAAACCTTGAGCAGGCCGAATTCGGACGCGGTCAGCGGATGCTCATTACCCTCGTCGTCGCGCAGCGCCTGCGCTTCGAGATCGAGCCATTTCGTTCCGAACCGCACCAATTGCTCTTTCGCGGCCTTCCCAGCTGCGGCCTCCGGCGTTGCCGCGGGCGCCCTCGCCGGGGAGCTGCGCCGCAACACCGAGCGGATCCGCGCCATCAATTCGCGCAATTCGCAGGGCTTTGCGATGTAATCGTCGGCGCCGAGTTCTAGTCCGACCACGCGGTCGATCGGGCTCGCGGTCGCCGTCAGCATGATGACAGGGACGTTGGTGCGGCTTTTCAGATCGCGGATGATGGAAAGCCCGTCTTCCTCCGGCATGTTCAGATCGAGCACCACGAGATCGGGCACGCCAGATTCGATCGCACCGCGCAGGCTCTTGCCGCCATCGCACAGCGTCACGGTAAAACCGTGCATCTTGAGATAATCGCCGACCATCTCGCGGGCCGGCGCTTCGTCATCGACAATGATGATGTGCTGATTTTGGCTCATGAAATCTCTGTCGCGGGTAATATGACGGTGAAGGTCGATCCCTGTCCGGGCCCGCCGCTATCCGCGGTCACGTGGCCACCATGCATGTCGATAATGCGCTTGACGATCGAAAGCCCGAGGCCCGTCGAGCTTTCGCCAGCGGTGGGTTTCGCGGAAAGCCGCTGGAAGCGGCCGAACAATCGTCCCAGATCCTCGGGAGACAGGCCGGCGCCTTCGTCGGTGATGCGGATGACCGTGCTGTTCTGCTCGCGACTCACCACTACCGATATCTCGCCGCCGATCGGACTGTATTTGATGGCGTTGCTGACGATATTGTCGATCGCCTCCCGCATCCGGTCGGCATCGCACATCGTGACGAAATTCGGCGGCGCCGACACCGTGATAGTCTGCTGCTTGTTTGTGGCCAAAGGCTGATTGGCGTCGACGACTTCGTTGACTAGACCTGCGACATCGATTTGCTCGCGACGAATGCTGATGTCGAAGGCATCGGCCATCGCATCCGAAATCAGATGATCGACCATCGAGGTCAGGCGCTTGGTGGCATCGCGGATGTGTTCGACCTGGGCGGTGACGCTCTCTTTGGAAGAGTCGGCGCCGATCAATTCGGTCAGCATTTCGGTGCGGCCGAGGATCACGCCGAGCGGATTCTTCAAATCGTGGGCGACGGTGCCGAGAATTTCATTCTTGAAGCCGTTGGCGCGTTGCAGTCGCAGCCACTGCACAGACAGTCTGCGGTTGGCCTGCATCAGCGCGCGGGTGCGCTGGGCGACGCGGTCCTCGAGCTGCGCGTTGGCTTCATTCAGCTGCTGATAAAGAATGACATTGTCGAACGCGATCGAAAGCCGGCTGCCGAAAATCTCGACCAGCGACCGGTCGGTTTCGGACAGCTGGTGCTCCGCCTCCAGCAGCACGACGACTTCCCGTCCGCTACCGGTGCGAATATAGAGAACGCTGCGGTGATCGACGAATTCATGCTTGCGGCGCTTGAATGCGGCTTCGACCATCGATCGCAGGTCGGAGTCGAGCGATTCGGGCCCGGCGGCGCCGATGAAGCGGCTATAGCAGCCGGAGCCGGCCAGCACGGAAAAGTCGTCGCCGACCACGCCGCCGTCGCGCAGCACCAGAATGCCGGCGCAATCGACGTTGAGAAGCGACGCGATTTGCGTCAGCACGCCTTCGGCGAGGCGTTGCATTGATTTGAAATCGTACAGGGTCGAGGCGGCATCGATGATGATTTCCAGCCCGCGCCGGGTTTGAACCATGCGCTCAAGCTGCTGATAGCTGCGCAATGCCGCGGTCAGCGAGGTAAACAGCTTGTCGGCGGTCAGCTCGGTTTTCGCCTTGTAGTCGTTGATGTCGTATTGGACGATCACGCGGCGCTCCGGCGCCTGTCCGGGCTGCCCGGTGCGCAGGATGATGCGGACGGTCTCGTTCTTGATTTCGTTGCGGATGTACTCGACGAGATCGAGGCCCGCGGCGTCGGTTTCCATGATGACGTCGAGCAGCACGGCCGCGATATCGGGGTGCGCGCGCATCAATGTCCGGCCCTCGGCCGCTGAATAGGCTGACAGGATTTCAAGCGTCTGCCCATGGAGACTGTAGTCGCTCAGCGCAAACCGCGTGCCTTCGTGCACGGCCCGATCGTCGTCGATGACAGCGATCTTCCATTTGCGCGCGTTCGATGCCTCCGGAGCGGTTCCGGAATCGTCAATCAGGTGGAGGACATCGTCCTGTTCGGCCATTGCGGGATCCCGTCGCCTGCTGGGTGTGTGGTCGTGGAGCCGCCTTTGGCGGCCCTCGGCATAATAATGCGAAATGTGGTGCCTTGTCCCAGACTTGAGTCCAGCATCATTCGGCCGCCGAACTGCTGGGTGACAAGATTATAGACGATGTGCAGGCCAAGCCCGGTGCCGCCCTGGTTGCGGCGGGTGGTAAAGAACGGGTCGAACGCCTGCCGCTGCACGTCCGGCGTCATTCCGGCCCCATTGTCGGCAAAAACGATCTCGATATCGTCATGGCCGCGGGGCCTCGCCGCGATCGAGATTGCCCCGGAACGCCCGTCGGCAAACGCATGATTTGCGGCGTTGAGGAAGAGATTGGTCAGAATCTGCCCATATGAGCCCGGATAGCCGTCGATGACCAGGCCTTCCGGCACGTCGACCGACAGGGCGATCGAGGCCTTCTTCAGAACCGGCCGCAGGCTGGCGATGATCTGGTCGGTCGCCTCGCTCAGACTGAATTGCCGGCGTTCGGCATGCGAGCGGTCCACCGCGACTTGCTTGAAGGACTGGATCAGCTCGGCGGCGCGATGCAGGTTCGCCACCAGTTGCTGGGCCGCGTCGCGCGAGGTCCGGACGAATTCCTCGAGTCGAGATCGGCGCAACTGCGCATCGGATTTCAAATCGGCCTCGAACATTTCCGCGCGTCGCGCGAAACTGGATGCTACCGTCAGGCTGATGCCGATCGGGTTGTTCACTTCATGGGCGACACCGGCGACCAGACCCCCGAGCGCCGCCAGACGTTCAGCGTCGATCAGGTTTTGCTGGGCGGCGTTCAGTTCGAGCAGGGCGCCCTCGGCTTTCTCCTTGGAAGTGCGCAACTCATCTTCGGTCTTGCGCTTGGCGATGGCGTTTTCGCGGAAGACCTCCACCGCGCGGGCCATCGCGCCGACCTCGTCCTTGGCGCCTGTCCCCTGCAGCTGCCGATCGTAATCGCCCGATGTGATCGCGTGCATCGCCGCCATGATCTGCTGCAGGGGCAGCCGGATGCTCAACGCGATCACGACCCCCGCAGTGATGATGATGCCGAGAAAAACCACGGCGATCGACAGCACCTTGCGGGATATATCGGCCAGCGTCCGATCGAATGTTTCCTGCGCTTTCTGCTCGCGCTGCCGCATCTTGACCGACAATCCGTCGATGGCGCCGATGGCTTCGGCCTGGCTGGCGTCGATGGTGTTGCGCAACAGCTCGGTTCGGCTCGCGAGCTGCGCGGACAATTTCGCAAAGCCTTCGCGCAGCGCCACGGTCCGCGTGTTCAGCCGCTGCAGAGCCCTGCGCTGCAGGTCGTTGTCGGCGACGTCGGACATGACCGGGATCGTTTTCTCGATCGTATCGGTGTTCCGGCGGGCTTCCTCGGCGGAGGCCGTCGCCAGCGAAAGGTAATAGGCGTTGGCGGCGACCAGCATCGCGGTAAACGCCTCGCGGGATTTTCCAAGCGACGGCCAGATCAGGGCATCGCGGTGTCCTGTTGCGCCCTCGATGATCGAGTAAAGCCCGGCCATATCCTTGGCGGGGGCCAGCACCTGGTCCTCGTAGGTTTTCGAAATTGTGGCCTGGACGCCGCGCAGTTCGCCGAAGCCGTTGAGGAACCGCTCGGTAACGCGCTCAAGCTCCTCGACCGATCCGGACAGCATCGGATCGGTCGACGCGCGCGTGGTCAGCGTGCCGAGCACCGCTTCGCGTAGCAGCAATATCTCGGCGAACAGTTCAGGGCTCGGCTGATTGATGTAGCGATGGATCAGGTTCTGCAGGCGGCCGGTCTCGCTCTCCAGCAGCGCCAAAATCTTGTCCGATTCCCGCACCTGCCGCACGTCATCCCAGGCCGAACCGAGCACCTGGGCGCCGTTCCATATCATGGCGGCAAGCACCACGACGACCGCCGAGTTCAGCGCGGCAATCGACAGGATGCGCCAGCGGATCGGTACGGCGCGGACCAGCCCGATGATGCGAGAACGGCCTCGCGCGGCGAGGCTCGCCGGCCGTTCCGCAATTTCGTCCTGCTGGGCTGTTCCCAAGGCTAATTCACTCCACCCGGATCTGGTGGCGGCCGCCGCTGCGCTCGGCGATCAGGCGGCCCATGTATTGCAACGCCTGGACGGTCGGATAGTCCTCGCTCTGGGTATCGGCGGCGCGAAATTCCCGCGCGACCGCGCTCGTCGAGACCGCCGTCAAAAACAGCGCGACAACGATTGCTACGGTCCGCGAAAGGTGGGCGCGGCTGTACACAGAAAGCTTCATCCCTTTATGATGATGTCGATGGCGGGAAAAAAAGGTTCAATGCAGCTTAACAGAAGGCGAGATATGGCGATCCTGCCAGCGCCGCTGGCATCGTCAATTGTGCGCTGCGCTCGGCCTTTGCGGATTGCAAACGCCGGTGCGGGGTTTTATCAGGGCGCGCGATACGCAAAATCGCGTTCAGCGCCTCCGCGGATTAGAATGGATTTATGGTGAGGCCGACTCTGAGATTTTTGCAGCTCGCTGCTGCCGCGGCAGTGGTCGCCTTCACGTCTCCGGCCCTCGCGGTCACCGACATCATGTGGTGGCATGCCATGTCGGGCGAGCTCGGCCGGCAACTGGAGAAACTCGCCGCAGATTTCAACGCATCGCAATCCGAATACCGGGTCGTACCAAGTTACAAGGGGAATTATACCGAAACCGTAACGGCGGCGATCTTTGCGTTTCGCTCGCGCGGCCAGCCCGCCATCGTTCAGGTCAACGAAATCGCGACTGCGACCATGATGGCTGCGAAGGGCGCGATCTATCCCGTGTTCGAATTGATGCGCGACGAATCGGAGGCGTTTTCCCCGGCCGCATATCTTCCGGCCGTTACCGGCTAGTATGCCGATGTCG
>Ga0208990_1000025_pt1 | contig 19908 bp, 23 predicted proteins | sample MedBloCARef_M3_FD_187854 | JGI IMG/M metagenome (GOLD analysis project Ga0208990, IMG submission 187854) | Forest soil microbial communities from El Dorado National Forest, California, USA - Mediterranean Blodgett CA Ref_M3 (SPAdes) (version 2) | ecosystem: Environmental > Terrestrial > Soil >...
CGGGCCTCTCGGAGGCGGAAATCCAGGAGAAAGTGAAGGAAAAGCTTGCGGTAGTCGATCTGCATGGCGTCGAACAGAAGTTCCCGGCCGAGTTGTCCGGCGGCATGCGGAAGCGGGTGGGCCTGGCGCGCGCCATCGTCCGCGAGCCCAAGATCGTGCTCTATGACGAGCCCACCACGGGACTGGATCCGCTGACCACCGAGAGCGTTGACGAGATGATCATCCACGCGCGCGAGCGGCTCACGGTGACCAGCGTGGTCATTTCCCACGACGTCGGGTCTGCCTTTCACATCGCCGACCGCATCGCCATGCTCAACGAAGGACGCGTCGTGGAAGAGGGAACGCCGGTGGAAGTACGCAACACTAAGGAGCCGTTTACGCGGCAATTTCTCGCGACATGGTTCGGAAGGACTTAGGATCGAGACGCCGTGCAATCTTTCTGGACCCCCCTGCGCGTCGGACTCGTGGTCGCCCTTGGGGTGGCCGCGTTCGGGTTCGGGCTCTACCTGATCGGCGCGGAGAAGTTCGGGACCGACCGCACCTACCTGGTCTATGCCGTCTTCGACGACGCGACCGGCCTGGGCGTCCGCTCGCGCGTGCAGATCGCCGGCATCCCCATCGGGCAGGTCGAGCGCGTCGAGCTGGACCAGCAGCTCTCCAAGGCCAAGGTGTGGCTCCGGGTGCGCAGGCAGTTCGTCCTGCACCGCGACGCGACCATCACCAAGCGGAGCGAGTCGATCCTGGGCGACTTCCTCCTCGACGTGACGCCCGGCTCGCCGAACCAGCCCGTGCTCCAGGACGGCGACGAGATCCGCTTCGTGATCCGCCAGCCGTCGATGAACGACGTCTTCCAGTCCCTCAACAAGATCGCCGGCGACATCTCGGACATCACCGGGAACCTGCGCAAGGTGCTGGGCGGCGCGGAGGGCGAGGACAACATACGCACGCTGATCGGGCGCCTCATGCGCATCAGCGAAGGGATCGAGCGCATCGTGAACCAGAGCGGGGCGAAGCTCGACGCCACGCTGGAAAACTTCCAGCAGTTCTCCGGCGACCTGGCCTCGCTCTCCTCGGCGGAGAGCGGCGACATCGTCGCCATCCTGCAAAATACGCGCGACGCGACCCGCGAGGCGCGCGACGTCCTCAAGACCATCGGCCAGGTGGTGGGATCCCAGCAGCAGGGCGACTTCAAGGACAGCGTGAAGAGCCTCAAGTCCAACCTGGCCAAGCTGGACGCCTCGCTCACCAACGTCCAGGAGATCACCGAGAAGATCAACACCGGGCAGGGCACCATCGGGCACCTGGTCAACGACGACAGGCTCGCCAAGAACCTGGACAAGGCCTCCACGCAGCTCACCAACCTCCTCGGCACCCCGGACCAGCTCCGCGTCGAGGTGAACTGGCGCAGCGAGCTGATGGTGGGCGCCCCGGGAGGCGGGAGGATCGATCCCAACATCCCCAACGTGTTCGGCCTCGCGCGCGAGACCGCCTACAACCCGTGGACCAAGAACTACTTCGGACTCCGCATCATCCCTCGCCCGGACAAGTGGTACGGGATCGAGATCGTCGACGACCCGCGCGGGTACACGCGCCAGGTCCGCACCGTGAACAGCGCCTCCTGCGGCACCGCGACCTGCTTCCCGAACTTCCCCACCGCGGTGAACACCATCACTACCGAGCGGGTGCTCAAGTTCAGCGCTTACCTGGCCAAGCGGTACGGGCCCATCTCGGGCCGCTTCGGCATCCTCGAGAACACCGGCGGGGTGGGGATGAAGCTCTATCTCGCCAACGACGCGCTGACGATCTCCGCCGACGCCTGGGAATTCGCCAACCCCCTCAAGAACCGCCCCCGGCTCAAGCTCTACGCCGACTACCGGTTCCTCGACCATCTGTTGATCACCGCCGGCGCCGACGACATCCTCAACCCCGCGAAAGTCGACCCGGAGCACCAGACCCGCATCGTCAGCGGCCGCGACTTCTTCATCGGCGCCGGCGTGTTCTTCACCGACGACGACATCAAGCTCTTGATCGCGGCCCTTCCGATCCGCTTTTGAGTGTGGTAGCAGCGCCGGCCAACCATGGCGACCGAGCGGACCCTTTCGATTCTCAAGCCCGACGCGCTGCAGAGCGGCGTGGTGGGCAAGATCCTGGCGAAGTTGGAAGAGGCGGGCCTCAAGCCCGTGGCGATGAAGATGCTGCACCTGACGCAGCAGCAGGCGGAGGGCTTCTACGCGGTGCACCGCGAGCGGCCGTTCTTCCGCAGCCTCGTGCAGTACATGACCTCGGGGCCGGTGATCGTCCAGGTGCTCGAAGGCGAGAATGCGGTGGCGCGGAACCGCGAAGTGATGGGAGCCACCAATCCGGCCAACGCGGCCGAGGGCACCATCCGCAAGCTCTTCGCCAAGAGCATCGAGGCGAACAGCGTCCACGGGTCCGATTCGCCCGAGAACGCAAGGACCGAAATCGCCTACTTCTTCGCACAGACGGAGTTGGTGAAGTACGACTGGCGGCGGTAGCGCCCTACGCCCGGCGGCCGTCTGCCGCTACAGTCATATTCCATGCGCATCGCAATGGCGGCGCTGCTCTGCACCACCGCGTTCGGGGCGCCCGCGACCGAACGGGTGGTCCGTTGGACCACCGCCGAGGCGAGCAAGAGGATCTACCGGGGGCGCTGTCCGGTCAGGCTGATCTTCACCGGAACGATGACGGCCGCCCGGCCCGGCGCGTTCACCTATGCCTGGAAGCGGAGCGACGGCGCGATGGGGCCGGTGCGGACCGTGTTCGCCCGCAGGCGCGGGGAGACCTGGCGCGTGCGCGAGGCGTGGAAGATCTCCGACAGCGCGCAGGGCTGGGCGCAGCTCTGGATCGCCTCCGAACGGCACGGATCCCCGGCGGCCCGCTTCCGCGTGCAGTGTAATTAAGCACTGCCGGCCGCAAGTAGCCGCGCGGACAGGGAATTCGCCAGGGTCCAAACGGCCGGATAGAATTGGCCTGCTTGGTTCCATCCTGGCAGTGGATAGCGTTCGTCGCCGGAATCCTGGCCTCGGCCTTCTTCTCCAGCGCGGAAACCGCCCTCACTGCCCTTGGCGAGGCCCGGGTCCGATCGCTGGTCGAGTCGCGCGGACGCCGGGCGGCCCTGCTGCGCCTGTGGCTGAACCATCCCGACCGGATCCTGGCCGCGCTCCTGCTCGGCAACACCCTGGTCAACGTCGGTCTGGGCTCCTTGACCGCGCTGATGGCCGAAGAAGCGGGCTACGGCCACGGGCTCGCCGTCCTCACCGGCGTGACCACGGTGATCCTGTTGTTGTTCGGGGAGATCACGCCGAAGACCTTCGCCAAGCGCCATGCCACCGGCTACGCGGTCTTGATCATGCCGCTGGTGGCGTTGCTCTACTGGGTCCTCTTTCCCCTGGCCTGGCTGTTCGTGCAGATCCCGCGCGCCCTCAGCCGCGCGGTGGGCAGCGACGGCACCAAGTCCGAGTCGGTGACCTCCCGGGAGCTGGAGTACCTGATCGCGCTGGGCGCGAGGCAGGGGTCCATCGACAAGGTCCGCGAGCAGCTGCTCTCCAGCGTGCTCGCCTTCACCGAGGTGCTGGTGAAGGAGATCATGATCCCGCGCACGCAGGTGATCGCGCTGGAGGAGACGGCCACGTACGACGAGGCGCTCAAGCTGGTCACCGAGACGGAGCTGTCGCGCATCCCGGTGTACCGCGGCAGCCTGGACGAGGTGGTCGGCGTGCTGCACGCGAAGACCCTGCTCGCCGACGTGAAGAAGGGCATCCAGCCGTCCGAGTTCCAGTTGGTGAAGTACCTGCGCAAGCCGTTCTTCGTCCCCGAGGTGATGAAGGTCTCGCGCCTGTTGACGGAGATGCAGCGGCGCAAGACCCACCTGGCCATCGTGGTGGACGAGTTCGGCGGCACCAGCGGCATCGTGACGCTGGAGGACGTGGTCGAGGAGATCGTCGGCGAGATCCACGACGAGAGCGACGTAGAAGAGAAGCGCATCAAGATCCTCTCGGACGGCCTGATCCTCGCCGATGCGCAGGTCTCCATCCGCGAGCTCGAGCAGCACCTCGGGATCGACTTCCCCGAGGGAGGCGACTACGAGAGCCTGGGTGGCTTCCTCACCGCCACCGCCGGGCGGGTGCCTCCCGCCGGCTCGCTGGTGGTCTGGGGCGGGCTGACCTTCACCGTCAAGGCGGCGGACGACCGGCGGGTGCACAAGGTGGAGATCGCCCGCAAGCCCATCCCCGGCGCCGCGGTGACCGGCCCGCAGCACTCTCCGCCGGAAAAGTTGCCCTCGGCCTTGCAGGGCGTGGTTCCGCCGGACAAAGTCCACTGAGCATGTTGCCCGTGGTGAAGGACGATTTGGCGCGTCCGGACCTCCGGTCGCTGAGCGCGCCGGAGCTGTCCGCCCTGGTGTCGCGGCTGGGTGAGCAGCCGTACCGGGCGCGGCAGCTCTACGCCTGGCTGCACGCGAAGGGCGCCGCGTCGCTGGAGGAGATGACCGACCTCCCGCGCGCCTTCCGGGAGCGGCTCGGCAAGGAAACCCGGCTCGGCACACTCGCGATCGACGCGGTGCAGGAGTCGGCCGACGGCACCCGGAAGTACCGCTTGCGCACGCCCGACGGGAAGTTCATCGAGAGCGTGTACATGCCGGACGAGGCGGGGCCGGAGAGCTTCGATCCCGAGTCCGATGAGGAGGAGCCGCAGACGCGGGTGCGGCGGACGCTCTGCCTCTCCACCCAGGTCGGCTGCGCCATGGGCTGCGGCTTCTGCATGACGGCCACCATGGGCCTGGTGCGCAACTTGAGCGCGGGCGAGATCTGCGACCAGGTCTATCGCGTCAACGCCGACCTACGCGCGCTCGGGGTCCCGGGCGAGCGGCCCCTCACCAACCTCGTCTTCATGGGGATGGGCGAGCCGCTGCACAACTACGACAACCTGATGCGCTCGCTGGAGCTGCTCCTCAGCGAAGCAGGGCCAAACTTCAGCCACCGCCACGTCACCGTGTCCACCAGCGGACTGGTGCCGGCCATCGTCCGCTTCGGCGAGGAGACGCAGGTGAAGCTCGCCGTCTCGCTCAACGCGACCACCGACGAGCAGCGCGCGAAGCTGATGCCGGTGGACAAGAAGTGGAACATCGCCGCCTTGATCGACGCGGTGCGGAAGTTCCCTTCCCGCCAGGGCCGCCGGGTGACGTTCGAGTACGTGCTGCTTCGGGGTGTGAACGACTCCGACCAGGATGCTGTCCGGCTAGCGGCGCTGCTCAAGGGCCTGCCCGTGAAGGTGAACCTGATCCCGTACAACGAGAATCCAGGCCTTGGATTCGGCGACCCCGGCGCCGAGCGCGTGGCGGCCTTCCGGCAGGCCCTCGGGGCGCGCGGAATCACCTCGATGGTGCGGAAGAACCGGGGGCGGGACATCGCCGCCGCCTGCGGGCAGCTGGCGGTGCAGGGGCAGCGCGAGCTCAAGAGCGCGCGGAATTGACCTCTGGCCCGGGGCGTGCGAAACCGCGCGCCGTGCTGGGAATCATCGGTGGATCGGGACTCTATGACTTGCCCGGCCTGAGCGCCATGAGCCGGGACGAGGTCGACACGCCCTTTGGCGCTCCGAGCGACGCCATCGTGACCGGGCGGCTGGGCGACGAGGAGGTCGCTTTCCTCGCCCGGCACGGGGCGGGCCATCGCTTGCTCCCGAGCGAGATCCCCTATCGCGCCAACATCTACGCGCTCAAGCAGATCGGAGTCACGCGGGTGGTCAGCGTGTCGGCGGTGGGCTCGATGGTCGAGCAGATCGCCCCCGGGAACCTGGTGCTTCCGCTGCAATACATCGACCGGACGGTGGCGCGCCGGAACACGTTCTTCGGCGACGGCGTGGTGGCGCACGTCGCCTTCGCCGACCCGGTCTGCCCGCAGCTCCACGAGTATCTCCAGGCCGCCTGCTTCGCCGCCGGCGCCACGCTGCACCCGCTCGGAACCTATCTCTGCATCGAGGGCCCGCAGTTCTCCACGCGCGCCGAGAGCGAGCTGTACCGGAGCTGGAGCGTGGAGGTGATCGGCATGACCGCCTTGCCCGAGGCGAAGCTGGCCCGCGAGGCGGAGCTCTGCTACGCGACCCTCGCCCTGGCCACGGACTACGACGCCTGGCATCCTGGCCACGAGGCCGTCACCGTCGCGCAAGTGGTGGACACGATGCGCAAGAACGTCGCCACCGCCCGCGAGGCGATCCGCAACGCCATCCTCGGCTTCGACCGGATCCGGGAGCGGACGTGTCATTGCGGGCACGCGCTGGACAGCGCCGTCATGACCGCGCCGGCGCAGATCCCGTCAGCGGCGCGCCAGCGCCTGGCGCTGCTCCTTCGGGACAGGTTCAAGGCATGAGCGTTCTGGTGGTGGGCAGCGTGGCGTTCGACTCGGTCGAGACGCCCTTCGGCAAGCGCGACGACGTGCTGGGCGGAAGCGCCACCTATTTCGCGGCGGCGGCCAGCCTGCTGACGAAGGTGTCCGTGGTCGGCGTGGTGGGGGAGGATTTTCCGCTCGACGCGCTGGACTTCCTGCGCAAGCGCGGAGTGGATCTGGACGGCCTGGAGAAGGTGCGCGGAAAGACGTTCCGCTGGAAAGGCCGCTACGGTTTCGATCTGAACTCCGCCGAGACGCTCGACACCCAGCTCAACGTCTTCGAGCAGTTCGCCCCGCGGCTGGGGCCAAAGGCGTGCAAGGCGGAGCGCATCTTCCTCGGCAACATCGATCCCGAGCTGCAGATGCGGGTGCTCGACCAGGTGGAACGGCCGCGCCTGGTCTGCGCCGATACGATGAACTACTGGATCGCGTCCAGGCGGCCGCAGTTGCTCAAGGTGCTGGCGCGCGTCGACGTCCTGATGGTCAACGACGGCGAGGTGCGCCAGCTGGCCGGCGAGAGCAACGTGATCAAGGCGGCGCAAGCCGCGCAGCGCATGGGCGCCAAGGCGGTGGTGGTGAAGCGGGGCGAGTACGGCGCGCTCCTGGTCACTTCGGAGCACAACTTCTTCGCGCCCGCGTTTCCGCTGGCGGACGTTCGCGACCCGACCGGCGCGGGCGACACCTTCGCCGGCGGCTTCCTTGGCCTGCTCGACCGTCTCGACGCGGCAGATCCGGTCGCGCTCCGCCAGGCCACGGTGATGGGCGCCACCGTCGCCTCCTTCACCGTCGAGCAGTTCAGCTGCGATCGCCTGCGCGATCTCGACCTGGCGCAGGTGCGCCAGCGCTTCGATGCCTTCCGCCATCTCGTGCACTTCGACGAGCTTCCCGGACACGTGGGGTAGGCCTCGAGGCCGGAAGCGGCGCGTCAGGCGCCCTTGAAGTCAGCGCAACTGCGGTGTACTCAGGGCGGCGCCGATGCGCACCGCCATCCTGACGGATATCCACGCCAACTTGGAGGCGCTGACGGCGTGCATCGAGGCGGCGGAACGGCAAAAGGTCGATCGCTTCATTTGTCTCGGAGATACGGTCGGTTACGGCGCGGATCCAAACGCCGCCTGCGATCTGGTCCGCGTCCGGTGCGATTTCGCCGTCCTGGGCAACCACGACGCGGCCGTGGCCGGCAGGATGGACTACAGCTACTACTACGCCGCGGCGCGCGAGGTGCTCGACTGGACGGCGCTGCACCTCACCCCAGAAAACATGCAGTGGCTGCGGGCACTTCCATACCAGCGCGCAGAGGGTGACGTGACGTACGGCCACGCTTCGCCGCGCGAGCCGGAGGCGTTCGAGTACATCTTCGCCCTGGAGCAGGCCGAGGATCTGCTGTCGCGCACCGAGAAGCTCGCCCAGCTGACGTTCATCGGCCACTCGCACCTGCAGCGCGCGTTCCAGCTCGGCAACCCCGTCAAGGATGTGTGGGCGGAGCGGGTCCGGGTCGACGGCGCGCGCCGTTACCTGATCTCGATCGGGAGCTGCGGCCAGCCGCGGGATTACGACCCGCGCGCCTGCTACGGCATCTGGGACGATCAAACCAGGACGGTCGAGTTCCACCGGGTCCAGTACAACGCCGAAAAGACCGCACGGAAGATCCTCGAGGCAGGCCTCTCGCCGCACTTCGCGCGGCGGCTCCTGCATGGGGTCTGAAATGGACTTCCCCAGGCACCTGCTGGAGCTGGAGGCGCTGACCCGGGGACAGATCGAGGCGCTCCTTTCGCTGGCCGCGCGCTTCAAGCGGGAGCGGGCCAAGGCCCGGTCCGCCGGGGAGTCCCCCGCCGACCGGCGCGCCCTGTTGCGCGGGCGCAACGTGATCACGCTCTTCTTCGAGAGCAGCACCCGGACGCGCAGCTCGTTCGAGGTGGCGGCGACGGCGCTCGGCGCCGACGTGCTCAGCTTCCAGAAGGACGCCTCCAGCGTCTCCAAGGGCGAGTCGCTCGAGGACACCGTGCGCAATCTCGACGCCATCGGCGCCGATGTGCTGGTGGTCCGCCATCCCGCGGCCGGCGCGCCGCGGCTGGTGGCCCGCGCGGTGCGGGCGAGCGTGATCAACGCCGGCGACGGTTTTCACGAGCACCCCACCCAGGGGCTGCTCGACGCGCTCAGCCTGCGCGAGCGCTGGGGAACGCTGGAGGGAAAGACCGTGGCCATCGTGGGCGACGTCGCGCACAGCCGCGTGGCGCGCTCGAACATCCACTGCCTGAGCAAGCTGGGCGCCACCGTGCGCGTGGGAGGGCCGTCGACGCTGATCCCCGCCGGCATCGAGCAGCTGGGGTGCACCGTGGCGCGGTCGCTCCGCGAAGCGCTGACTGGAGCGGACGCGGTGATGGCGCTGCGGATCCAGAACGAGCGCATCGCCGACGCGCGGCTCCCCGGCGCCCGCGATTACGCGCGCACCTGGGGCCTCAATGCGCGCACCCTGGAGATGCTGCCCAGGGAAGCGCTGGTCCTTCATCCCGGGCCGGTGAACCGCGGGGTGGAGCTGTCCAGCGAGGTTCTCGAATCTCCTCGCAGCCTGGTGATGGACCAGGTCGACTCGGGCGTGGCCGTCCGGATGGCGGCGCTGGCGCTCTGCCTGCGCGCGGAGGTGCCGGCATGATCATCCTCGATTCCGGCAGGGTGATCGACCCCGCGAACCGGATCGATGGTACCAGGACGGTGCTCATCGACGGCGACCACATCCGCGAGGTGCGCGAGCAACCGGCCACCCCGGCGGAAAAGCTGGTGCATCAAGTGATCGACTGCCGGGGGCGGTGGGTGCTGCCCGGCCTCGTCGATCTGCACGTCCACCTGCGGGAGCCCGGGGAAGAGGGGAAGGAGACGATCTCCACCGGGGCGCGCGCCGCGGTCGCCGGCGGGGTGACGACGGTCGTGGCGATGCCGAACACCAACCCGGTCTGCGACAGCGCCGCCCTGGCCCGGTTCGTGGCCGCCCGGGGTCGCGAGGCCGGGTTCGCGCGCGTGATCCCGGCGGGCGCGATCACGCGCGGCTCGCTGGGCGAACAGCTCGCCGACATGGCCGAGCTGAAGGAAGCGGGCTGCGTCTGCGTCACCGACGACGGCCGTCCGGTGATGTCGGCGGGCGTGATGCGCCGGGCGCTCGAATATGCGCGCGACCTGGACCTGCCCGTGATGATCCATGCCGAGGACCTGAGCCTCAGCGCCGGAGGGGCGATGAACGAGGGTCCCATCGCGACGCGGCTCGGTCTCGCCGGAGTGCCCGCGGCGGCGGAAGTCGCCATGGTGCAGCGCGACATCCTCCTGGCCGAGATGACCGGAGCGCACCTCCACGTCGCCCACGTGAGCGCGGCCGGCAGCGTGCGGGCCATCCGGGAGGCCAGGGCGCGCGGGGTCCGGGTGACGGCGGAGGCCACGCCGCACCACTTCACGCTCACCGACCAGGCAGTGGCCGGCGTACCGCCCGCCTCGCCGCCCACCCAGCCCGCGGGAGAACCGTACGACACACACGCGAAGATGAGCCCGCCGCTGCGAGGGGAGGGCGACCGCCAGGCGGTGATCGCGGCCCTCAACGACGGCGCAATCGACGCGATCGCCACCGACCACGCGCCGCACGGTGCGCTCGACAAGCAGGTGGAATTCGCGCATGCCCTGAATGGCGTGATCGGCCTGGAGACTTCCTTTTCGCTCGCGCTCGCGGCCGTGCGGGCTGGCGAGCTGTCTCTCGGACGAGCGGTGGAGCGGCTCACTTCGGGGCCGTCGCGATGCTTCGGGCTTCCCTACGGCACGCTGGGCCCCGCCTCCCCCGCGGACGTCATCGTGATCGACGCGGAGCGTGAATGGAAGGTAGACCCGCAGCGTTTCTACTCGAAGTCGCGGAACAGCCCCTTCGCAGGATGGACGCTGCGGGGCAAGGTGGTGAAGACGTTCGTGGCGGGCAAGCTGGTTCACGAGGAGGGGAAGTGACCGTCTCGAAGAAAGCAACCCTGGCGCTGGCCGGAGGCGAGGTGTTCCAGGGCACCGCGGTGGGCGACACCGGGGAGACGGTCGGCGAGGTGGTGTTCAACACCAGCCACACGGGGTACCAGGAGATCCTGACCGATCCCTCGTACGCCGGGCAGCTCGTGACCTTCACGGTCAGCGAGGTCGGCAACTACGGGATCCACTTCGGTGACGAGCAAGCGGAGACGGCCCAGGCCGCCGGCTTCATCGCCCGACGCGTGTGCCGGGAGCCCTCGAACTGGCGCTCGCAGCAGTCGCTTCCTCACTTCCTCGAGCGCAACGGCGTGGTGGGCATCGAGGGCGTCGATACCCGCAAGCTGGTCCGCATCCTGCGTACGACCGGCGCGCAGCAGGGAATCATCGATAGCACGGGGGCCTCCGCCAAGGCGCTGGTCGAGCGGGCGCGCAAGGCGCCGGGCATGGAAGGGCAGGACCTCACCACCAAGGTGTCCACCAAGGCCCCGTACCGCTGGGAGCAGGGCGTCGCCGGCCGCGAGCCGCAGGCGAAGAAGCACGAGGTGGTGGTGGTCGACTACGGCGTCAAGCGCGGCATCCTGCGCCAGCTGGTCGACGTGGGCTGCGGGGTGACGGTGGTGCCCTCGCGCACCCCAGCGGCGGAGATCCTCGCCCGAAAGCCGGACGGCGTGGTGCTGTCCAACGGCCCCGGCGACCCGGCCGCGGTGGTCGGCGCCGAGGTGCAGGCGCGCGAGCTGCTGGGAAAGGTGCCGCTGATGGGCATCTGCCTGGGAAACCAGATCCTGGCCCTGGCGATGGGCGGCAAGACCTACAAGCTCAAGTTCGGGCACCGGGGCGCGAACCACCCGGTGCGCGACGTGATCGGCGACAAGATCGACCTCACCTCCCAGAACCACGGATTCGCGGTGGACCACAAGTCGCTGGAGGGGAAGGTGCAGGTCACGCACATCAACCTGTACGACGGGACCGTGGAGGGGATCGCCGCTCCCGATCTCCAGATGTTCGCGGTCCAGTACCACCCGGAGGACAGCCCGGGTCCTCACGACAGCCGCTACCTCTTCCGCCGGTTCGTGCAGATGATCGAAGGCGGCTCATGATCCAGCCCAAAGTCGACATGCTGTTGCAGTACTTCGGCCGCGAAGTGGACGAGCTGGTGCGCGCCAAGGAGGAGTATTTCCTGCAGACGGGCGGTGAGGTGCACACCGACGATCGCTGCTACGAGCAGCGGATGCAGGCATTCTTCAACTGGTTCCTGTTCGATCGGCGCCAGGCGGACGGTTCCACTCCCATCGAGCGTTTCCTCCGGGAGAAGGGCGGAGAGCTGCCCGGCAAGGACAAGGACGTCCTGATCGGTTTCACCCAGTCGAGGATCGGGCTTTACGAGTACCGCGGCACGCGGGGCTTCTTCTCCCGTCCGGCCAAGGGGCAGGTCCGGGTGCGCGACGCGGTCACGGGCGACAACTTCAACGTGACCGAGCGGCGCCAGATGCACGGCCTCGACGTGGGCGACCTGTTCGAATCGCGCCTGGTGCCGGTGCAGCGGACGTACCACTTCTCCACCAGCTTCACGTACCACCCGCCGGAGGTCTATCCGGTGATCCGCAACGAGATCAAACGGCGGAAGAAGAAGGGCCTGGTCGACATCCGCGCGCTGGTCTGGGAGCTGGAGCGGATGGCGCTGCAGCACGAGCGCTTCCGGAACGTCAGCATCCACGCCATCTACAACTTCGAGACGCCGTTCCTCTCCAAGCGCCCGCGCACGCCTGAAGTGCAGCAGGGCGGATGAACCGCGTCGCTCGGGGCCTAATCCATCCAGCCCCGGCGGCGGAACCAGAGGAGCAACCCGCCGGCCGTCAGGGCCATCGCGGCGAGCACCGCGGGGTATCCCCACCGCCAGTGGAGCTCGGGCATGTACTCGAAGTTCATCCCGTAGACGCCGGCGATGAACGTGATGGGCAGGAAGACCGTCGCGGTCATGGTCAGCACCTTGGTGACCTCGTTCAGGCGATTCGAGACGATCGAGAGGTGCGCCTCGAGAACTCCGCCGAGCAGATCGCGCGCCTCGTCGGCCAGATCGGCCAGCCGGGAAGCGTGGTCGTAGACGTCGCGGAAGAAGGGAAGCTGTTCCTTGGGAATGGCGGCGAACTCGCCGCGCGCGAGCCGGAGCAGGACCTCGCGCTGGTGGACGGCGGTGCGGCGGAAACGGTGCAAAGCACCGCGAAGGGCGAGGACCTGCGCCACCATGTTCCGGCGGGGCACGGCCTCGACCGATGCCTTCTCCAGCTCCTCCGCCGCATCGTCGATCGCATCCATCGCCGGGATTGCATCGTCCACCAGGCGGTCGAGCAAGAGATGCGCGACGCGCGGCGCATCCATCGCCCGGCCGAGCCGCTGCAGCTCCTCCCGCACTTCCGCGCAAGCGCTCGTGCCTGCGCCGTGGTGCGTGAACACCCAGCCGGAACCGACCACGATGTCGAGCTCCTCCTTGCGGAGGTGGTAAGGCCCTTCGGGCGGCACCGCGACGCCGTGGGCGCGGATGTACAGGTAGTGGCCGAAGTCCTCCACCTTCGGGGTGGTGCCGGTCTCGAAGATGTCCTCGATGGTGAGCGGATGGATCTGCAGCGCCCGGAGGAGCTCCTCCACTTCCGGGCTGCGCCCTTCCGCGTCGATCCAGACCAGGCGCGCCTTTCCGATGGCGGCGCGCGCCTCCGGAAGCCCGGCTGCCAGGGCGTGCGACTCGTCGAGGATCAGCGCGTGGATGGTCACGGCGCCACCGCAATCACCGGACGGTGATCTCCGGGTCGTGTTTCGTCGGCGCGCCCGGGAACTCCACCGTCTTCAGCAGCTCGCGCCGGTTCTTCTCCACGTCCCGGTCCAGGAAGGTGCGCGCTTCGTCGAGGCGGTCCAAGAGCCGCTGCGGCTTGCGCTTCAGCTTCGCATCGCTGAGCAGCGCGTGCGTGAGCCAGGGAAAGACCGCGGTGACGTCGGTATGCACGTAGACCGAGCCGGCCTCGACGGCCTCGACCGACACCTTCCCCCAGGTATGGCCTTCCCCGGCGGGGCAGCTGGAGAGCGCGCCGTTGTCCACCGGATCGACGCAGAACTGCACGTCGATGTCGAAACCCGTGGTGGGGACGAAGAGGATCTGGTCGAGGAGCGGCTCGCCTTGCAGCGTGTAGTTCTTCGGCACGCCGCCGCCGAGGATCCAGATGGCCAGCCGCTTCGACCCCTGATGGCGTGCCCAGTGCTGGACGGCGGCCATCAGGTACACGTCGTCGTTGATGTCGATCTCGAACTTGAACGTCTGGGGAAAGAGGCGCCTGAGCTTGACGGCGTTGAGGAAGATGGACCCGTCCTGCACGGCGCCCACGAAGATCGGCACTCCGTGCTTCCAGCACTGCGCGAGCAGCGAAGGCTGCGCCACGCCCAGCGCCTTCTCCATCCTGGCGATGTCGCGCCCGAGCAGTGCGTGGAACTCGGGCGTGGTCATCTTCCGCTGGTAGTCCGGGCCTTGCATCAGCGCCGAGAAGAGCTTGTCGGTATCGAGCAGCGCCTCCTCCCAGAAGCCCAGGTCGTAGATCCGGATCACGCGGGCGAGCCGGAGCTGGAGGTCGCCGGCGTTCGGGTTCACCTCGCGGATGGCGTGTCCGATGATGCGGTGCGCGTCGTGGTACAGGTTCGCCCCGGTGGTGGTCAGCGCGCTGATCACCCCCCGCTCGATCAGCGGGATCAAGCAGCTCTGGTGCAGCCCGGCGGGGGTCATGGCGCCGCTCAGGGTGAGGAAGATGCTGCAGTCCTCCTGCATGGAGCGCCGCATCAGCTCGTAGGCGGTGCGCTCCTGCCGGCCCACGTAGGCGCCGAAGGCGTGCTGGAGAAGGTCGTGAGGGGACTCGCGGCCCGTGATCGGGCGGGGGTCGACGGTGCGGGCCTTCTGGAAGGGCTTGCGGAGCCGGGAGCGGGTCGGCATGGCGGGCGCGCAATCTACACGATAAAGAGCAGCCCATGTGCACGCTGGTCCTGCTGCAACGGCCGGGTGAGCTGCTCGCGATCTCGGGAAACCGCAACGAGATGCTCTCGCGGCCGTCGAGCGGACCGCGGGTGGAAAACGGCGTGCTCGCGCCGCGCGACGACCTGGCGCAGGGGAGCTGGTTGGGCCTGAACCGGCACGGTCTGTTCGTCTGCGTGACCAACCGGCGCGATGCGATGGTGGATCCCGGACGCCGCAGCCGCGGGCTGCTGGTGCTCGAGGCCCTGCAGGCCCAGAGCGCCCGGGGGCTGCACCAGGCGCTGCACGAGCTGCGCGGAGACCGGCACAACGGGTTCCACCTGGTCTACGCCGATCTGCGCGACGCGTTCGTGACCTGGAGCGACGGAAAGTCCGTGCGGCAGACCGCGCTCGCGCCCTTGCGCGTCCAGGTGGTGACGGAGCGCAGCTTCGGGGCGGGAGAGGGCGCGCGGGAGAAGTCGGTTGCGCAGGCGTTCGAGCGGCTCGAGCCGGATCTCGTCTCCTGGCGGTCGCCGATGACAGCGCATGCGCCCGAGCCGCTGGAGAGCGCCTGCGTGCACGCGGACGCGGTGGGCTACGGCACCCGGTCCTCGCTCCAGCTCCTGGTCCGGCCTTCGGATGCGCGGGCGCTGTGGACCGACGGGCATCCGTGCGTGAACCCGGCGCGCGACATCTCGGAGATGGCGCAGGGGCTATTTGCGGCGGCCGGGTAGCAGGCCGCGGGTGAAGCTGCGCGCCAGCGCAGGGATCTCCGCCAGCGCTTTCATCAGGGAGAACGCGAGCTGCAGCGGCGTGCTTCCTTCCGCCTCGACCTGCACGCGCTCCCCGCTCGCGTCTTCCGCGGCGCCGCGGGCGATCGTGTGCCGCCCGTCGGAGCGGATCTCGACCACCAGCCGCGCGACCACGGGAAGCTCCTCCTTTTTCTCCAGGTCGTCCCTCATGTAAAGGAGAACATGGCACTTCTGCCGCCCAGGCGCACGCTGCGGGTGCTCGGCGGGGCGCTTCCCTACGGCCAGAGCGGGAGGAGAGCATGATCGAGGTGGTCGAGGGCGACATCACCTTGCTCGACGTCGACGCCATCGTGAACGCCGCCAACCCTACGCTCCTTGGCGGTGGCGGCGTCGACGGAGCCATCCACCGCCGCGCCGGGCCCGAGCTGCTCGCGGAATGCAGGACCCTGGGCGGCGCCAGCCCCGGGGAGGCAAAGCTCACCCGCGGCTACCGCCTGAAAGCCCGTCATGTGATCCACTGCGTGGGCCCCGTCTGGCAGGGCGGCACCCGCGGCGAACCGGACGCGCTCGCTTCCTGCTACCGCAACGCCCTCCAACTCGCCGCTGAGCACGCCGTCAGGAGCATCGCCTTCCCGGCTATCTCGACGGGCGTCTACGGCTACCCCATCGAGCAAGCCACACAGATTGCCGTCCGCGAAGCGCTCGCCTTCGAAAGGACGCACCCCGCGCTCCGCATCATCTTCTGCTGCTTCTCGAAGCCCGACGCCGAAACCTACCAAAAAAACCTCGGCGTGCTCGGCGTGCTCGGCGCTTGATCTGAAGCGCTATCTGACTGCCACCCGATCGAAAGCGCGATCCACATTCGCCGCCATCTCCCCCCGGATGCGGTCGTCCCCGTCCCCCGCCTGCAGCGCCCTCCTGAGCGCGTCCAGCTCGACCACCGCCAGCGCGCGCTCGTCCCCGTCGGGCGTCACCCAGTGATCGCGGATCGCCGCCACCTGGCCCGCGGCCTTCCGCGCGATCCCGGTGGTGGTCGGCGCCAGGTTCTGCTGGGTGGACTCGCTCATCTTCGCCAGGGCCAGCGCCAGCGCATCCACCGCGGTCTGCAGTTGCTCGCGCGCCGCGGCGTCCGCCTGCCGCCGCCGCGCTTTCGGATCCGCGACGCCGCTGGCGACGCCGACGCCCTGCAGCCTCTTGCCTCCTTCGCCGCGGATCGCGCCGGTGCCATCGGCCAACCATTGCGGGGTCTGGTCCGAGGCTCCTCCCGAGCGCGTGGCCTTGCCGCCTCCGCAGGCCAGCCCCAGGAGTGTGGCGCCGATCACGAACGAATTCCTCATTGCTTTCCTCCGCCTTGCACGAGAAAGGCCGGGTCGATGCCCAGGTCGCGGATGACCGCGTCCCAGATCTTGTCCACCGGCGTATCGAAGATGCGCTTCGACGAGATGCTGGAATTCAGCCACCCGCCACCCACCATTTCGCGCTCGAGTTGTCCCGGCCCCCATCCGGCGTATCCCAGGCACAGCCGGTAAGCTGCCGGATCGCCGGCGAGCAGCGTGCGCAGGGCGTCGGTGGAGACGGAGAGATAGACGTCCTCGTGCAGGTGCACGGAATCGGCGACTTCGGCCCGGCGATGCACCAGGAACCCCCGCTCCCGCTGCACCGGGCCGCCGATGTAGGCGTTTCCTGCCGCCGCGTGCACCTCCATCTCGTGCTCGGTGCCGATGTCCTTGAGCGCGATGTCGCTCGGCCGGTTGAAGACGATCCCCATCGCACCCGAGTCGTTGTGCTCGATCAGCAGCACGACAGATCGGGCGAAGTTCGGATCTTCGAGCTGCGGGACTGCGATCAAGATCCCGGGGGCAAGGTCGCTCACCGCCTAGCCCGGCGGGTCCAGAGAGAGAAGGGCGCGCTTGCCCTTCTTCTCCTTGAACTCCTCCGCCGTCGGCAGAGGGTCCTTCTGCTTGTTGATGTTGGGCCACTTCTGCGCCAGCTCGGCGTTGAGCGCGGTGTACTCCTTCCACTCTTCCGGGAGATCGTCCTCGGGGAAGATGGCCTTGGTCGGACAGACCGGTTCGCACGCGCCGCAGTCGATGCACTCGTCGGGATGGATGACGAGGAAGTTCTTGCCTTCATAGAAGCAGTCCACCGGGCAGACGGCCACGCAGTCGGTGTACTTGCAGTTGATGCAAGGCTCGGCAACGACGAAGGCCATGGGAAGAATCTCCTGGCGGGGTGTTCGCGGCTCTCTGGCATGAAACCTATCACGGCTGCAAGACGCGCGATCGAGGGGTAGAAGTCATCCTGTGACCTGTGTGGTGGGGGATGCGCGGCTCGAGGAGACCTACCGGCGCGCCCTGAGCGGGGAACGCGCCGCGCTGCTCCTGACCGATCCCCCGTACTGCCTCTTGACGCGGCGGCGCAAGAGCGGCGCTTTGCGGGACAAGCGCGCCGGGGTCAAGATCGACCGGGATCCGGTGGTCCGATTCGAGAACGTCCGCGCGTATCGCAAGTTCACCGAGGAATGGCTGCCCAGGGCCGCAGCGCACGTCGAGGGGCCGCTCGTCGTCTGGACGAACTTCCTCGGCAAGGAGCCGATTCGTTCGGTCGCGCGCGCGCTCGGCTACGCAGAGGCGGGAGAGTTCGTCTGGGCGAAGAAGGGCTCGCAGCAGGAAGGGAACGAACAGCTCCTGCGCGTGTATGAGACCGCCCTCGTCTTCACGGCCAAGCCGCTGCCGGCATCTCGTCCGGAAGACGCCGCCCGCGTGTGGTGCGTGGCGGCGGGGTACGACGACGAGGGGGAGGCGCGACACTGGGGAAGCCACCCGAACCACAAGCCTTTTTCCGTCCTGGAACCCCTGGTGCGAGAGTGGTCGCACCCCGGCCAGCTCATCCTGGATCCCTTCGCCGGCAGCGGCAGCATCCCGGCCGCCGCGGTGCGCTTGCAAAGACGCGCGGCATGCAGCGAGATTGCGCCGGAGTGGGCCGAGCGCGTGTCGCGCCGCCTTGCGGAGGTCGTTCGATGAAGTCCTGGATGGTACTGGTGCTCGCCACCGGATGCGCGGCCAACAAGCTCACGCATTTCCGGAGCGGCTGGAGCTCTTGCCGGGCGGCCGATCAGAACCTGATTCAATGCGGGGGGAAGGAGATGGCCCAGGTAGAGTGCTACAGGCCCGAGGACGAGTCCTGCGGCGCGTTGGCCATCCACTATGCGGACGGCGAGCGCGTCTTTCTCTTCCGGCCGCCCGGATTCGAGCCCGGGCAGGAAGATTCGCTGGAGCCCGGCGCAGTCCTCCGCCCGGAGCTGGCTTCGGACGGCAGCAGCATCTGGTTCAAGCCGATGCAGGGCAAGACCCACGGCTACTGGACGGTGTTCGAGCCCCAGACGGGGCAATGGCGGCAGGTGGACTCCTTCGAGATCTTTCAGATCCGCGAGCGCGATCCGCACAGCCTGCCGCTGTGGTTCGTGCGCCCCAGTCAGTGAGCACGAGGTGCAGCGTACCTGGGGTCAGTCGCGGAGGCTCGAGAGCAGCAGCTCGAGCCGATCCGGCCCTTCACGCTGCAAGGTCGCGAGATTGACCTCGGCGATGCGCTCAGCCAGGCTCGCCGGGCTCAGCAGCGCCATGGCCTGTTCGAGCGAGAGGAGGCTCGAGTCCACGTATCGGGAACCGCCGCCGCCCTCGCCGCGGACACCGATCAGGATCGATGCGCGCACCAGCTGAAGGGTCGGATCGGGGCTGCGGCGGATGAACCGCACCGCCCGATTCGCGTCGAGCAGATCGCGGGGCAGGTCGGGGTGGAAGGCCACGCAGTAGAACGGCGCCTGGCTGGGATGGGCGGCGAACATCTGCTCGCGCAGGGCCGCGCAGAAGGTTTCGAATGCGCGAGCGGACTCCTCGCCATCCGCCGGCTCCTCGGGGAAGATCAGCAGGGCGACCTCGACGGCGTCCTCCGGCATCGCCTCGATCTCCCGGATGGCGGCCAGCGCCTCCTCGCGGCGTCGGATCACCCTGCGGTGGAGCTTTCCCTCCTCGCGGCAGCGCCTCGCGTAGGGGCAGAGCTGGAGCGTCTCGACGAACTCGCGAAGGTACCGATCGTTCCGTGCCAGCACCCGCTCATCCGCCGTGGTCACGGCCGGCGCTCCATGTTACACGGAGCCCCCCAGATGCCGCGCCGCACAGACCTCAAGTCCATCCTCCTTCTCGGCTCTGGTCCCATCGTCATCGGGCAGGCGTGCGAGTTCGATTACTCGGGCGTGCAGGCGCTCAAGGCCCTCCGCGAAGAGGGGTACCGCACCATCCTCCTCAACTCCAATCCCGCCACCATCATGACGGACGCGGAGTGGGCCGACCGCACCTACATCGAGCCCATTACCGTGGAGGCGGCCGAGCGCATTCTCGCCGCCGAGCGCCCCGACGCCGTGCTCCCGACCATGGGCGGTCAGACGGCACTCAACCTCGCGGTGCAGCTCGCGAAGCAGGGGATCCTGGCGAAGTACGGCTGCCAGCTGATCGGCGCCCAGCTCGACGCCATCGAGAAGGCCGAGGACCGCCAGCGCTTCAAGGACTGCATGACCGGGATCGGCATCGACGTGCCCAGGTCCGGAGTGGCCCATTCCCTGGACGAGGTGATGCGCGTCGGCCACCAGCTCGGCTTCCCGCTCATCCTCCGGCCCAGCTTCACTCTCGGCGGGCTGGGTGGTGGGATCGCCTACAACCGTGAGGAGCTGGAGGAGATGGGGGCGCGCGCGCTCGAAGCCAGCCCCACCCACGAGGCGCTGATC
>Ga0208990_1000026_pt1 | contig 19436 bp, 25 predicted proteins | sample MedBloCARef_M3_FD_187854 | JGI IMG/M metagenome (GOLD analysis project Ga0208990, IMG submission 187854) | Forest soil microbial communities from El Dorado National Forest, California, USA - Mediterranean Blodgett CA Ref_M3 (SPAdes) (version 2) | ecosystem: Environmental > Terrestrial > Soil >...
TTTCTTGTCCTCGGTCATTCGTCACGAGAATAGAGGAGCCATGCCAGCTCTCATCTGGCGCAAGTTCTTGGGCGAGAACGAAAGCATGCGCCACCGCGTCGTCAGTCGTGCAAAAAAAGGATCCCGTTTCGTCCGGATACCGGCTGCCGTTCACAATGTGGAAATAAAACCGGCTTCCTTCAGCCAAAATCTCTGTTCTGGGTTGGTCGAATGTATCCATTCTCGAAAACAAACGCTCGGTATGGCGCTGGGCTGCCAGCTTCAATGGTATGGTCACGAGATCCACAAGCGAATCGACTCTGTCAGAGAAGTCGCGACCGATCTGCTGGTGAATACCGAAGATAACGCGATGGCTCGAGGTCTCGACGAGCCGCGCGCCCAAGATATCGCGGACGCCGCACGTCAATACAAAATCGTTGTACCACTCGCTCGCTCGTAATAGCCGGTCCGGCAGACACTCGGAGAGCTTTTTCCAGCTTCCATCGAGCAATGGCGCGTACGGGTCCACAGCGGCGTAGTGCCGGACGTAGTCGGGCTTGAACCCGGCGCTGATGCCGGAAAAGCAGGCCTCATCCACATTCTCCGTGCTCTTGTTAGAAATGATCAATGCCGCGCCCGCGACGCTCATGGCGTCCGTCAACGCCTCCAGCGCCCGGGGCCACGCCTCAGGCGAGACAGCGGCATCGTCAATCGTCGAAACAAGAGAGGACATGGCGAATCGCATCCTGGATCTCGACTGATGGAATTTAGCAACCTTAAAAATTTTTGAGGTGAGTCGAGTTGATGGCCGTCAAACTATTTCGCCGAAAAGGCATATTCGCATCAGAACGAAATCTGCGACATTCCATTGATATTCGTCAAGGCGCGGCCAGTGGTCGCGATGAAAGAAGGCAACCGGCGACATTGGGTCTGTCGTGCCGGCCGCGGGAGATCCGCCGCTTCTTATGCAAAGGGATCGCGTCATGCTGATCACCGTCTGCCGTCTCTACGATTCATGCATCGATGCCAATCGGGTCATCATCGCGCTCGAAGCTGCGGGCGTACCACCGTCGGAAACCAGCCTGATTTCAAACAATTCCGACACCTGGTACCGGGCCGCAAAGACCGCCAGCGTTGTCCCTGCGCAGAAGGATGGCGCGGGCCGCGAAGCCGATGGCAAGGTCGAGGGAGCGGCCATCGGGGCTGCGATCGGCGCAACAGCGGCGACCGCGGCCAGCCTCATCACCATGCTTGCGATCCCCGGGGTCGGCGCCGTGGTTGGCGCCGGATGGCTCGCCGCCATGTTGGGCAGCATGGCGATCGGAGGCGTGGCCGGCGGCCTGCTTGGGGCGCTGACCAATGCCGGCATCAGCGAGAAAGATGCGCAGGTCTTTGTCGAGGGCGTGCGCCGCGGCGGAACGCTGGTCGCTACGCGGGTGCCGCAGACCGAATTGCCGCGAGTAGAGGCGATGATGGATCACTCCGCGGTGAACCTTCAGGAACGCTGCGACCTTTACCGCAAATCGGGCTGGCAGTCGTTCGATCCAAACGCCGTGCCCTATACCGCCGATCAGGTTCGCAGCGAACGCGCACTGCATGCTCACTAGCAGACTTGCCGGAATTTGATGTCCGTCAAGGCCGCGATGAGCCAGCCGCTCCATTCTTAGTCGATGGATAGATTTGGGTTCTGGTCGCGAATTTGCTGTTCCTTGCGCCGCAACCCTGTTGATCCGCGAATCCGGAGGTTGCAGTGGTCCTCGGGCAATTGCTGTTGGGAATCACGGTGGTGGCCGTAGTGTTGCTGCTGCTGCCGTTCCTGCTCGTGATGGCCGGCGTCGGGGCGGCGATGCTGCTCTGGTTCGTTGCTTCCGCCGCTGTGTTGGGCGCTCTGGTTTTCTGGCTGGTGTTTCCTGGCACCTACGGGCTCGCGGTCCTGCTGCTTATACTGGTCATTGGGTTGCTCCTTGTCGATAGACGATCTCGGCACGGCGCTTCCTGATGGATGCGACACTACCGACCCGTCGCTTGCGAGGCATCGCGACCGGACCGATGCAACTCATGATCCCGCGCTCGGAAAGTCGAGCTAACCGCACAGGAGCAACCCATGAGCTACTACGATCCTAACGCGCGGAGAACTTCACAAGGGATGGCCGATACCCCGTCGTGGGGCGGTGCCCAGATCGATGCCGGTCTGCGCGTCCATATGCAGCGCGTCTATAGTTACATGGCCGGCGGCCTCGCGTTGACCGGTATCGTCGCTTATGCCGCCGCGGCCTCCGGTTTCTATCAAGCCATCGCTGACACGCCGCTGATCTGGATTGTCATGCTGGCGCCGCTCGGCTTCGTCCTGGCCTTGAGCTTCGGCATCCAGCGCATGAGCGCCGGAACGGCGATGCTGTTATTCTGGATCTATGCCGCCGTGATGGGCCTGTCGCTGGGGGGCATCTTCCTGGTGTTCACCGGGACCTCGATCGCGCGCGTGTTCTTTATCACTGCCGCGACCTTCGGCGCGATGAGCCTCTACGGCTATACGACCAGGACCGATCTTTCGAATTTTGGCTCGTTCCTTCTGATGGGACTCATCGGTATCGTCATCGCCTCCATCGTCAACATCTTTATTGGGTCAAGCGCTCTTCAGTTCGCCATCTCCATCATCGGCGTCATCGTATTCGTGGGCCTTACCGCATATGACACGCAGCGTATCAAGGAGATGTATCTCGAGTCGGACACGGTTGAAGTCGCAGGCAAGAAGGCAGTGCTCGGTGCGCTGGCGCTCTATCTCGACTTCATAAATCTTTTCATGCTGCTGCTTCAATTGTTCGGTCAGCGCCGACAGAGTTGACGCAATAACCCGCGAGGATTGACAGCGATGGCGCGCTTTCTGATCGTGCTCGGCCTTGCAATCCTGGTGGCCGGCCTGCTTTGGCCCTATCTGAGCCGGATCGGGTTGGGGCGGCTGCCCGGCGACATCGTGATCGAGCGGGAGAATGTGACGTTCTACTTCCCGCTGATGACATGTCTGCTTGTGAGCGTGCTGTTCAGCCTGGTCTTTTGGGTCGTGAACCGCTGAAACGGCGATCCGGTCATCGCACCGGATGTCGGGCCCCGCGCGTCGTTGTGCCAGGGGAAGCTGCTGGTGCGCGCTTCGGAGCCGTCGCAACCTTCCGGGCGTCCAACATTCCATGCAAGTGCGCTGTCGCGATCTCAATGTCATAGTGTTGGTACTGGCCCGCGCGGCTTTCCGCAGTGAGCACGCCACAGCGGTGGACATTTTTGAAATCCCCATAGGGAAATTCGTAGTGTCCCTTGGTCTCGTCCGGCTTTTCGTCGTTGATTCCCAAATACCACTTGCCGTATTCGGCAAAGCCGTGGAGGCGAATGAATTCATTTTCCTGCTGTGCGGACGGCCGGTGCTCGCTCCACGCATCGCGCTCGTCGAATACAAATCTTCCTTTGTTGATGAGCTCCTTGGCATGCTCATATGCCCGTCGGTTAAGGGTCACGGCCATGGATGTTCTCCTCTTCAAGTCGTTACGCATCCAGTATCGGCGTGGGTTTGCCTAGGACGATGCCTCGTAACAGACAAAACAGGACACGCGGCGCCATGACGGCAATCAATTTTCGAATCGTTTTGTCGATCGCTGCCGCAAATTGACGTCACGTCCCAAGGTGAGTGCCGGGCAATTCCGTAGCAGTTCCGTCGCAGCAGACCGAAAGCGCAACAAGAAATGATTCCAAAAACGGCCAGCCTATCGTTGACGGATGCCAATGCCAGGCGTGTGCCGAGGTATTACGCTCGGTACTGATATGGGCCGAGCGTCCGGAACCAGGTCGAATGTCTGGCGCTCGATTTTTATCGAAACGAAGGAGTGGAGGTCGCGTGATGACAAAAACCCTGGCCACCCTCGCGGTTGGTGCAACAGTCGCAATAGGTGCAGTTGCTAGCCCGACGGCGGCAGACGCCCGATGGCGTCACCATGGCTTCCCAGTCGCCCCCGTCGTCGGCGGCTTGGCGGCAGGAGCCCTGCTTGGCGCTGCGCTGGCAGCACCAAGATACTACGACGATTACGCGTACTACGAACCCGCCTATTTCGGGCCGCATTGTTACATGCGGAGCGAACGCTTCTGGGACGGATGGCGTTGGCGCGTACGCCGCGTGGAGGTTTGCTGACGCAGCGCGCATCCAGCCGCAATTGCGGCAAAGAAGACCCGGCGCCCGGCGCTGCCGGGCTTCTTTTCGCTGCCGGCCGACAGATGTCAGGTGATCCCGGTACACCGCATCGCTCAATCAGCGGCCCTGTACCTTGACCGGCATCAATGCCCACGAAAGCACGGACCTCGACAATGCCCTCCGTGACGGCTTCACGCCGTCTAGCGGAGCATTTCGATGATCAAGGACATTATCGTCAATCTGGAGCACAAAATCGCGCGCGATCCGGCCCGCGATTTTGCCATCAGCATTGCGGAGACCTTTGACACCCACGTCGTCGGAATCGCTTTCGGATATGCGCCGGGTTTACCGGGCTATGCGATGCTGGAAATTCCGCCCGATATTATGGCCCAGATGATCGCTGAGAGCGAGAAGACCGCCTTGGCCGCGATAGAACGCTTCGAGGCCGCCGCCAGGCGCAGCCTGGTTTCCGCGGAGCACCGCCTGCTCAAATCGATAGGGGCGGACGCGCCGTTGCTCCTGTCGACGCTCGCCCGGCGCTTTGATCTCAGCGTATTCATGCAATCCGAGCCTGACGGCGTGGATAACGATGACATGATCGAAACTTCGCTGTTCGAGTCCGGGCGTCCGCTCATCGTGGTGCCGTACATCCAGAAGGAGGGGCTAAATCTCGACCATATGGTGTGCTGCTGGGACGGCAGCCGCGTAGCGGCACGTGCCATCAACGATGCGCTGCCGCTATTGGTCAAGGCGATGACGGTCGACCTGCTGATCGTGCTGAACGAGAAGACCACCAGCGCCGGGAACGAAGTTCGCGGCGCCGAAATCGCGAAACATCTCGCGCGCCATGACGTCAAGGTTCAGATCGTAACCGTCCCGGCGCCCGACATCGACGTCACCAATGCTATTCTGTCTTACGTCGCCGACGTTTCCGGAACGCTGATCGTAATGGGTGGCTACGGCCACGCAAGATTGCGCGAGGTCATTCTGGGGGGCGTGACTCGCGATATGCTGAAGACGATGACCGTTCCGGTGTTCATGTCGCATTGATTGAATAACCAGCCGTCTCGCGTCAGGAGCCAGCACCATGCGGCCCGGTCTGTATGCCTTCGCTGCCGCCGCCGCCTTCCTCGGGGCGACGACCTATATCGGTCTTGTCGAGCAGCCGGCTCGGCTTGCCTTGGGCAGCCGTGCGATGATTAAGGAATGGACACGGAGCAACCGGCGCGGCACGCTGATGTTGTCGGTTCTTGCCGTCGTCTCGGCAATTCTCGCCTACATCCAATTCAGGTCCAATGGCGACGTACGCTGGCTCATTGGCGGCGCCACGATCCTGGCGAGTTGGCCTTATGCCTATTTTGTGATGGTGCCGGTGAACGTCTGGCTCTGCACCCTTCCGGGAACAGCCGCCTCGCCGGTGCGCAAACTGATGCGGGACTGGGGATTGCTGGAATGGGGGCACGCCTTGATCGGGCTTGCCGCCGTATGCGCCTTCGCGTGGGCACTGGAGTGGCCGGTGTGATTGACGGCCATCAATGCCGATGTGCGATGCTTCGGCCAACATCTTTTCATTCCGGGCCGAATGAAGGTCTCTGGGTTGGCGCTGAATGAGGGGCCGATGCTTCACATCGATATTCCGACCCTGGCGGAGTTCAAGGCCCTCGCGCAGATCAAGGGCGAAACTTGCGTTTCCCTGTACTTGCCGACATCCCGTTTAGGAAAGAACGCCGGGACCAATCGCACCGCGTTCAAGGACATCGCCAGGGAAGCACTGTCGCAGTTGAAGGAAGGCGGTGCCGACAAGAACAAAATCACCGTTTTCGAGGAGCGGTTCGATCGTCTCGCAGGAACCGACCATGACGTTCAGGATCAAGACAAGATCAGAAAGCTCCAGCGCGCGAAGCCAGACCCGATCGAGTCGTTCTGGCACTATCAGGCGAACGGGTTGGCGGTGCTCGCCACTGCCGGCATGATGCGAACGTTCCGGCTGCCTAACTCGCCAAAACCGCTGGCCGAAGTGGCGGACCGATTTCATCTGACGCCACTGATACGAGCCATGACGTCGCCGCACGATATCTTCGTGCTTGCGCTGGCGGAAGAAAGCGTCCGGCTGGTCCACGCGTTCGCCAATTTTCCGCCGCAGCGGCTGCAGGTTCCAGACCTTCCTGCAAATGCGGAGGAAGCGACACGACGCCCGTCCTTTCACGTACGGGCTCCGCGCCGCAGGCTGCAGAACCTGGAAGGCGAAAAGGTACTGTTGCATCAGTACGTAAGGAAAGTCGAGCATGCCGTACAGGGCGCACTCGCTGGACAAAACGCACCACTGGTTCTTGCCGCGGAGGAGCCGCTTGCGTCGATGTTCCGTTCGGTCAACACCTATCCGAAGCTGGCGGATGAGATGATCGAAGGAAATCCGGACCAGATAACGGATGGCGAGTTGGAAGACGCCGCGATCCCGATCCTCGACCGTCTCTATTCGCGCGAACTGAAGGCGGTGATCGCGCTCTATGACGAGTTGAAGCCACGACGCGCTACGACAGACGTCTCCTACGCCGCGCATGCGGCAACCGCAGGCGCCATCGAGCAACTTCTCGTCGATCTCGATGCAGTTGTTCCCGGCCTCGTCAGCGACATCGACGGCAGCGTTACATATTCAGCCTCTGATGATGCCGAAACCTATAGCGTCGTCGACGAAGTCGCGCGACGTGCGCTGTATACGGGGGCCAGAGTGCTGGGCGCGCGGCAGGAAGAAATGCCAGATCGGGCTCCGCTGACCGCCATTCTCCGCTATGCGTTCCACTGAGACGCCGTGGTTCTCGGCACGGCGCCCATCATCAGATATCTTTGGCGCGATCGGAAATGTCCATCGCGTGAATATCCCTCAGCAGGCAACGCAGCCCGTGCAATTGATCCAGCAGATGCAGAACGATCGCAATGCCCTCGTCGTTCACACCGAAATCCACCTTGAGATCCCTGATCAGCCGCACCCGCGCGAGGTCGGCGTCCGAAAAATCAAGCGTTTTTCCGCTGCTGACAGGAACCAGCCATTCCGCTTCCACCCAGGCATCCAGCGTCGGAGTATCAAGATGCGATCGGCGGACGAATTCCTGGGTCTCCATTGTCACACTCCCATGGATTGCCGCGGACTGTCCGCCTCGGGCTGCCACTGCGCGACGAAACGTTCGAGTTTCGGATCCGGCTTTTGTGGAAGCATCAGCTTGAGCGTGACGTATTGATCGCCCTTGCTGCCGTCGGAACGCGGCACGCCGCGTCCCTTCAGCCGGAGAACGCGACCGGTGCTTGACCATTTTGGCACCGCCACCGTGACCGTTCCACTGGGGGTAGGCACCTTGATCTTTGCGCCCAGCACCGCCTCCTTCAGGGAGATCGGCAGATCCAGATAGATGTCGTCGTCTTTGCGGGAAAAGTAGGGATGCGGCAGGACGCTTATCTCGATCAGCGCATCGCCTGGTGAACCCTCGCCCACCGCCGGGCGACCTTTGCCTTTCAAGCGCAGAATCTGGCCATCCCGCGTCCCCGGCGGAATGTTAACGTCCAGCGTGGTGCCGTCAGGAAGAACAATGGATTGCTTGCCGCCGTTGACGGCATCAAGAAAAGAAAGATCGAGGTGATAGCGGACGTCCTGGCCCCGCCGGCGGCGGCCCGCGCGGCCTTGGCGGCCGAAGATCTCCGAAAGAATATCTTCGCTCCCGGAGAAATCGCTGAAATCGGCAAAGCCTGAATTGTTGTTGTAGGCTGACCAGCCATCCTGATCGGCGAAATCCCTGTAGTACTGCCGGCGTGGCCGCTCGGTGCCTGAAGCGTCGATTTCTCCGCGGTCAAAGCGCGCGCGCTTCTCTGGATCGCTCAAGATTTCGTTGGCGGCCGAAATTTCCTTGAACTTCTCTTCAGCGATCTTGTTGCCGGGATTCAGATCCGGGTGCAGCTTTTTCGCCAGGCGGCGATAGGCCTTTTGAATATCGTCCTGCGTAGCGTCCTTTTTCACGCCCAGCGTTGTGTAAGGGTCCGCGGCCACTGCCCACTCCTGTTTGCATGTCGGCAAAGCCGAGCGAATGCGGCGTCATTGTTCCGCCGCCTGCGACGACCGCTGCGGAGACCTGGCCACGACAACACGCGCTGGCCGCAACAGACGATCGTGAAGCATGTAGCCATCTTCCAAAACCTGGGCCACGTTGCCGGGGGGTTGTTCCGTCTCTTCCGTCTCCATCACCGCTTCGTGCTTCATGGGATCGAACGGCTCGTTGAGAGCGTTGACTTCCTCGACGCCGAAGCGATTCAGGATCTGTGTCAAGATGCGGTCGGTGGCCGCAACGCCCTGTATCAATCCGTCGCCTTTTGCAGCCTCGGCATCGGGCGCGCCGGCACCCAGGGCACGACGCAAATTGTCGACAACCGGCAACAACTCGCGGGCAAAGTTCGCGATCGCGTATTGCTGGGCGTCTTCCGTGCGCCGCTCACCCTGACGCCTTGTATTCTCGATCTCGGCCAGCGCCCGCATCAACCGCTCACGCAGCGACGCAATTTCGGATGTCGGGTCGCTGTCTTTGGTTTCGCCCGTAGCTGAGGGATCAACATCGTCGTCCATGGTGTTTGTCGCCATGTCCATACTCCCGATCTTATACTCCGACGTCTCCCCCGCGTCGCGTCTAAGCCTGATGTTTCAGGACGCTCTACGGTCGCGAGGATCGACTTCCTCGAACTCGGCATCGACGACGTCTTCGCCGGAAGAGCCGCCTCCGTCACCGGACGATCCCGCTTGCCCCCCGGCGCCTTGCGACGCTGCGCGATTCAGGGCTTCGCCTATCTTGGACGCTGCCTGCTGCAGACGTTCCGTCGCCTGACGGATTGTTTGCACGTTTTCCGATGTCAGATTTTGCTTGGCTTCGGCGATGGCCTGCTCGACCTGCTGCTTGACGTCGGCGGGGATCTTCGTCTCCGCCTCCTTCAGTGCTTTCTCGGTGCTATAGATCGCCGCATCGGCCTGGTTGCGCGCTTCGACGAGCTCCTTGCGGCGCTTGTCTTCTTCGGCATGAGCTTCGGCCTCCTTCACCATCTTCTGGATATCGGCCTCGCTCAGGCCGCCGGATGCCTGGATCCGGATGCTCTGCTCCTTGCCGCTCGCCTTGTCCTTGGCCGATACGTTGACGATACCGTTGGCGTCAATATCGAAGGTGACCTCGATTTGCGGCACGCCCCGCGGCGCCGGCGGAATCCCGACCAGATCGAATTGGGCGAGCAGCTTGTTGTCGGCCGCCATCTCTCGTTCGCCCTGGTAGACGCGGATGGTGACCGCCGTCTGGTTATCCTCCGCCGTTGAGAAGACCTGACTCTTCTTGGTCGGTATGGTGGTGTTGCGGTCGATCAGTTTGGTCATGACGCCACCAAGGGTCTCGATTCCGAGCGACAGTGGCGTAACGTCGAGCAGCAGCACATCCTTGACGTCACCCTGCAGCACGCCGGCCTGGATCGCGGCGCCGATTGCGACCACTTCGTCCGGATTGACCCCCTTGTGCGGTTCCCGCCCGAACAGCTTCTGCACAATTTCCTGCACTTTCGGCATGCGGGTTTGTCCGCCAACCAGCACGACCTCGTTGATTTCGGACGCCTGCAAACCCGCGTCCTTCAATGCAGCCTTGCACGGCTCGATGGTGCGCTGGATCAGGTCGTCCACCAGTGCTTCCAGTTTTGCGCGCGAGAGCTTGATGGCAAGATGCTTCGGCCCGTTCTGATCCGCCGTGATGAATGGCAGATTCACCTCGGTCTGAGTGGCGCTCGAGAGTTCGATCTTGGCCTTCTCGGCGGCATCCTTGAGCCGCTGCAACGCAAGGCGATCCTTGCGCAGATCGATGCCATTCTCTTTGCGGAATTCATCAGCCAAATAGTCCATGATCCGCTTGTCGAAATCCTCACCGCCGAGGAAGGTGTCGCCGTTGGTCGCTTTGACCTCGAACACGCCGTCGCCGACCTCGAGAATGGAAATGTCGAACGTGCCTCCGCCCAGGTCATAGACGGCGATCTTGCCGCTTCCCTTCTTATCGAGTCCGTAGGCAAGCGCGGCTGCGGTGGGCTCGTTGATGATACGCATCACGTCAAGTCCGGCAATCCGGCCGGCATCCTTTGTCGCCTGGCGCTGGGCATCGTTGAAATAGGCTGGCACGGTGATCACTGCCTGCGTGACGGTGGTGCCGAGATTAGCTTCTGCCGTTTCCTTCATTTTGGTGAGAATGAAGGCGCTGATCTGGCTCGGGCTGTATTTTTTGCCTCTGACCTCGACCCATGCATCGCCGTTATCGCCCTGCACGATATGGTAGGGGACCATCTCCTTGTCTTTCGCGGTGATCGGGTCATCATAGCGTCGACCGATCAGCCGCTTGATGGCGTATATCGTGTTTTCCGGATTGGTAATGCTCTGGCGTTTGGCCGGCTGCCCGACCAGGACCTGACCGTCATCGGTGAAGGCGACCATAGACGGCGTGGTGCGGCCGCCCTCGGCATTTTCGATGATCTTGGCCTTGTTTCCTTCCATCACGGCCACGCAAGAGTTGGTGGTTCCGAGATCGATACCGATTGCCTTCGCCATGACCAGGCTCCTTGTTTAGAGATGCGGTAAACCGCTTTCAACGTATTGAAGCGACCCGTCGACCGGTGCATGCGCGATACGGAATTTGGCGTCGCTCATCTTCCTACCTTGCTGTCTTCGGTCATAAGCGGGACGCGCAAAGCGCGTCGGGAGGAAAAACGGCAAACGCGTCCCGCCACCGCTTGGGGGATCTCAAGCGGCTTCCTTGGTCCCTTGCTTGGCCTCTTCCTTGACTTCGATTTTCTTCGGCTCGGATTTGGCCGGCTTCGGAATGGTGACCTTCAGAACTCCGTTCGACATGGTTGCCTGCACGCTGGACGGATCGACGCCAGCAGGCAACTGCAGCACGCGCAAGAACACGCCATAGCTTCGCTCGCTGAGCTGGACGTTCTTGTCCTTCTGGTTTTCCTCGATCTTCTTCTCGCCGCGGATGGTGAGGGTGTCATCCTCGATCGATATCTCGACGTCCTTGCGCTCAAGCCCCGGCATCTCCGCGCTGACTTCGATTGCCTTGTCGGTTTCGGAGATTTCGATATTGGGGATAATCTTCGCACCGCTCTGACCCACCCCCTGTGCGAATTCGCTGAACAGACGGTCGATCTCCCGATGCAGACCGAATAATCCGAAATCAGGCCGCATCAATCCGCCGCCGCCTTCACGAAATGGAACCAGTGATGTTAACTTCATGGGAGCCTCCTTGTTACCTTGACGGGGTTTGCTGATTATTATCTTGATGGGGTTTGCTGAATGTTGCGCCGTATCAGATAAAACGGCGGTGTTACGGACTGACCACGATGCGGTCTTCGACCTTGGTGATCCCCGGTGCCGACCATGCGACACGCTCGGCCTCCTCGCGTTCGATCCAGGAGCGAACGGTACCTTTCAGCACCACCTCGCTGCCGTTCGTTTCGACGCTAATCCGATTGGCGTCCAGCTCCGCATTTCGCTTGAATGCTTCCTGGATCTTGCGTTGAATATCTGAGGGCTTCACCTGCGGTTTCAGCACGATCGAATTGGTCACTCCCTTTACGCCTTTCACCTTCCGCACGGCGTTTTCAGCGGTGGTTTTCTGATACTGCCACTCCGCCGCGCCTTCGAGGTAAACCCAGCCATCCTTGACGATGACCTTGATCCGATCGTAGGAAATCGGCAGTTGCGCTTTCAGGGCTGAGACAGCATCTCGCGCAATATCGGGGTCGGGGCGCTGGTCGATCGCCGGCAGCCGAACTTCGATGTCGTTCGCGACCGCGAGAACTCCAGCGACCCGCTTCGCGGCGGCCTCGGCTTCAAACTTGTCAGAGTAACTGTGGGCGAAACCCGCCAGCGTAACAACGCCATTTTTGACGGAGACGGCAATGTCATCGGCATTAAGGTCGGGATCCCATCTCAACTCGTCCCGCACATCGCGTTCTATTTCACTGTCGGATTTCATGGCTGGCTCCTCGTCTGTACAAAGGGGATTGGCGGGCTCGGCCGATGGTATCGCCGGATGGTATCGCCGATCGCGGACCAAACTTATGGGAGATGACGACCGCAGCCATGACGACCATCAACTTCTGCTCCAAGTTTATCGTTTTAGGGTGAGGGGGTGTCGTTCGGAACGCTGGTTGTTGCGAACGTCGCCGGCCGCTCCGGTAAACGACGGGAACCACACGGACCGGCGACTTCAGATCACTGGAGCGGCGGCGCTACGGCTGTCCAAGTCGTTCGTTACCTAACCAGGGGTCGGGCCGCAGCGAATGGAGCGGGAGATCCTCTGGTCTTTTCGCCAGTTCGATTTCGTGAACGTGAACGGCTTTCGCGCCGTGCCGCGTCAGAATTTCCTGGGCTTCGGCTTCTTTTTCCGGGGATCGGACTCGCACCCAGATCAGCAAACCTTGCGCCTCCGAAAGCTTCTCCAATCCCCGTGCGCGCTCCCGCTGCAACAGCCGACGCACCCAGAGCATCGCAACGCCGCCCACAACAAGCCCGGTCAGAACCGAGAAGATGCCGACGGAGAGGGACCCTATGTCTCGCGTGACAAGATAAAACGTCATGGCTATCGCGGCGATGCAACCGGCGACGCTGCCAACGATAGCTTCCGTGCTAAGCACATCGTCCTCGCCGGTAAAAGGTTGCCGGGCGGCCGTCGGGATATCGGCAAGATCTGCGGGCGGAATTGACTGGTAGTTCAACCGCCGCTGCAGCTCATCGAACGAGGCGCTGACGTCGATGTCAGCGCGGTCGATTCCTGCGACAAGCAGCTCCTCTGCGGCAGCGACGAGCGCCTTCCGCGAATGGAAAACGCCCGTCACCTCGCGGGCGCGGATCCGCTCCAGGATATCGTCTGACGACCCTTGCATCGAGGTCTTCCAGGTGGCGGCTTCAATTACGCCGGATAGTTGAATTCGGACAGCTTCTTCAGTTCGTCTTTCGTCGCGCCGGGCAGCGTGATCTTCTGTCCGTTATCATCGATGACGAGGTTGTCATACGGCACCGCCACCAGACGTCCGCCCAAGCCGAGGAAGCCACCCACCTGAAGCACTGCGAAACTCAACTGTTTCTTTTCCTTATCTGCAATCACATCATCGACGGTGCCGATCTTTTCGTTCTTGTCGTTGATGACGCTGCTGCCAATCAGCTTGCTCATCCGATAGCCTTTCGCCACAACCGAAAGATCGACCTTGATGAGTTGCACCCCGGCTTGCGGCAGCGCAGGACCGGTCGCGAGAACAATGCCGGCCGCCAGCACCATCGCGAGCGCCGGCCAAATGATCCAGTCGGGAGAGCGTCGTCGTGCCCCAACAGTGTGGTCGTACGTACTCGGCGATGCGAAAGCCGCATCAACCCCGGGTTTCGGGGGCGTTCGGTATCCTGTGAAGGCAACCATGGCTCTCTCCTGAGGGTTTGACGATAGTTCCGGAGATAATCCGCAGACCTCGAAGCAGCACTGACCCTTGTCAATTCTCGAAGAACCTTTTTTGGGTCTCACGTTGATCGGACCAGGTTCTTCGCAAATCCGTTATGCACTCGTATCGGCGGCGAGGCGCATCTGGATTCCCGACACCAGGGAGGCATAATCGTAAGCACCGTCATGCCGCACACCATTGATAAAAAAGGCCGGTGTGCCGTTGACGCCGCTGCGTATGCCGCCGATAAAATCGCTGCGCACTTTGTTCCTGTATTGGCCCCTCTCGAGGGCATTGCGCAGGGTTGTTTCAGGAAGCCCGAGCGCTGCGCCAATCAGCAAAATCGTCGCAAGGCTCAGCCTGCTCTGGTTTTCAAAGAGGGCATCGTGCATTTCCCAAAACAGGCCCGCTGCGCCGGCGAACTCGGCGCTTTCGGCGGCGATCTCGGCGTGGGGGTGTACTTCGGTCAAGGGGAAATGACGGAAGACGAACCGCATGCGTCCTTGAAAATGCATTTCAACCCGATTGACGATAGGATATGCAGCTGCGCAATGCGGGCATTCATAATCGCCGTATTCAATAAGCGTGATCGGCGCGTGTGCGGGTCCGCGGACGTGATCACTTTGCGTGATCGGCGCTTTCAAGGTGGCCATGGGCGTTTGCCTGATCTGAGAGCTTTTCGAGCGCGTCAAGAATTCCATCCGCGCCGGGATTGACCGCAATCGGGGAGCAATAGCTCCACGCAATCGTCCCCTGCCGGTCGAGGACGAACAGCGCGCGTTCGCAAACGCCCTCGCTCGCGCGATAGGCGCGGTATTTTCTTGCCACCTCGCCCTTAGGTTCGAAGTCGGCGAGCAGCGGAAAATGCAGATGGCGGTCACGGGCAAAGGCCGCATGGCACCACGCCCCGTCGACCGAAATGCCCAACAATTCCGCGTCGTGCTTGTGGAACTCCGGGAGAATCTCGTTGTAAAGGGTCACCTGATCGCCACAGACCGGGCTCCAGTCAGCCGGGTAGAACGCCAGGATCACTGGTTTTCCCCTCAGATCCGAGAGCGTAAGGTTTTGATCGGGGGTGACCCGCAGCGTGAAATTCGGGGCAACGGTTCCGGCGGCTAGAATAGATGACATTTTCTACCTCGGGCGCGAGTGGTTGGCTCGTGGACTGCTGCTATTTACGGGCAGCATGCATTTGCGTCGTTGATTGCAATCAATTTTCGGCACTGCAATATTCGTCCCCCGCTTTTCTGTGACGGCACTGCGTCATCCGTGGCCGCGTTACGTATTTTTACGGTACGCAGATTTGCGGAATTTTTTGAACGTTGTTGCCGGGCGATGGTTCACCTTGCGCGCGGATTCCCTGAAATAAAGATAAAAAGATAAAGGGTGCGGTTATGAAAACGAAAACACATGCAGCGGACTTCTACCGGCGGATACTTTCGGCGCAGCCTCATGCGCTGAAACGCCTCGATGCATTTGCCAAAATTATGGCCTGCAATCGCGGCCAGGAAATTCCCACTAATCCAGGGCCTGCGGGCCACTGGTACTACGTCATCACTGGCGCGGTCCGGCGATGCGCAGTCCGGGCGGACGGACGACGACAAATCGTCGATCTGATGCTGCCGCGGGATTTTTTCTTTGTTTCGGACAGCCAGAGTGAGGCAACGATCGAGGCAATTGCCGAGGACACTGTGCTGGCAAGCTATCCGGGCCAGCGGGTCGAACTGCTGGCGGAACGCGACGCTCAGTTCGCGCGGGAACTCCGTGAGGTCGCATTCCAGTCCCTCACGCGGTCGCAGTCCCAACTCCTGATCCTTGGTGGCCTCACCGCTCTTGAGAAGGTCGGTTCTTTCCTGCTTTCGCTGGATGGGCGTGCCGCAAATAAAAGCGGGCAAGTGGTGTTACCGGTCTCGCGTTATGACATCGCCGATTATCTCGCAGTCTCGGTCGAGACAGTTTGCCGCTCGCTTACGGATCTGCGGCACCGGGGCGTGATCACTTTGGCAGGCAAGCGAACGGTAAAAATTCTGAACCGGCGCGCCCTCGAAGACCGTGTCGGCGAAAGTTCAATGGCAGCAAGGGCTTGAGCCGATGTGGCGAGGGCGAATGGCGTCCTAGCCGTTTCGCTCGTTGACGGATCGCGAGGAGCTGAGCTTCGCCATAACGCCCAGGCGGACAGCCTCTGCGAGCTGACGCATTCCAAGCCGCTCCATCATGCGCGCCCGGTGAACCTCGACCGTGCGTACGCTGATACCGAGATGGTAGGCTATCAACTTGTTCGGGTGGCCGGCAATCAGTCCCTCAAGAACCTCGTGCTCGCGCGGACTGAGGGTTGCGATCCGCCGGACGGCGTCGGCGATATCGCGGTCGCGATCGGGGCGGATTTCGTTCCTGAACGCCGCCTCGATCGCCCCGAGCAAAGCATGATCGCTGTAAGGCTTCTCCAGGAAATCGGTTGCGCCCGCCTTCATGGCGCGAACAGCCGTTTGAACGTCTCCCTGGGCGGTCATGACAATAACCGCCAGGTCGTTTCTGATCTTGCGAAGTTGCGTCTGGACATCCAGCCCGCTCATGCCCGGTAAGCGAATATCCAGCAGGACACAACCCGTCTTGAACGTCTTTGCCGCTGTCAGAAACAGGTCCGGACGCTCGAAGGTGACCGGCTCGAAGTTCGCTGAACTCAGTAACCGTTCCAGCGAACGAAGGACGGCGGCATCGTCATCCACAACGTAGACGGTTCGTTCAGCCATCATCTGCCACTCCCCCCGAGGGAAGAGTAAAGCGAAAAACGGTCCCACCTTCGGGCTTCCGCTCCGCCACCAATCGACCATCGTGCGCTTCGATGATCGAGCGCGAAATCGACAACCCTAATCCCATGCCATCGTGCTTGCTTGAGACGAATGGCTCAAACAACCGGCCGGCAATATCGCCAGGAATTCCGGGCCCGATATCGGCGACGGTAATCTCGATCATGTCACCATCGAGAAGCCTGGTCGCCAAAGTGACTTCTCGCTGATCTTGATCGGCCATCGCTTCAAATGCATTCCGGATGAGATTGACGAGAACTTGCTGGATTTGAACCCGATTCACCCATACGTCCGTGGCCCTGTCATCAAATCGAAAATTGAGACGTGCCAAAAAAGGAGCAACGCCGCTCAATACGAGAGCGCCTGCTTCCTTGATCATCGAAGGCAGTTCTTCTATTCGTCTTTCCGTCTCATCCCGGGTGACGAATTGGCGGAGCCTGCGGATGATTTCGCTGGCCCGCATTGCCTGCCCGGCCGCTTCATCAGTGACTTCCCGCGCTACCATGAGACTGGCGTGATCTCCGCAAGCCATCAGCCGCTTTGCCGCATTGACAGAGTTGACGATTGCCGTGAGCGGCTGGCTGAGTTCGTGCGCGAGAGCCGCGGCCATCTGACCCGCTGCCGTGAGGCGCGCCGCGTGAAAGAGTTCATAGCGTAATTTCTGAACCCGAAAATCGGCTCGCTCGCGTTCAAAATTCTCCACGACGAGCCTTCTGTTGGTATCTGCCAACTCGATTGTTCGCTCTTCCACGCGTCGTTCCAAACTATCGTTTAGATGACGCAGGTCCGCCTCTGAATTCTTTTGCGTGCTGAGATCGCGGTTGACCGTTGCGACGTTCATCGGCTCTCCGTTTCGTGGATCATCGATCCTGAAGCAGTCGACCAGGAAGGATATTGGTGCTCCGGATCCAAGATGCACGAGATCGAGTTCTCCCCTCCACCGGCCGGTACGCAGCACCAGAGGCCAAAGCTCGTGCTGCATTGTCTCTCGGTCTCGCGGCGAAATGAAATCAAACACGTGAAGCCGTAATGCATCGTCGAGGGTAGCAAGTCCCAACGATTGAAGGCCTGCCGGATTAACATACTGAACCCGACCGCTGAGCGAGGCGATGCCGATGAAATCGGTCGTTCGCTGCACCAAGGTTGTAAACCTTGTCTTATCTGCGTCTCCCAGCCACTTCTGGAAGGCAATCGCGGCCTGATTTGCCCCGGTATTCAGGAGCAGCCTCTCTATTTTGGTTGGAAACGTGCCGCGAGCGGAGCCGGCGGCAAGTATTGAATCGCCACCGCGCCCGATTGGCACGGTCACGACGTGGAGGTCGTTGCCGCCGGACGCGTCGGCAGCGATAAATTCCTGTTCACCGCTGAGCGTCGCTTTTTTGCTCTGCAGCATCGTCCGCACATTATCCAGACGGGCAGGATTTAGCTTCGGGTCACTGCGGATCAACTCGTTTTGATTGCCATGGCTGGGGAGTACAATGAAAACGAAATCAGCGTCCAGCATCGAGACCAGCGCGGCCACAATGCTGTCCCCGATCTGACGCATGTCATAGTTCCGCCACGCGGCAGGGAGCGTTGAGAGCGCGACCAAATCGCGGATGCAACGTCGCAATTCCTCGGGATTTGCAAGCTGCTCGGTCCACGGCATTGCTTGCGCCTTGGTTATTTTCGCAGTGGCCCGGATGAATTTGATACCTGTCTTTCGGAGTTGGCAACGTAAATTGGATTTCGCATCGCGAGGCGCTGGTCCCCGCGTAAAAAGGGGATCCTATGTCGTCTACCGTACATTGTTGGCGCAATTTGAAGGCGAGCTATCCACACTACTTCGATCAGCGATGTCGTTCTTTTGGCGCGGGGCGGGACGTCTTTTGTCGGTTGGGAATGCCGACACGGGCCAAGGGGATCCAGGCCGGCGGATCACTCGCAGGAAAAGTATCGATCAGGCTTTGAGCGACTTCGTCGGTGATCGCGATCGTTTCGATGTCTGTCGTCTCAATATTTCGAAAAGGCCGGGCATTTGCCCGGCCTTTTCGGCCTCGACGGTGCAATGTCTTGGACGTCATCGAATGCCCGCCTAGGCGGTTGTTCCGACCGCAGTGGGGTTGACCCGTTCATGCTGCCGCGACCTGAGTTTGAAAGAGAATATGACCAGCGCGACGCCAAAAACCAGTGCGTATGCTCCCAGCCACCAGGTGAGTACAATGGCTCCGATCAGCGGCGTGATAATAAGCAGCACGCCATAGGCGAGAGACAATAGCCCGCCCAGAACCAGCCACCATCGGCCATGGTCTATGTTCAACCGAAAGCCCGCAGCCGTCATCAGCCCGCCCGTGACAATCGCCCATGCGGCAATCAACCACACGAACGCAACGACGGTAATGCCCGGCCAGAGAAAAGCGAGAATTCCGACCGCAATATTGAGCAGCCCTTCAAATATCAGCAATCCCCAGCGATCCTCCTTGCGGCGGATCGCCCGCACAGCCGCGATGATTCCGAAGACTCCATCGACCAGCATATAGGCGGAGAACAGGATCACCAGCGACAGCATCGTTGGGCCGGGGAAAATCAGCGCGAGACATCCGAAGATGATGCCGACAATGCCTCGCAGCAAAAATAACCACCAGTTTTGAACGAGTGTCTGTGCCGCCGGATTTGATCGAACGTCAGCGGCGGAATTCGTTGTTGTATCAGCCATGACATGCTCCCATCTGCAACCTGGTTGATGGCCGAATCAAATCTCTGCTTCTTTTTGCAGCGCGAGTTCATTTATTGCATGCGCGACAATCGGTGCGTTGACGGTTGTCAACAATGCGCGGCTTTCGGTCCAGGCTCGACAGGACATCCAGTGCACCATTTAGGCTCCTGATTTCCTGCTTGGGCTGCTTGAGTTCGGGAGTTTCCAGAAATTCCCAATTGCCGTTCCGTAGCGCGATGGAAGCATTGATGCGCACGCGCGACATCAAGCATGTCGAAGGCAATCGCCCAATTCC
>Ga0208990_1000029_pt1 | contig 18956 bp, 13 predicted proteins | sample MedBloCARef_M3_FD_187854 | JGI IMG/M metagenome (GOLD analysis project Ga0208990, IMG submission 187854) | Forest soil microbial communities from El Dorado National Forest, California, USA - Mediterranean Blodgett CA Ref_M3 (SPAdes) (version 2) | ecosystem: Environmental > Terrestrial > Soil >...
ATCTTGCCGGTCGGTGTGCGCGGGAATTCGCCCGCCGCGCGAAAGGCGAACCGTGTCGGCACCTTGTAGCTCGCCAGCCGCTCGCGGCAGAAGGCCGTGATCGCCGCGGCGTCGGGCTCGGCGTCGGCGCGGATCTCGACGGCGGCGGCGACGATTTCGCCCTTCAGCCGATCCGGCACGCCGACGACATGAGCCTGCACGATGTCGGGATGTTGCAGCAGGACATGCTCGACCTCCAGCGGCGCGACATTGACGCCGCCGGTCTTGATCATCTCCTTTAGCCGCCCGCGAAACCGGATGCGTCCGTCCGCCTCGATCGTGCCGAGATCGCCTGTCAAAAAATAGCCATCCCGGTCAAACGCCTCTGCATCGAGCTCCGGCGCCCGGTAATAGCCGATCTGCATCGTGTGCGTGTCGTCGAGCGGCACCGCCCAGGTCGTGGCTTGCGGCCGGGTGATCGAGTTGCGCAGCGCCATCGGGTCGGCATTCGGCGGAAACTGGTGGATGTTGGGAAGAATGAAATCGGAAAGCCGCACCCATACCCGGTCGCCTTGCCGGCGGGTGTCGATGTAGACCATGCCGATTGGGGTCTCCATCCAATCCCACTCGCCGAGCTCCTTCAGATCGTCGGTGAACCCCTCGCTGCCCGGCAATGTATGCAGAAAAGCGAGATGCGCCGGGTCCATGCTGTTTTCCTTGACCTGCAGCCAATTGCACTCCCACACGTTGCCGGCGCGGGGGACAAGCCGGTAGCCCGGCAGGTCATAGGTATCGAAGACCGGAAACGGCGGCTGCCTGTCGGGTGGCCCCATATAGGCGAACACCAGCCCGGCATATTCATGCACCGGGTAGGCGCCGTGAAACAGGCGCTCCTTCAGGGTGCTGTCGGCGGGCTCGCCCGGCGTCTCGATGATCGTGCCGTCGACGCCGAACAGCCAGCCGTGATAGCAGCAGCGGATGCCCTTATCGCCGATCAGGCCGAATTCGAGCGAGGTGCCGCGATGCGGGCAATGCAATTCCAAGAGGCCGATCGCACCGCTCTTGTCACGAAACGCGACAAGATCCTCGCCGAGAATTCGCAGTCGGCGCGGCAACTCGCCGAGTTCACCGGACAGCACGATCGGCTGCCAGAAGCGCCGCAGATATTCGCCGCAGGGCGTGCCTGGCCCGACGCGGGTCAGCTCCTCGTCTTCAGCCGGCCGCTCGCGATGGTGATAGCCGCTGTAGGCCTTGCTCAGAAACGGCGCTCTATCGGCCATGATGTCTCTCCTCCGCGCTGTCCCAACTTGGCTGCATGATCTATGCCATGGAAGCGCCCATCGCGCGCGGTTGGCATCGTTCCTGCGAGGTTACGCCACCTCGGCTCGAGACGATCGCAGGAAACCAAAGATGAGCATTCAACGCCGATTGACGCGCCGCCGAATTCTCGCCGCAGCTGCATTCGCCGGAGCAGCTGGCGCCGGCGGCTTCGCCGTTCCCCGCCTCGTGTTCGGCCAGAGCAAACGGGCGATCAAATTCACCCTGCCCTGGGTCGCGGAAGGCAGCAGCCTCTACACCTTTGTCGCCAAGGGCATGGGGTTTTGGGACAAGCATGGGCTCGATGTCGACATTGCCCGCGGCTCGGGCTCGGTATCGGCCGCGCAGGCGATCGGCGAGGGCCGGTTCGATTTCGGGATGACCACGCCGTCGATCGCGATATTGCAGAGCATCAAGGGCTTGCCGACGGTAGCGCTCGCCTGCTGCGCCTATGACGCGACGATGGGGGTCTGCGTCATGAACGACGGCCCGATCAAGACTCCCAAGGATCTCGAGGGCCGGACAATGGCGTCGGTGGTGACCTCCGGCGATTACCCGTTTCTGCCCCTGTTTGCCGAAAAGGCGGGTTTCGATCTGTCGAAGGTCTCGCGGCTCCAGGTGGACAACAAAGTGCGCAACCGCTTGTTGCCGGAAGGCAAGGTGGACGCGATCTCGGGCTTTGCCAGCAGCGTGATGCCAGATTATGCCGCGAGTGGGGTCAAGGCGCATTTCATGCTGTACAGCGAATACGGCATCCCGAATTACGGCACCACCCTTATGACCCAGCCAGCTCGCGTCGCCGACGAGCCGGAATTGTGCGCGGCGTTTGTCGACGGGCTTCTTCAAGGCCTGAAGGCGACGCTGCTCGATCCCGCCGAGGCGATAAAGGTGTTTTTCAAGCAGGTGCCGGAGATGGCGCTGCTGGCCCAGGCGCGCGAACAGACCCGCGTCGGCAATGGCATCCTGATGTATGTCGTCACGCGCGACATCATCAGGACGAACGGGCTCGGCTACATGGAGCCTAAGGATTACGAGGCGATGACCGATCTGGTCATGAAATACCTTGCGCATGAAGGCGATCCGCGCCCCGAAATCTCCAACGTGATGACCAACCGCTTTGCCGGCGCGGTCAAGCTGTCCCCGGCCGAATGGGCCGAAGCGCAGAAGAACGCACAAGAATTCCGCCCCTTCGTGAGCTAATCTTCTCCAGAAGTGGTAGGCGCCCGTGATCAGCGGAGGCCGAGCGCCGTCGCTAAGTGGGCTTCATCCCGGATAGGCGACACAGGTTCCGGCGCGCATTTCGAGGGGCGGGTCAGCCTTGCCGCCATCTCACGCGGGCAATCCATCCCTGCTCTCGATTGAGAGTACCCAGTACGCAACGGGCCGCACCGCCGGAAGCCTCGGGTCTCTTTGATCAGCGCATCCGGCTGCTGCGCGCAGGTAAAGCAATGCTGGTGAAATGTGGGCGACAGTGCTCCTACGCGCCAGAGCGCCATTCTAGGTGGAAGGTACCCGGCTCGGCGCTTCGGCACGGTTACTGCAGCGAACGCACTTGATCGAATAGGGACTCCGCGATGTTGAGCCCGCAGGCAGTCGAGGCCGGGGATGCCGAGGATAAGGACCTCCCGCTGCGTGAGGACATCCGACTGCTCGGCCGGTTGCTTGGCAACACGGTGCGCGAGCGGGCAGGCGAGGCGGTATTCGACACGGTTGAGAGCATTCGCCAGAACGCGGTGCGTTTTCACCGCGACGAGGACGCCGCGGCGCGCCGTACCCTTGAAACCATGTTGAACAGCCTGGCGCCCGCGGAGGCGCTGCAGATTATCCGCGCCTTCGGCTTTTTTTCGCACCTCGCCAATATCGCGGAAGACCAGCACCATATCCGCCGCACTCGCACGCACGCGCTGACTGCCTCGGCGCCACGTGAGGGCACGATGGCTCACGCGCTCGCCCGCGCCCGTGAGGCAGGTACCCCGCCGGCGCAATTGCGCTCGTTTTTTGCGAATGCCAGGGTTGTCCCGGTATTGACCGCGCATCCGACCGAAGTGCGGCGCAAGAGCACGATCGACCGCGAGCGGGACGTTGCCGACCTGCTCGTGGAGCGCGACCGGTTTCCGCTGACCCCGGCCGAGCTCAAAGCCAACGAGGCGGCGTTGCGTTGCGCCATCTTGACCTTGTGGCAGACCAATCCGCTGCGCCGCACCCGATTGCGCGTCATCGACGAAGTGGCGAACGGGCTGGCTTATTACGACTACACCTTCCTGCGTGAATTGCCGCGCTTTTATGCTGCCCTCGAGGACGAGCTTGCGGGCGAAGGCATCACGCTTGGCGACGGGCTCGCGTCATTTCTGCGGATGGGCAGCTGGATCGGCAGCGACCGCGACGGCAATCCATTCGTGACCGAAGGCGTATTGCGCGCGGCCTTGCGGGCGCAGAGCAGCCGCGCCTTGCGACATTACCTCGACGAACTTCGCCTGCTCGGCGGCGAACTGTCGCTGGACAGCCGTCTTGTCGAAATTTCAGAGCCGCTGGCCGAACTCGCCGGCCGCTCGCCCGATCGCTCGGCAAATCGCGATCACGAGCCCTATCGGCGGGCCATCACCGGCATTCATGCCCGGGTGGCGGCAACGGCGCATGCGCTTGACCATGCCGCACCGCGCCCGGCGGGCGACATTTCGCCCTACCGCGACAGCAGCGAATTGCTTGCCGATCTCGCGGTAATCGATGCCTCACTCACTGCCAATGGTTCCGCGGTCCTGGCCGCCGGCAGACTGAAGCATCTGAGACGGGCCGTCGATGTGTTCGGCTTTCACCTCGCCGCTCTGGATCTCCGGCAGAATTCCGATGTGCACGAGCGCGCGATCAACGAAATGTTGGCGCTGGTCCAGCCCGGTCTCGCCTATTCCGGTCTCGGCGAGCCCGAGCGCATTCGCCTGCTGCTCGCCGAACTCGGGACAGCCCGGCCGTTGGCGTCGTCCTTTCTCAGCTATTCGGAAGAGACCGAAAGCGAGCTGGCGATCCTGCGCGCCACCGCCGAGGCGCATCGCCGCTATGGTCGCGATGCGGTACCCCATTATGTGATTTCGAAGACCACCGGCGTCTCCGACATCCTCGAAACCGCAGTGTTGCTGAAGGAAGTCGGGTTGTTGCGGCCGCGCGATGGGGTGCTGGACATCGATATCGTCCCGCTGTTCGAAACCATCGAGGATCTGCGCAATTGCGGCGCCGTGATGGACAAGATCCTCGGCCTCTATGAATACGCCCGATTGCTCGAAAGCCGCGGCCGGGTGCAGGAGGTAATGCTCGGCTATTCCGACAGCAACAAGGATGGCGGCTTCCTGACGTCCGGCTGGGAGCTCTATAAGGCCGAGATCGCGCTGGTGGAGGTATTTCGACGGCACGATGTCAAACTCCGCCTGTTCCATGGCCGCGGCGGCTCGGTCGGCCGCGGCGGCGGCCCCAGCTATCAGGCGATCCTGGCCCAGCCGGGCGGCGCCGTGCAGGGCGCGATCCGCATCACCGAGCAGGGCGAAGTCATTGCCAGCAAATACTCGAACCCCGAACTGGGCCGGCGCAATCTCGAAACCCTTGCCGCGGCAACGCTTGAAGCCACGTTGTTGCAAACCCAGACCGCCGCGACGCCAGCGGAGTATCTCACCGCGATGGAGGTTCTCTCGGCTGAGGCGTATCGCGCCTACCGCAATCTCGTATACGAGACCGAGGGTTTCGACCGCTTCTTTCGTGAATCGACGGTGATCGACGAGATCGCCAATCTGAACATCGGCAGCCGCCCATCATCACGTAAGTCGTCGGCGCGGATTGAGGATCTGCGGGCAATCCCGTGGGTGTTCAGCTGGGCGCAATGCCGATTGATGCTGCCGGCCTGGTACGGCTTCGGCACCGCGGTCAATGCCTGGTTGGAGACGCGCCCGAACGACGGAATGGCAATCCTCCAGGCCATGTACCGGGATTGGCCGTTCTTTCAGATGCTGCTGTCGAACATGGACATGGTGCTGGCCAAGAGCGACATCGCGATTGCCTCGCGCTATGCCGAACTGGTTCAGGACGTCGAGCTGCGCGAGCGGATTTTTTCCCGTTTGAGGGCGGAATGGCAGAGCGTCGTCAGCGCCTTGCTGACGATCATGGGGCAGAACAGCCTGCTCGAAAGCAATCCGTTGCTGGCACGCTCGATCCGCAACCGCTTCCCCTATCTCGACCCGCTGAACCACATGCAGATCGAATTGTTGAAGCGCTATCGCGGCGGCGACACGGGCGAGGCTGTCGTGAGCGGGATCCATCTCACGATAAACGGGATCGCCGCCGGCTTGCGAAATAGCGGATAGGGACCCAAGCCCCCGCGATCACTCCACCGCCATCAAGAGCGACGCCTCCCGGCGCTCGTCAAAGCGAGCGTGCGCTTCGTTGATGTCGGCCAGGGTCGGCAGGCTTGCTTCATTGCCGAGGTGCTGGATCGCATGCGCCGAGGCAGCACGGGCGAACCGAAAATGATCATCCCAGGGGGCGAGAGGATTGGTCAGGTAGGAATAGACATAGGCGCCGTGAAAAATGTCGCCGGCGCCGTTGGTGTCGATGATCCGTTCGGCTGGAACATCGAGCGCCGGCATTATCCGCTCGCCCTCCATTCCTTGATAGTAGAGCAGGCCGCGCGGGCCCATCGTCACCCCGCCGACATGGCAGCCGCGCGAGCGCAGATATTGCAGCATCTCACCCGGTGTCAGCCGCATTTGCTCGCACAGCCGCTCGGCAACCACCGCGATATCGATGAAGCCGAGCACGTCATCAGTATTCGAGCGCAACCCGCCGCCATCCAGCGACGTCAGGATTCCGGCCTCGCGGCAGGCCTTGGCGTAGTCGAGCGCCGCGTCGGCCTGATGCCCATCGACATGCAGCGCGCGGCAGCCGCTCAGGTTCAGCGGCGGATAGGGATGCACGTACCGGTCGTCGCGGCAGCGGACGATCGCGCGCTGGCCGGCTCTCGGCATCACGAACGACAGCGACGATTCCCCAACCTTTCGGTGATGCAGCGAGAGGCCGTATCGGGCGGCCATATCGATGAACATCCGCCCCAGCCAATCGTCGGCGACCGAGGCCAGAAGATCGGGCTTCAGGCCAAGCTTTGCGCAGCAGAAAGCAGCCGTCACGGCATTGCCGCCAAACGACACGGCATAGTTGCGCGCCACCATCTTCTCGTCGCCGGTCGGCAGCGAATCCGCGAGAAAGGTGATGTCGATATAGGCTTGGCCGATGAAGAGAGCTTGCACTGAATGAGCCCCCTCTAATCGTTGACATGGATGACGTCGCGCACCACCGGATAGACCTCATTAGCCCAGCGCCGGCCGCTGAACACGCCGTAATGGCCGACCCCAGTCTGCACCCGATGGGTCTTCATGAATGGGCGTAGCCCGCTGCACAGCTCCTGCGCCGCCAAGGTCTGGCCGACCGCGCAGATATCGTCCCGCTCGCCCTCTATGGTCAACAGCGCGGTCCGTGCGATCGCCCGGGGCTCGACCCGACGGCCGTGCCAAAACAACTTGCCGCGCGGCAACGCGTGCTGCTGAAAGATCTGGTACACGGTCTGCAGATAGAACTCCGCGGGCATATCCATTACCGCGAAATATTCGTCGTAGAACGTCTTGATAGCTTCCGCTTTTTTGGCGTCGCCATGGGCAAGGTGCTCAAACATATCACGCCAGGCCTTTGCGTGCCGCGCTGAATTCAGGCTCATGAAACTGGAAAGTTGCAGAAACCCGGGATAGACCGGCCGGCCGGCCCCGGCGTATAGGGTCGGAACCATGCTGATCGTGTTCAAGGCAAACCATTGGATCGGCCGGCTGGTGGCAAAGCGATTGACCTCGGTCGGATTGATCCGGGTATCGATCGGCCCCGCCATCAAGGTGAGGCTCGGGGGAACCGCTGGACTGTCGGCATCCGCCATCACCGCTACCGCGGCGAGCGCCGCGACAGCCGGCTGGCAGATTGCGACGACATGCGTCGCCGGGCCGAGATGCTCGATAAAGCCGATCAGATACTCGATGAAATTCTCCAGCCCGAAGACGCCGCACGAGAGCGGAATTTCGCGGGCATCGTGCCAGTCGGTGATGTAGACGTCGTGCTCGGGCAGCATCGTGCTGACGGTGCCTCGCAACAGCGTGGCGAAATGGCCCGAGAGCGGCGCGACGATCAGCACCCGCGGTTGGGTGGCGGCGATATCCTTGGCAAAGTGTAGCAATGTGCAGAATGGCCTGCGCAGCGCGACCTCCTCGCGGACCGCGAGCTCGCGATTGCCAATCGTGACCCGGTCGATGCCGAATTCCGGCCGGGCATGCGTCAGGCGAGCCTGCGCCATGACCGAGAGCGAAGCAGGCCAGCTCGGAGGCCAGCCGCTTTCGGCCATTCCGGGCCAGGGTTGGGCGAGATGGTGCGCCGCCTGCTGAGCGAGCCATTGGAGCGGCGCCATCATCCGCTCATACGCTTCATACGCGTGATAGATCATCCGCGCCTGCTCCTCTCCGGACACAGTGCTGAAGCGTGTCGTTGCCACCGTGCAATATGCACACCAGCGGGAAGGGCATCGCCGGGACGGTGCGTGGCACAGGGCTTGCGTCCGCGTCGGGAGCTGGCGGCAAACCGGCGGAAAGCCGACCGAGCCGGGCTGGAGGGCGCATCGATGACAAGAGCTACACTGACCATCACCAGCAAGAATTATTCGTCATGGTCGTTGCGCGGTTGGTTGCTGGCGCGGTTCTCGGGGCTCGATTTCGAGGAAAGGCTCGTTCCAGCGGACGATCCTGCGATGCGGGCAGAACTCCTTCTGCTCTCCTCGTCGATACTGGTCCCGTGCCTCGATCATAACGGGATCTCGGTATGGGACACCCTGGCAATTGGCGAATACCTGAACGATGTGAGGCCAAAGGCCAAGCTCCTCCCGACTGACCTCCTGAAGCGCACGCGATGCCGCTCTATCTGCGGCGAAATGCATTCGGGTTTCACCGCGCTGCGTTCGTCATTGCCGATGAACCTCAAGGGATATTTCCCGGGGTTCAAGGTCTGGTCGCGCGCGCAGGCCGATATCGACCGCATTTCAATCATTTGGAATGATTGCCTTTCAGCGTATGGCGGCCCGTTCCTGTTCGGGGAACGGTCGATGGCCGACGCGATGTATGCCCCGGTCGTCACGCGCTTCCGCACCTATGACGTCCCGCTCGATCGGCAATGCACCGCCTACTGCGAGCGCATCATGGAAATGCCCGAGATGGTCGAATGGGTCGAGGCCGCGCGCCTCGAACCGGATGAAATCGAGGAATTCGAGGCGGAGTTCTAGCCGAATTTGCTTCAGGTCTCTTGAGCGCCTAAGCCGCTTGGCACGCGGTGTGCGAGGACTAGGGCATGACCATGCCCCGATTCCTTGCCGCCGCCCTGCTCCTGCTCGCGGCCGCCTTCGCCGCGGTTGACGCCACCCCAGCTGCCGCCCGGGTGCTGCGCATCGGGCTCGCCGACGACCCCGATATGCTCGATCCGACGTTGGCGCGCACCTATACCGGGCGGATTGTCTTCGCCGCGATGTGCGACAAGCTTGTCGACATCACCCCGGAACTGGATATCGCGCCGCAGCTCGCCACCGAGTGGCAATGGGTCGACGGCAACAAGGGCCTCGTCCTGAAGCTCCGGCAAGGAGTCAAGTTCCAGGATGGCGAACCGCTTGACGCCGCTGCCGTCAAATTCAGCATCGAGCGGCACCTCAATATGCCGGGCTCGAACCGCAAGGCCGAAATCAGTGCCGTGACCGCGGTCGAGATCGTTGACGACCACACCGTGAAGCTGGTGTTGAAAGCGCCGTTCGCGCCTCTGCTGGCTGCCCTCAGCGATCGCGCTGGGATGATCGTATCGCCGAAGGCGGCTCAAGCGCCCGGTGATTTCGCCAACCATCCGGTCTGCGCCGGTCCCTACAAATTTGTCGAGCGTGTCGCGCAGGACCGCATCGTGCTCGATCGGTTTGCCGATTATTGGAACAAGGATCTCGTCAAGTTCGACCGTATCGTGTTCACGCCGATCCCCGATTCGACCGTGCGGCTCGCCAACCTGCAATCCGGCGGGCTCGACATGATCGAGCGGCTGGCGGCAACCGATGTGGAGACGGTGCGCAAGGATTCGCGGCTGAAGCTGTCGACCATAACCGGGCTTGGATACCAGAGCCTGTCGATCAATCTCAACAACGGCGCCCGTGCGAAGAACCCCTTCGGCCAGGACCCGCGGGTGCGCGAGGCCCTCGAATTGTCGATCGACCGCACCGCCCTGAACGAAGTGGTGTTCAACGGTCTTTTCCAACCCGGCAACCAATGGGTCGGCCCTAGCAACCCGTTTTACGTAAAGTCGCGTCCCATCCCGGCTCGCAACGTCGCCAAGGCCAAGCAGCTGCTCGCCGCGGCGGGTGCGGCGACCCCGCAAGTGACATTGATGACCACCACCGTGCCGGAAACGTTGCGGGCGGCGCAGGTCATCCAGGCGATGGCAGCCGAGGCCGGCTTCGACATCAAGATCCAGGCCACCGAATCCAATGCGGCGATTCAGGCTTCGGTGGACGGTCAGTTCGAATTGTATCTGAATTATTGGAGCGGCCGCACCGACCCCGACGGCAATCTCTACAACTTCGTTTCGTGCAAGGCGCCGCCGGCCTTGAATGTGGCGCGGTACTGCAATCCAACGGTCGACGAAGAACTCGATGCGGCTCGCACTGCCGAGGATGCCACGTCGCGTCTGGCGCATTACGCCAAGGTCGCCGACCATATCCTGACGGACCGGCCGCTGATCTACCTCTGGCACCCGACCTGGCTGTTTGCGATGAGCGCCAAGATCACCGGCTTTGAGCCATACCCGGACGGGCTGATCCGCCCGCAGGGAATGACGATGCAGTAGGCGAGCACGGGACATCCGCCAGGATTAGTCACCGTCAGGATTAGCTACTGAATGACCGCGTTTCTGCTTCGCCGCATCGCATTGATCGTGCCGACGCTGTTTTTCGTGTCGGTCTTGATCTTCGGATTGCAGCAGCTGTTGCCGGGAGACCCGGCCCTGGCGCTGGCCGGAGAAAATCAGGACCCGGCGGTGATCGCCTATCTGCACCAGAAATACCATCTCGATCGGCCGCTGCCGGTTCGCTACGCGCTGTGGATCGAGGGCGTGCTGCAGGGCGATCTCGGCGAGTCGATCCGGATCAAGCGGCCGGTTTTCGATCTCATCTGCGAAAAACTGCCGGTGACCGGCGAGCTGGCATTGCTGGCACTCGTCGTTGCCTTAGTCATCGGCGTGCCAGCCGGGATCATCGCCGCGGTCAGGCACAACACGGCGGTCGATTATGGGGCGTCGATGGTCGCCTTGTGGGGCCTCTCCATCCCGAATTTTTGGCTCGGCATCCTTCTGATCCTGTTGTTTTCGGTCGAATTGGGGCTGTTGCCGGCCTCCGGCTTCGTCGGTCCCGGCGACAGCCTCAAGCAGAACCTGCTGACATTGGCGATGCCGGCCTTCGTGCTCGGCAATGCGATCGCCGCGGTGATGATGCGGCACACCCGCAGCGCGATGCTGCAGGTGCTGAGTTCCGACTACGTCCGCACGGCCCGCGCCAAGGGGCTTGGCGAGCTGCGGGTTATCCTGCACCACGCCTTGCGGAATGCGCTTGTGCCGGTGGTCACCCTGGGTGCGCTCGAATTCGGCCAGCTATTGTCGGGTGCGGTGTTGACCGAGCAGGTGTTCACGATCCCCGGGTTCGGGAAATTGATCGTCGACGCCGTATTCAACCGCGACTACGCGGTCGTACAGGGCGTCGTCTTGTGCACGGCAATGGCGTACATCGCACTGAACCTTTTCGCCGATATCGCCTATGTGCTGATCAATCCGCGGCTGCGCACATGACCGCCGGGACCTTCGACGCCGTCGCGATCGGGGAAGAGCGCGGGGAGCGGCCCTGGCACCGGACGATGCGGCGCCTCGCGAAGCGGCGGGCGGCGCTGGTCGGGCTGACCGTCGTCGCCTTCTTCATCGCCCTGTCGATCCTGGCTCCGATCGTCTCTCCCTACGATCCGTTGGCGACGAATTGGGCGATGGTGCGCAAGCCGCCGTCGATGCTGCACCTGTTTGGCACCGACGAGATCGGGCACGACATCCTCGCGCGCATCATCTGGGGCAGCCGAGCCTCGCTGATGGCCGGCATCGTATCCGTCTCGCTGGCGCTGGCGATCGGCGTGCCGATCGGTCTGTTGACCGGCTATCTCGGCGGGATCGTCGATGCCACGGTAATGCGTCTGATCGATGCGATGCTGGCGATCCCGTTTCTGATCCTGGCGATCGCACTTGCCGCCTTCCTCGGCCCTAACCTGACCAACGCAATGATCGCGATCGGCGTATCGCAGATGCCGGTATTCGTGCGCCTGACCCGTGGGCAAGTGCTTTCGGTCAAGCACGAGGAATACGTCGAAGCGGCCTATGCGGTCGGCAACTCGGCCCGGCGCATCGTGTTGCGCCACATTCTGCCCAATATCATCCCGCCACTGCTCGTCCAGGCGACGCTGGCGACCGCCGCCGCGATCATCGCCGAAGCCAGCCTGTCATTCCTCGGTCTCGGCCAGCAGCCGCCTGATCCCAGCTGGGGCAGCATGCTCAACTCCGCCAAGAACTTCATGTCGCAGGCGCCGTGGATGGCGATCTGGCCGGGGCTGGCGATCTCCAGCCTGGTTATGTCCCTGAACCTGTTCGGCGACGGCCTGCGCGACGCTCTCGATCCCAGAGGCGATTCCTAGCGATCGGCGATTGAGGGCCTCGCCCCCGTTGGCTGGTCGCGCCGACGATCGAGCAGGCGCGCTTACTACACCAGCCTTGGCACGGAAATTGAACCAGTACCGCTCGGGGAGGAGCGCCGCCAAGGTGATTCAGGAGCGCCAGTTTCATGGCCTCGATCCCGGTCGATGCGGCACCGATATCACGTTCCCGCGCCTCGCGTTCGCCGCGTGGCCTCGCTTTGCCCAAGCGGCTGGTGCCGGCCGCCTTGCTGCTGCCGTCGCTGCTGTTTCTGGCGGTGTTCTTTGCGTTGCCTGCGCTCGGGCTGATCAGCTACAGCGTTTTGACCCAGGCGGCTGACGGCACCATCGGACTGCCGCTGACGCTCGAGCATTACTGGCACTTTTTCGCGACGCCGCTCTATGCGCGGGTGTTGCTGACGACGCTGGAAATCAGCCTGATCGCCACCGCGATCGCCGTCGTGCTCGGCTATCCGGTCGCGCTCGTCATGGTTCGCAGCTCGCCGTTGATCCGGCAAGCGATCACGATAATCGTGATCGCGCCGTTGATCGTCAGCGTCGTCGTCAGGACCTATGGCTGGCAATTGATCCTCGGCAATGGGCCGACCGGCATCCTGAACTGGCTATTGCTCAAAACCGGCATCACCAAATCGCCGGTGGCGCTGCTCTACTCCGAAACGGCCGTGGTGATCGGTTCGCTGCACGTCTTTTTTCCAATGATGGTGCTGCCGCTTGCCTCGGCGCTCGGCAAGATCGATCCGCGGCTGGAGGATGCCGCGCGGACGCTCGGCGCCACGTCCTGGCGCACCTTTCGGCGGATCATATTGCCGTTGAGCCTACCCGGATTGACCGTCGGCTGCACGCTGGTGTTTTCGCTGACGGCCGGGTCTTTCGTCACCCCGGCCATTCTTGGCGGCAGCTCCGGCCAAATGCTGGGCGTGCTGGTCGAACAGCAGATCCTCATCGTCTACAACTGGCCGTTCGGCGCGGCCTGCGCCACGGTGCTCGTGGCTATCGTGCTGGGCGCCAATCTCGTCTCGGTGCGCGTCCTGGAGCGGCGCCGGAGGATCGCGCGATGAGCGGGCGCCTGCAAGGGCCGGCGGCTTGGCTGCTGGTGTCGATCACGCTCGCGATGATGCTGTTCATTCTCGCGCCATTGCTGGTGACGATCGCCACCTCGATCACCAACACCCAGTACATCATCTTCCCGCCTCGCGGCTTCACGCTGCAATGGTACGGCAAGGCTTTGCAGGATGAGGATTTCCTGGCGGCGATGTGGTTCAGCACCCTGCTTGCGCTTGCCGCCACGGTGGGCGCGCTGCTGCTCGGCGTCCCCGCGGCTTTTGCGCTGGTCCGCTGCGATTTCGCGGGACGCGGCGCGGTCGCGTCGATGCTGCTGTCGCCGCTGGTCTTTCCGGTGCTGATCACCGGCGTCGCTCTGCTGCAGCTGTTTGCGATGCTGCGGTTCGACAACACGCCGCTGAACATGTTGATCGGCCATGTTCTGGTCACCGCGCCTTATGTGGTGCGTACGACCGCCGCAAGCCTATCCCTCGCCGATATAACGCTGGAGGATGCCGCCCGGACGCTGGGAGCCGACAGCTGGCGTGTGTTCCGCCGCATCACCGTGCCGCAGATCGCACCCGGACTGGCCGCCGGCGCGCTCTTCGCGTTCATGATTTCGTTCGATAATTTTCCGATTTCGCTGTGGCTCGCTGACGCGCAGCACAACCCGGTGCCGCTGCTGATCTTCCAGATGATTGCCAGCGTGTTCGAGCCGTCGGTCGCGGCGATTTCGACCCTGATGATCCTCTTCGCGATAGCAATCGTGATGATCCTGGAGCGGGTCGGCGGGTTGCGCCGCGCAATGGCGATGTAACGCCTCCCTTTCAGCAGCAGGAGCAGCAACAATGAATCGACTTATCGATCGCCGCACGATCCTCGGCGGCGTGGCTGTGCTGGCGGCGCCGTTCGTCATCGGTCGCCGCGCCGGTGCCGACGAACGCTCGATCACGGTGGGCATCTATACGGCGCAGCAGGGCGAGTATGTGCGCAAGCAGATCGTCCCGCCATTCGAGGCCGAGTACAAATGCAAGGTCTATACGACGCAGGGCGTGACCTTGGAGCAGATCGCGCTGATGCGCGCGACCCGCAACAATCCGAAATACAGCGTCATGTTCATCGACGACATCGGCGTCGATCTCGCCAAGAAGGAAGGGCTGATCGAGCAATTGCCGGCGGACCAGATCCCGAACATGAAACGGCTGCTGAAGCGCTTTGTGTTCAACGACGGGTACGGCGCGGCATTCGCGATGTCGTCGGTCGGGCTGGTCTACAATTCGGAAACCGGCAAGCCGCTGGTCACCTACGGCGAGTTGTGGGAGCCGCGCTTCCGCAAGCGCTTCCTGATGACCTCGCCGAAATCGACCCAGAGCCTCTATCTGCTGATCGCGGCGGTGTCGGTCGAAACCGGCAAGCCCTATGCCGAGACGCAATACCTGATCGAGAAATCGTGGGACAAGATGGAGGCGCTGAAGCCCAACGTTCTCAGCACTTTCGACAACGCGGCGACGGTCATGCAGGTGGCGCAGGGGCAGGCCGATATCGCCGGGCTGTCCTTTTCGAAGAGCGTCTATCCCTACACCGTCAAGGGGGCGCCGATCGACATGTGCTTTCCGCGCGAAGGTACCTTTGCCGGCATCAATTGTCTGACCTTGGTCAAGGGCGCGCCGGACCGCGAGCTCGGCATCGCCTTCATCAACCGCATGCTCGACCCGGCAGTGCAACAGGGGCTGGCCGAGGCGACGCTCGCCGGGCCGACGATCTCCGGCCTGGAGTTCAAACCGGAAGTCGCCAAATACATGGCCTATCCCGAGGCCAAGATGGACGAGATGGGCATCTTCAGCCCCGACTGGACGTTCATCAATCCGATCCGCCCGAGCCTGCTCGAAAAATATAACCAGGTCTTCGGCGCATGACGCAGGTGTCGATTCCTGCCGCGTCGGTTCGCCTGAAGGAGTTGACCAAGCTGTTCGGCTCGACGCGCGCGGTCGACCGCGTGTCGCTGACGATCGAGCCGGGCAGCATGGTGGCGCTGCTGGGTCCTTCAGGCTGCGGCAAGACGACGACGTTGCGCATGATCGCCGGGCTGGCCGAGCCGAGCGCCGGCGAGATCTTTCTCGACGAGCGGTCGATCACGCGGGTTCCAGTGCATCGCCGCAATATCGGCATGCTGTTCCAGAATTACGCGCTGTTCCCGCATATGACCGTCGCGGAAAACATCGCGTTCGGCCTGGAGACGCGCGGCATCAAGCGCGCCGCCGCTGCCGAGCGGGTCGCCGAGGCGTTGCAGCTGGTGCAGCTGCCGGAATACGGCGACCGCATGCCGGCGCAGCTGTCCGGCGGTCAGCAGCAGCGCGTCGGGTTGGCCCGCGCCCTGGTCGTCGAACCGGCGCTTCTGCTGCTCGACGAGCCCCTCGGCGCGCTCGACAAGGCGTTGCGGCAGAGCATGCAGGTCGAATTGCGGGCGCTGCAGCGGCGCCTTGGCGTCACGACCGTCATGGTAACCCACGACCAGGACGAGGCGCTGACCATGGCGGACCGCATCGTCATCATGCGGGACGGGCGCATCGAGCAGGTCGGTGCGCCGGCCGAGGTGTATCAACGACCGGTATCGCGCTTTGTCGCGGGTTTTCTCGGCGCCTCCAACTTTCTGCGCGGCCGGGTGATCGAGCGCTGCAATGGCACGATCCTGGTCGATGTGCCGCAGGGCCCGACGCTCTCCGTCTCATCAACGCGGCCGGTCGGCAGTGAAGTGACGCTGGCGCTGCGGCCCGAGGCGGTCATCATTGAAACGGCCGGGGCGAGTGCTGCCGCGGATGGGGTGCCCAACGTGACGCCGGCGGTGATCGAGCAAATCATCTATCACGGCTTCGCGACCCATCTGCACTTGCGGCTGCCCAATGGCGATCCGCTGATCGCCTTCGAGCAGAACCGGGGCGGGGCGGATCAGCGGCCGATCCGCCCGGGTATGCAGGTTCGCGCTCGTTGGACGCCGGAAAGCAGCCAGGTCATCAGAGACGAGCGCGAATAATCCATGCCCCTGGCTGCTGCCGCCTTGTGTGGGAAACTGCCGCACGTCGCCGGTGTGGATGCCGCGCCCGAGCCGGCACAGCGCTTGCACACATGGACCCGTCGGGTCACCACGCGCCGACGCGATCCGCGACCCCCGAAAGGAAGGCGACAATGCAGATTTCGCGACGCGAGTTCGGCGCGCTCGCCGCGGCAGCGCTGGCATTTCGTGCACAATCGGCAGCCGCTGCCGAAGATGGCGTGTTCGTCGCCGGCCAGGATTTGCCGGCCAACCTCGATCCTGCCCAGGTCCTCGACGTGCAAGCGACCCAGTACGCGCTGAATGCCTACGACAATCTTTACCGCTACGAAGGCAACCCGGCCAAGATGCAGCCGTGGCTCGCAACCGATCACACGGTTTCCGCCGATGGCTTGACCTGGGAATTCAAGCTGCGTGAAGGCGTCAAATTCCACGATGGCAGCGAGCTGATCGCCGAGGACGTGGTTTACTCGTTTCAGCGGCTGCTTGCTATCGGCCGCGCGCCAGCAGGGCCCTTGCAACCCATCCTGAAGCCGGACTCGGTCAGCGCACCCGCCCGGTACACGGTCCGCTTCACGCTGGCGCAGCCCTTCGGGCCGTTCTTCGCGATGATACCGATGGTGGCCATCGTCAATCCGCGGGCCATCAAGCCAAACGAGGAGAATGGCGATTGGGGCGCCAAATGGTTGGCGTCTAACGAGGCAGGTTCGGGTGCCTACCGCTTGCTGCCAGCCGGCTACGTGCCACTCGAACGCGCCGATCTGGAAAAGTACGACGACCATTTCATGGGCTGGAGCGACAATCCTCACCCCATAAAGCGGATCGAATGGCGCCCGGCCAAGGTAACCTCGACACGGGTTCTCGCGCTCCTCAACGGCACGCTGGATATGACCGACAGCTTTCTGCCGGTTGACCAAGTCGAGCGCATCGATAAGTCCTCCAACGCGCATGTCGCGAAGAACGTCACCATGCGTCTGTTGGTTATTCGCATGAACAACACGAAGCCGCCATTCGACAACATCAATGCCCGAAAGGCCTTCGCACACAGCTTCAACTACAGTGGATTCATCGACGAGATCGTCAAGGGCAATGCGGTGCGCGATCCCGTTCCGATACCCAATACCATTTGGGGCTTCCCCAAGGATGTAAGCGGTTACGATTTCGATCTGAAAAAGGCGAAAGAATATTTCAATAAGGCAATGAGCGAAGGCGCCCCGATGAAGCGCCCGATCCAGATGCACGTCCAGCAGCCGCTCGAACAGACGGTCCAGGCTGGCCAGTTGTTCCAGAGCGATCTTGCGACGGTCGGCATCGATTTGAAGCTGGTGAACGACACCTTCGCCAACCTGACCAGTATCTCGTCAAAGGCAGAGACGACGCCCGATATGTGGATCCATTGGGTCAGCGCCTATTACCTCGACCCGGACAACTGGATCGGCCAGATGTACGACAGCAAATATCACGGCACCTGGAAGGCGTCGTGCTGGTACAGCAACCCAAAGGTCGACGAATTGCTTCGCAAGGCACGCTTCACGACCGACCAGGAGGATCGCGGCCCTCTCTATGAGCAGGCGGCGCGGCTTGTTGTGGCGGACTCGCCCGATATCTGGATCTACAACATGATCGAGGTGTGCGGCGTATCAAATCGGGTTCAAGGATTCCGGCATTGTCCGGTAGGGAGCGGTGGCGAGATGCGCTGGATGCACCTCTCCGCCTAACGACGGACGAGCGATCTCTGTGTTGCGTTTCGTCCTGCGTCGGGCATTGTCCGCGATCCCCTCGCTATTCGGGCTGCTGGTTGTCACCTTCCTGCTGATCCGGATTGTGCCAGCCGATCCGGCTGCGGCGCTTGCCGGCGACAATGCCACCCCGCAACAAATCGCCGCCATCCGTCACCAATACGGGTTTGACCGCCCTGTCGTCGAGCAGCTGTTTATCTATATCGGCCAGGTCTTTCGTTTCAATTTTGGCGAGAGCCAATACTCGCACCGGCCGGTCGGGCTCGACATCCGGCAACGGCTGCCGGCAACGCTCGAACTGACATTCGGATCCCTCTTGTTCGCGACACTCGTGGGAATCCCGCTCGGGGTCGTCGCCGGCGTCTACCACAATCGGTGGCCCGATTTTGTGCTGCGCCTGTTTTCGATCACCGGCGTCGCGATCGCGGCGTTCTGGTTCGCGATCATGTTGCAGCTCTTGTTCTCGATGCAGCTCGATTGGTTGCCGCTGCGCGGACGCACCGGCACAGGCATGGTCCTGCCATCTGAGGTGACCGGCTCGCTTCTCCTCGACAGCCTGATCGCCGGACGCTTCGATGCCTTTGCGGACGCGTTGCGCCACCTGGTATTGCCGGTGGCGACGCTATCGCTTGGCGCGCTGGCGTCGATCGCCCGCTTCACGCGGGCCGGCGTGCTCGAGACGATGCAGAAGGATTTCGTCCTTTACGAGAGGGCGGTCGGATATCCCCGCCGGCGGCTGATCTGGATCTATGTGCTGCGCAACTCCGTCATTGCGGCGGTGAGCCAGATCGGCCTTCTGTTCGGTGCGCTGATCGCCGGCGCCGTCGTCGTCGAGTCGATCTTCGACTGGCCGGGCATCGGAAATTACACCGTGCAGGCGATTTTGACCGCCGACTACAAGGTCATGCTGGCGGTGACCCTGCTGATCGGGGTCATCTATACGATCGTCAACATACTGACCGATCTGACCCACGGCTTGCTCGATCCACGGCTGTGGGAGCA
>Ga0208990_1000030_pt1 | contig 18836 bp, 29 predicted proteins | sample MedBloCARef_M3_FD_187854 | JGI IMG/M metagenome (GOLD analysis project Ga0208990, IMG submission 187854) | Forest soil microbial communities from El Dorado National Forest, California, USA - Mediterranean Blodgett CA Ref_M3 (SPAdes) (version 2) | ecosystem: Environmental > Terrestrial > Soil >...
GCCGGAGGGCACCGAGATGGTGATGCCGGGCGACAACGTCGCCATGGAGGTCACCCTGATCGTGCCGATCGCGATGGAAGAGAAGCTGCGTTTCGCCATTCGCGAAGGCGGCCGCACCGTCGGTGCCGGCGTCGTCGCGAGCATCATAGAGTAAGGGGCGCATGGGGGCGCGGCATGCCGCGCCCCTTTGCCTGGGAGACAGCCCATGAACGGCCAAAACATCCGCATTCGCTTGAAGGCGTTCGATCATCGCATCCTCGACACCTCGACGCGCGAGATCGTGGCGACCGCCAAGCGTACCGGTGCACAGGTGCGCGGGCCGATCCCGTTGCCGACCAAGATCGAGAAATTCACCGTCAACCGTTCGCCGCATATCGACAAGAAGAGCCGCGAGCAGTTCGAGATGCGCACCCATAAGCGCCTGCTCGACATCGTCGATCCGACCCCGCAGACCGTGGACGCGCTGATGAAGCTCGACCTCGCGGCCGGCGTCGACGTCGAGATCAAGCTCTAACGGCTGACAGCTCAAGGATGATACCGATGCGTTCGGGAGTGATCGCACAGAAGCTGGGGATGACGCGGGTCTTTACCGAGGCCGGCGATCATGTGCCCGTCACCGTGCTCAAGCTCGGCAAGTGCCAGGTCCTCGGCCACCGCACCAAGGACAAGAACGGCTATGTGGCGCTGCAGCTCGGCTCGGGCACCCGCAAGGTCAACAACGTGCCGAAGGCCGAGCGCGGCAATTTCGCGATCGCCAAGGTCGAGCCCAAGCGCAAGCTTGCCGAGTTCCGCGTCACCGACGACGCGCTGATCCCGGTCGGCGCCGAGATCACGGCCGATCATTTCGCGGTCGGCCAGTTCGTCGACGTCACCGGCACCTCGATCGGCAAGGGCTTTGCCGGCGGCATGAAGCGCTGGCATTTCGCCGGCCTGCGCGCCACCCACGGCGTGTCGGTCTCGCACCGCTCGATCGGCTCCACCGGCGGACGCCAGGATCCGGGCAAGACCTTCAAGAACAAGAAGATGCCGGGCCACATGGGCGTCGATCGCGTCACCACGCTCAATCTCAAGGTCGTGCAGACCGACGTCGAGCGCGGCCTCATCCTGGTCGAGGGCGCGGTGCCCGGCGCCAAGGGCGGCTGGATCACGGTGCGCGACGCGGTGAAGAAGTCGCCGCACAAGGACACGCCCAAGCCCGGCAAGTTCCGCTTGCCCGAGGGCGAAGCGGCCGAGGCCGCGGCGCCGGCCAAAGAGGGGGCGTGACATGGAGCTCAAGATCACGACTCTCGACGGCAAGGAGGCGGGCTCGGTCAGCCTGTCGGATGCGATCTTCGGCCTCGAGCCGCGCAAGGACATCCTGCAGCGTTGCGTCAAGTGGCAGCTCGCCAAGCGCCGCGCCGGCACCCACGCGGTCAAGAACCGCGCCGACATCCATCGCACCGGCAAGAAGGCCTATGCCCAGAAGGGCACCGGCGGCGCGCGCCACGGCTCGATGCGCGCCAACCTGTTTCGCGGCGGCGGCCGCTCCTTCGGTCCGGTCGTGCGCAGCCATGAGATCGGCCTGCCCAAGAAGGTGCGCGCGCTCGCGTTGCGGCACGCGCTCTCGGCCAAGGCCAAGGACGGCGGCATCGTGCTGATCGACAAGGCGACGGTCGACGGCGGCAAGACCAAGGCCCTCAAGGCGAGCTTCGCCAAGCTCGGCCTCCTCAACGCACTGATCATCGACGGCGCCGAGGTCGACGCCGGGCTTCGTCTGGCGGCGCGCAACCTGCCGAATATCGACGTGCTGCCGATCCAGGGAATCAACGTCTACGACATTCTGCGGCGGACCAAGCTCGTGCTGACCAAGGCCGCGGTCGATGCGCTGGAGGCGCGCTTCAAATGAGCACCAGCGATCCGCGCCATTACGACGTCGTCCTTTCGCCGATCATCACCGAAAAGGCGACCAACGCTTCCGAGCGCAACCAGGTCATGTTCAAGGTCGCGCGCACCGCCACCAAGCCGCAGATCAAGGAAGCGGTCGAGAAGCTGTTCGACGTCAAGGTGAAGAGCGTCAACACGCTGGTCCGCAAGGGCAAGCACAAGGCCTTCCGCGGCCGGCTCGGCGAGCAGTCCGACGTCAAGAAAGCGATCGTGACCCTCGAAGAGGGCCACCGCATCGACGTGACGACGGGGCTCTGAGGTTCGGGGAAACAAGATGGCACTCAAAACATACAAGCCGACGACCCCGGGCCAGCGCCAGCTGGTCCTCGTCGATCGTTCCGGCCTCTACAAGGGCAAGCCCCTCAAGGCGCTCACCGAAGGCAAGATCTCGACCGGCGGCCGCAACAACAACGGCCGCATCACCACGCGCTTCCGCGGCGGCGGCCACAAGAAGGCCTATCGGGTGGTCGACTTCCGGCGCGCCAAGCACCAGCCGGCGGTCGTCGAGCGCATCGAATACGATCCCAACCGCACCGGCTTCATCGCGCTGATCAAATACGAGGACGGCGAGCGCGCCTATATCCTCTGCCCGCAGCGCCTGGCCGAAGGCGACAGCATCGTCGCCGGCGAGCATGTCGACGTGAAGCCGGGCAACGCGATGCCGGCCGGCAACATCCCGATCGGCTCGATCGTGCACAATATCGAGATCAAGATCGGCAAGGGCGGGCAGCTCGCGCGCTCCGCCGGCACCTATGCGCAGATCGTCGGCCGCGACGGCGACTATGTGATCCTGCGGCTGAACTCGGGCGAGCAGCGCCTGGTGCACGGCCGCTGCATGGCGACGCTCGGCGCGGTGTCCAACCCCGATCACATGAACATCTCGATCGGCAAGGCGGGCCGCAATCGCTGGAAGGGCCTGATGCCGCACAATCGCGGCATCACCATGAACCCGGTCGATCACCCGCATGGCGGCCGCACCAAGGGCGGCGGCCATCCGGTCACGCCCTGGGGCTTCCCGACCAAGGGCAAGAAGACCCGCAAGAACAAGTCCACCGGCAAATTCATCATCTCCAGCCGCCACGCGCGGAAGAAGAATTCGTAAAGCGAGGACGTCCCCATGGCGCGTTCGATTTGGAAAGGCCCGTTCGTCGACGGCTATCTGCTCAAGAAAGCGGAAGTCTCGCGCGCGTCCGGCCGTCACGACGTGATCAAGACCTGGAGCCGGCGCTCGACGATCCTGCCGCAATTCGTCGGGCTCACCTTCGGGGTCTACAACGGCCACAAGCACATCCCGGTGATGGTCACCGAGGAAATGGTCGGCCACAAGCTCGGCGAGTTCTCGCCGACGCGCACCTTCCACGGCCACTCGGCCGATCGCAAGGCCAAGCGCGCGCCGTCGGGCGGTCCGACGTGAGCCAGGTGAGCACATGAGCAAGAAAGCCCATCCCCGCGCGCTCTCGGAGAACGAGGCGAAGGCGGTCGCCAAGATGCTGCGGGTGAGCCCGCAGAAGCTCAACCTGCTTGCCCAGCTCATCCGCGGCAAGAAGGTCGCGGCTGCGCTCGCCGATCTCGAATTTTCGCGCAAGCGCATCGCCAAGGACGTCCGCAAGTGCCTGGAGTCGGCGATCGCGAATGCCGAGAACAACCACCAGCTCGACGTCGACGATCTCGTCGTCGCCCAGGCCCATGTCGGCAAGGGCCTGGTGATCAAGCGTTTCCACGCCCGCGGCCGCGGCCGCTCGGGCAAGATTCTCAAGCCGTTCTCGCATCTGACGATCGTCGTTCGTCAGGTCGAGGCGAGCGCTTAGGAGACAACCGATGGGTCAGAAGGTCAATCCGATCGGCCTGCGTCTCGGGATCAACCGCACCTGGGACTCCCGCTGGTATGCGGGCAAGGGCGAGTACGGCCAGCTCCTGCACGAGGACATCGCCATCCGCAAGGAGCTGCACGAGCAGCTCAAGCAGGCGGCGGTCTCGCGCATCGTGATCGAGCGCCCGCACAAGAAGTGCCGGGTGACGATCCAGTCGGCGCGTCCCGGCGTGGTGATCGGCAAGAAGGGCGCCGACATCGAGAAGCTGCGCAAGAAAGTGGCGGCGCTGACCGACAGCGACGTGGTCATCAACATCGTCGAGATCCGCAAGCCCGAGCTCGACGCCCAGCTGGTCGCCGAATCGATCGCCCAGCAGCTCGAGCGCCGCGTGGCCTTCCGCCGCGCCATGAAGCGCGCCGTGCAGTCGGCGATGCGGCTCGGCGCGGAAGGCATTCGCATCAACTGCTCGGGCCGTCTCGGCGGCGCCGAGATCGCCCGCATGGAATGGTACCGCGAGGGCCGCGTTCCGCTGCACACCCTGCGCGCCGACGTCGACTACGGGGTCGCGACCGCCTTCACCACCTACGGCACCTGCGGCGTGAAGGTGTGGATCTTCAAGGGCGAGATCCTCGAGCACGATCCGATGGCGCAGGACAAGAAGCTGGCCGAAGCCGACGCGGGCCGTCCGCGGCGCGACGCGGCGGGCGGCTGACGCCAACGAGTTGAGAGAGCACAGCCATGCTGCAACCGAGCAAGACCAAGTTCCGCAAGGCGCACAAGGGCCGCATCCACGGCCTGGCGACGAGCGGCGCGACGCTGTCCTTCGGCGAATACGGCCTCAAGGCGATGGAGCCGGACCGCATCACGGCGCGCCAGATCGAGGCGGCGCGGCGCGCGATGACGCGCCACATGAAGCGCTCGGGGCGGGTGTGGATCCGCATCTTCCCGGACGTGCCGGTGTCGAAGAAGCCGCTCGAGGTCCGCATGGGCTCCGGCAAGGGCACGCCCGAGCTCTGGGTCGCGCGCGTGAAGCCGGGCCGCATCATGTTCGAGATCGACGGCGTGCCGATCCAGCTCGCCAAGGAAGCGCTGGCGCTCGCCGCCGCCAAGCTGCCGATCAAGACGCGCTTCGTCGCGCGCATCGCCGAGTGAGAGAGACGGGAGGTCAGACATGATGAAAGCCGATGACCTCAGGGCCATGACCGTCGACCAGCTCGACGACGAGGCCCTGAAGCTCAAGAAGGAGCAGTTCAACCTGCGCTTTCAGCGGGCGACGGGCCAGCTCGAGAATACATCGCGTGTGCGCGTGGTCCGTCGTGACATCGCGCGCATCAGGACGATTGCGCAGCAGAAGCGCGCCGCGCAACCGAAGTCGAAGTAAGGAGGCCGAAGTGCCGAAGCGAACGCTCCAGGGCATCGTGGTCAGCGACAAGCAGGCGAAGACGCGTGTCGTCCGCGTCGAGCGGCGCTACACGCATCCGCTCCTCAAGAAGACCGTGCGCCAGTCGAAGAAATACTACGCCCACGACGAGAACAACGAATACTCGGTCGGCGACGTGGTGTGGATCGAGGAGCATCGGCCGATCTCCAAGCTCAAGCGCTGGACAGTCGTCCAGGGCGAGAAAAAGAAGAAGGTAACGTGAGCGCCGTAGGCGCGAACGAGAGAGGACCGGGATAGCATCATGATCCAGATGCAGACCAATCTTGACGTGGCGGACAATTCCGGCGCTCGCCGCGTCATGTGCATCAAGGTGCTGGGCGGCTCCAAGCGCAAATACGCGACCATCGGCGACGTGATCGTCGTTTCGGTCAAGGAGGCGATTCCGCGCGGTCGCGTCAAGAAGGGCGACGTGATGAAGGCGGTGGTGGTGCGGGTCAGGAAGGACATCCGTCGGGTGGACGGATCGATCATCCGCTTCGACCGCAACGCCGCAGTGCTCATCACCCCGCAGATGGAGCCGGTCGGCACCCGCATCTTCGGACCGGTTCCGCGCGAGCTGCGCGCCAAGAACCACATGAAGATCATCTCGCTCGCCCCGGAGGTGCTGTGATGGCGGCCAAGATCAAGAAGGGCGACAAGGTCGTCGTGCTCGCCGGCCGCGACAAGGGCCGCAGCGGCGAGGTGGTCGAGGTGCGCCCGGCCGAAGGCCGCGCCACGGTGCGCGGCGTCAACATGGTCAAGCGCCACCAGCGCCAGACCGCACAGCAGGAGGGCGGCATCATCTCCAAGGAGCTGCCGGTCCACCTGTCCAACATCGCGATCGCCGATCCCAAGGATGGCAAGCCGACCCGCGTCGGCTTCAAGTTCCGGCCGGATGGCAAAAAGATCAGGATCGCCAAGCGTTCGGGAGCCGAGATCGATGGCTGACGAAAAGAAGCCCAAGGCCGGCAAGGCCCCCAAGGACGACAAGGCCGCGAAGCCCGACAAGGCTGCCAAGCCCGCGAAGGCGGAAGCATCCGCCGCGGCCGCCGGAGGCGCGCCGGCACAGAAGCCCGACAAGCCGCAGAAGGGCAAGTCCGACAGGGGCGACAAGGGCGGCGAAAAGAAGCCGGCTGGCCAGCAGAGCGCCGCGCCCAAGGGCCCGGCGCGCATGCGCAGCCATTTCGACGAGGTCGTGCGCAAGGCCCTGACCGAGAAGTTCGGCTACAAGAACGCCATGCAGGTGCCCGTGCTCGAGAAGGTCGTGCTCAACATGGGCATCGGCGAGGCCGTCAACGACCGCAAGAAGGTCGAGTCGGCGGCCGCCGACCTCGCGCTGATCGCCGGCCAGAAGGCGGTCATCACGCAGTCGCGCAAGTCGATCGCGACCTTCAAGCTGCGCGAGAACCAGCCGATCGGCTGCAAGGTGACGCTGCGCAAGGCGCGCATGTACGAATTCGTCGACCGACTGATCAATATCGCGCTGCCCCGCGTGCGCGACTTCCGCGGCCTCAATCCCAAGAGCTTCGACGGCCGCGGCAACTACACGATCGGCATCAAGGAGCACATCGTGTTCCCGGAGATCGACTACGACAAGACGGCCGAGGTCTGGGGCATGGACATCACGGTCTGCACGACCGCGCGCACCGACGAGGAAGCGCGCGCCCTGCTGACCGCTTTCAATTTCCCGTTCCGGCAGTGAGGGGCCGCTAAAGGCCACCTCAGACGCGGAAAGGTCAAGGAGACCCGAATGGCGAAGAAGAGCTCGATCGAGAAGAACAACCGGCGGCGCAGGCTGACGAAGAAGTTTTCCGGCCGCCGGTCGCGTCTCAAGGAGATCGCGGGCGACAAGACGAGGCCGCTGGAAGAGCGGTTCGCCGCCTCCCTGAAGCTCGCCCAGCTGCCGCGCAACGGATCGGCCACGCGCATCCGCAATCGCTGCGAGGTGACCGGCCGGCCGCGCGCCTATTACCGCAAGCTCAAGATGAGCCGCATCGCGATGCGGGACCTCGGCTCCAAGGGCCTGGTTCCCGGCCTCGTGAAGTCGAGCTGGTGAGGGGGATCGGACCATGGCGATGACTGATCCGATCGGCGACATGATCACGCGCATTCGCAATGCGCAGCAGCGCGCGAAACCGAAGGTGTCGACTCCGGGATCCAAGCTGCGCGAGCGCGTGCTCGAGGTGCTCAAGACCGAAGGCTATATCCGCGGCTATGCGACGCTGGCGCACAGCGACGGCCGCAGCGAAATCGAGATCGAGCTCAAGTATTTCGACGGCGCTCCGGTGATCCGCGAGATCGCGCGGGTGTCCAAGCCCGGGCGGCGCGTCTACGCCTCGGTCCGCGCCCTGCCGCGCATCAACAACGGCCTCGGGGTCGCGATCGTGTCGACGCCGAAGGGCGTGATGGCCGATCATGCCGCCCGCGACGCCAATGTGGGCGGCGAAATCCTGTGCACGGTATTCTAGCGCATGTTCCGGCGAAGTGGTCACCGGTTCGCCGACAAGAACATGCGCAAAACGTAAAGGACTGAAGAGGGAACCGACATGTCCCGTATCGGCAAGAAGGCGGTCGCGATCCCCAGCGGCGTGACGGCGAGCGTCGAGGGCCAGACCGTGAAGATGAAGGGGCCGAAAGGCGCCCTCGAATTCGTGCTGCCCAAGGAAGTCTCCGCCAAGATGGACAAGGCGGGCATCCAGATCGACCCGCGCGACGAGACCAAGCGCGCGCGCTCGATGTGGGGCACCTCGCGCACGCTGGTCGCCAATCTGGTCACCGGCGTCACCAAGGGCTTCGAGAAGAAGCTCGAGATCACCGGCGTCGGCTATCGCGCGGCGGTGCAGGGCAAGAATCTGCAGATCGCGCTCGGCTACAGCCACGACGTGATCTACCCGATCCCGGCCGGCATCGCGATCGCGACTCCGAAGCCGACCGAGGTCGTCGTCACCGGGACCGACCGCCAGAAGGTCGGCCAGGTCGCGGCCGAGATCCGCGGTTTCCGCAGGCCCGAGCCCTACAAGGGCAAGGGCGTCAAATACGCAGGCGAATACATCTTCCGCAAGGAAGGCAAGAAGAAGTAACGGGAGCCGATCATGGCCAAGCTCAAGAAGCAGACTGCGCGGCGCAAGGCGCGCGTCCGCATGGCGGTCAAGGCCGCGGCGGGCCTTCGTCCGCGCCTGTCCGTCTTTCGCTCGTCGAAGCACATCTACGCGCAGATCATCGACGACCGTAAAGGCGAGACCGTCGCCGCCGCCTCCTCGATCGAGAAGGATATGCGCGGCGCGCTCAAGACCGGCGCCGACATCGAGGCCGCCAAGCAGGTCGGCAAGCGGGTCGCCGAGCGCGCGACCGCCAAGGGCGTCAAGGACGTCGTGTTCGATCGCGGCGGCTACATCTTTCACGGCAGGGTCAAGGCCCTGGCCGAGGCGGCGCGCGAAGGCGGGCTGAACTTCTGACACACAGGATCGGACCAGACCGATAACCGGAACGGATTAATTCTATGGCACGTGATCGCGAGCATCGGCACAGGGAAGAGCGGGACAGCGAGTTCACGGACAAGCTCGTCCACATCAACCGTGTCGCCAAGGTGGTGAAGGGCGGCCGGCGCTTCGGTTTCGCCGCGCTGGTGGTGGTGGGCGACCAGAAGGGCCGGGTCGGCTTCGGTCACGGCAAGGCGCGCGAGGTGCCGGAAGCGATCCGCAAGGCGACGGAAGCCGCCAAGCGCAACCTGACGCGCGTGCCGCTGCGCGAAGGCCGCACGCTCCATCATGACGTCTCCGGCCGCCACGGCGCCGGGAAAGTGATCCTGCGCGCGGCGCCTCCCGGCACCGGCATCATCGCGGGCGGTCCGATGCGCGCCGTGTTCGAGACCCTCGGCATGCAGGACGTGGTGGCCAAGTCGCTCGGCTCGTCCAACCCCTACAACATGGTGCGGGCGACCTTCGACGCGCTCAAGCATCAGGACTCGCCGCGCTCGGTCGCGGCGCGCCGCAACGTCAAGGTTTCGGCCCTGCAGGCACGCCGCCGCGAGGGCGCCGAAGCCGAGCCGGCGGCCGATTGAAGCTGATCCTTGTCACCGGGTGAACGCCAGAGAGCCGTCATGACGACATCGAAGACCAGCGGCGCCGAGGCCGGCGCGAAAAAGAGCGGGGCTAAGAAAAGCGGCGCCAAGCCTTCCGGCGCCAAGCCCGCCGGCGGCAAGACCGTGCGGATCGAGCAGGTCGGCAGCGCCAGCCGCCGTCATCATTCGCAGCGCGAGACGCTGATCGGGTTGCGGCTGAACCGCATCGGCCGCGTCTCCGAGCTGATCGATACGCCGTCGGTCCGCGGCATGATCGCCAAGGTCCAGCACATCGTCCGCGTGGTGGACGCGAAGTAATTTCACCGTCATGGCCGGGCTTGTCCCGGCCATCCCGATCAGGGGCATATTGCCTCGGTAATCGGGATGCCCGACACAAGCCCGGGCATGACGGGCAAAGAGTAAGAGCGAGGAGAAACCGATGAAGCTCAACGAACTCGCCGACCGACCGGGATCGAGCAAGACCCGGCAGCGTCTCGGCCGCGGCATCGGCTCGGGCTCGGGCAAGACCGCCGGGCGCGGCGGCAAGGGCCAGACCGCGCGCTCGGGCGTGCGCATCAAGGGCTTCGAGGGCGGCCAGATGCCGCTCCATCGCCGCCTGCCCAAGCGCGGCTTCACCAATATCTTCGCCAAGAAGCTCAACGAGGTGAATCTCGGCCGTGTCCAGGACGCGATCGAGGCCGGCAAGCTCGACCCCAAGGACACGGTGGATTCCGCCGCCCTGGTGCGGGCCGGCGTGCTGCGCCGCGCCAAGGCGGGCGTGCGGTTGCTCGGCTCGGGCGAGATTAAGGCCAAGCTGAATTTCGAGGTCTATGGGGCTTCGAAGTCGGCGGTGGCGGCGGTCGAGAAGGCCGGCGGCTCGGTCAAGGTGCTGGCGCCGCCCAAGCCCAAGGGTGGCGAGAAGGGTGCCGAGAAGGGCGCTGCGGCCAAAGGCGCCGCGCCCAAGGGCGGCGAGAAGGGCGCCGACAAGGGGGGCGAAAAATCCGCTTGATCCCTATATAGGGGACCGAAGAGGGGCACGCCCGCCTCGCGGCGCAACCGGGAATCGAACGCATGGCCTCAGCAGCGGAACAATTGGCGGCCAATCTCAACTTTTCGGCGCTCGCCAAAGCCGAAGAGCTGAAAAAGCGCATCTGGTTCACCCTCGGGGCGCTGCTGATCTACCGGTTGGGCACCTACATTCCGCTGCCCGGCATCGATCCCGCCGCCTGGGAGCAGGTCTTCAGCAAGCAGGCCGGCGGCATCCTCGGCATGTTCAACATGTTCGCGGGCGGCGGCATCCACCGGATGGCGATCTTCGCCCTCAACATCATGCCGTATATCTCGGCCTCGATCATCGTCCAGCTGATGACGACGGTCTCGCCCACGCTCGAGCAGCTCAAGAAGGAGGGCGAGCAGGGCCGCAAGGTGATCAACCAGTACACCCGCTACGGCACGGTGTTCCTGGCGGCGCTGCAAGCCTATGGCATCTCGGTCGGGCTGCAGGGCGCGGGGTCGGTCGTCGCCGAGCCCGGCATCTTCTTCAACATCTCCACCGTGATCACGCTGACCGGCGGGACCATGTTCCTGATGTGGCTCGGCGAGCAGGTGACCTCGCGCGGCATCGGCAACGGCATCTCGCTCATCATTCTGGCCGGCATCGTCGCCGAGCTGCCGTCCGCGATCGCCGGCACCCTCGAGCTGTCGCGCCAGGGCGCGCTGTCGGTGGGCATCCTGCTGCTGGTCGCCATCATGGTGGTGGTGGTGATCGCCTTCATCGTGTTCATGGAGCGCGCCCAGCGCCGGCTCCTGATCCAGTATCCCAAGCGCCAGGTCGGCAACCGCATGTTCGAGGGGCAATCCTCGCATCTGCCGCTCAAGCTCAACACCTCGGGCGTCATCCCGCCGATCTTCGCGTCCTCGCTGCTGCTGCTGCCGACCACCGTCGCCAACTTCAACTCGGGCCAGCTGCCCGAATGGGCGAATTCCGTCATCGCCCAGCTGTCGCATGGCCGGCCGCTGTTTCTGGTCCTGTATGTGGCGCTGATCGTGTTCTTCGCCTTCTTCTATACGGCGATCGTGTTCAATCCGACCGAGACGGCCGACAACTTGAAGAAGCACGGCGGCTTCATCCCCGGCATCCGGCCGGGCGAGCGCACCGCCGAATATATCGATTACGTGCTCTCCCGCATCACCTTGATCGGCGCGGGCTATCTGGCGGCCGTCTGCCTCTTTCCGGAAATCCTGATCTCCTACGCGGCGGTGCCCTTCTACTTCGGCGGCACCTCGCTGCTGATCGTGGTGAGCGTCACCATGGATACGGTGGCGCAGGTCCAGGGCTATCTGCTGGCCCATCAGTATGAAGGTCTGATCAAGCGCTCGAAGCTGCGGGGCCGGCGCCGATGAGATTGATTCTGCTCGGCCCCCCGGGCTGCGGCAAAGGCACCCAGGCTCAACGCCTGACCGAGAAATACGGCATCGTGCCGCTCTCGACCGGCGACATGCTGCGGGCGGCCGTGAAGGCCGGGACGCCGGTCGGCCTCAAGGCGCGCGACATCATGGCGCGCGGCGAGCTGGTCCCCGACGACGTGGTGGTGCAGATCGTCGCCGACCGCATCGGTCAGCCGGACGCCAAGAACGGCTTCATTCTCGACGGCTTCCCGCGCACGGTGCCGCAGGCGCAGGCCCTCGACCATATGCTCGAGCGGAAGGGCCTCGGGCTCGACGCCGCCATCGAGCTCAAGGTCGACGAGGGCATCCTGCACAAGCGGATCGAAAACCGGATTGCCGAGATGAAAGCGCGCGGCGAATCCGTGCGTCCCGACGATAATCCCGAGACGCTGGAGAAGCGCGTCCACGCCTACCGGGTGCAAACAGCGCCGCTGGTATCATATTACAGGGATCACGGGACATTGCGGTCGGTCGACGGCATGGCCCCGATCCCGCAGGTTTCCGCCGCCATCGACCAGTTACTTGGCGCCGCCAAGGCCCCTGAAACGGCCCCGCGGCAGGCGCCGGCCCGCCGCAAGCCGGTGCGAAAACGCAGTGCGGTGGCCAAAACGGCCAGGCCCGCCGCCAAGGCGGGCCGCAAGGCCAAATCCAAGGCCGCTACAGGGCCGAAGGGCCGAAAACGCAGCCAGGCCACCAAGGTAACCAAGCGGCGCGCCAAGGCGGCGGGGCGCCCAAGCGGCAGCCGCCGGGCCGCCAAGCCGGCGGTCCGAAAGACCAAGAAGAAAGCCATTAACAAAGCCCGTGGAAGAGGTTGACGAGTGTGGGAAGACTGCGTAAATACCCCGCACCCAGTCGGAGAAGATTCATGCACGATGCCGGGCCCCCGGAACGCGGGGTGGGCGTCGTGCTGGCGTTTATCGTCGCTCGAAGCCCGATTGATTGAAGCTTTGGGATTTTAGGAAAAAGCGCCGGCGCGCCGGCAACAGGAGTAGTGGCCTTGGCCCGCATCGCTGGTGTGAACATTCCGACCAACAAGCGCGTCGTGATCGCGCTCCAGTATATCCATGGCATCGGCCAGAAGAAGGCGCAGGAGATCATGGACAAGGTCAGCATCCCGCCGGAGCGCCGGGTGTCGCAATTGACCGACCAGGAAGTGCTCCAGATTCGCGAAGTCATCGATCGCGACTATATGGTGGAAGGCGATCTGCGGCGCGAGGTTCAGCTCAACATCAAGCGGCTGCAGGACCTCGGCTGTTACCGTGGCCTGCGTCACCGTCGCGGCCTGCCGGTCCGCGGTCAGCGCACCCACACCAATGCGCGCACGCGCAAGGGTCCCGCCAAGGCGATCGCCGGCAAGAAGAAGCCGACCGCCTGAGTCCAGTGAGCTCACGAGATATGGCTCGACCGTAACCGGCGAGCCCCGAAGGGAAACCAAATGGGTAAGGAAGCCACCCGCGTCCGCCGTCGCGAGCGCAAGAACATCGCTTCGGGCGTGGCGCATGTGAACGCCACCTTCAACAACACCATGGTCACCATCACCGACGCCCAAGGCAACACCATCGCCTGGTCGTCGTCGGGCACCATGGGCTTCAAGGGTTCGCGCAAGTCGACGCCCTACGCGGCGCAGGTTGCGGCCGAAGACGCCGCCCGCAAGGCGCAGGAACACGGCATGCGCACGCTCGAGGTCGAGGTCGCGGGACCCGGCTCGGGACGCGAGTCGGCCCTGCGCTCGCTGCAATCGGCCGGCTTCACCATCACGTCGATCCGTGACGTGACGCCGATCCCGCACAATGGTTGCCGGCCGCGCAAGCGCCGGCGAGTCTGAGCGATCAAATCCGGCGGAACGATTTATCGTCCGCCGCCGCCGAACTGTCCCATGGGCGGAGTGGGATGCGCGGGGCTCCGCGCCGCCAAACGAACGGTGATGACGTGACGATCCAAAAGAACTGGCAAGAACTGATCCGGCCGAACAAGCTCCAGGTTGCGCCGGGACCTGACCCCAAGCGCATGGCGACTCTCGTCGCCGAGCCGCTCGAGCGTGGCTTCGGCCTCACGCTCGGCAACGCGCTGCGCCGTATCCTGCTGTCCTCGCTCCAGGGCGCGGCCGTGCAGGCGGTGCATATCGACGGCGTGCTGCATGAATTCTCCTCGATCGCCGGCGTGCGCGAGGACGTGACCGACATCGTGCTCAACATCAAGGACATCGCCATCAAGATGCAGGGCGAAGGGCCCAAGCGCATGGTGGTCAAGAAGTCCGGTCCCGCGGTCGTCACCGCCGGCGACATCCAGACCGTCGGCGACGTCGTGATCCTCAATCCCGAGCTGGTGCTGTGCCATCTCGACGAGGGCGCCGAGATCCGCATGGAGTTCACCGTCAACACCGGCAAGGGCTATGTGCCGTCCGAGCGCAATCGCCCGGAGGACGCCCCGATCGGCCTGATCCCGGTCGACAGCCTGTATTCGCCGGTGAAGAAGGTCTCCTACCGGGTCGAGAATACCCGCGAGGGCCAGATCCTCGACTATGACAAGCTCACCTTGCAGATCGAGACCAACGGTTCGGTGACGCCCGACGACGCGCTCGCCTATGCGGCGCGCATCCTGCAGGACCAGCTCAACGTCTTCGTGAACTTCGAGGAGCCCCGCAAGGAGGCTGCCATCGAGGAGATCCCGGACCTCGCCTTCAATCCGGCCTTCCTCAAGAAGGTGGACGAGCTCGAGCTTTCGGTGCGCTCGGCAAACTGCCTGAAGAACGACAACATCGTCTATATCGGCGACCTCGTGCAGAAGACCGAGGCCGAGATGCTGCGCACGCCGAATTTCGGGCGCAAGTCGCTCAACGAGATCAAGGAAGTGCTCGCCCAGATGGGCCTCCATCTCGGCATGGAGGTTCCGGGCTGGCCGCCGGAGAATATCGACGAGCTCGCCAAGCGCTTCGAGGATCACTACTGAGTTTCGTCATTCCGGGCGCGCAGGCTGCGCGCCCGGAACGTTTTTGGACATCGAGAAGGAGACCGCGATGCGTCACGGTAGCGCTCATCGCAAGCTGAACCGCACGGCCGAGCATCGCAAGGCCATGTTCGCCAACATGGCGGCCGCGCTGATCAAGCACGAGCAGATCACCACCACGCTGCCGAAGGCGAAGGAGCTGCGTCCGATCGTCGAGAAGCTGGTGACGCTCGGCAAGCGCGGCGGCCTGCATGCGCGGCGCAAGGCGATCTCGGAGATTCGCGACGTCCCCATGGTGAAGAAGCTGTTCGACGTGCTGGGCCCGCGCTACAAGGACCGCAACGGCGGCTATACCCGCGTCATGAAGGCGGGCTTTCGCTACGGCGACAACGCGCCGGTCGCGGTGATCGAGTTCGTCGAGCGTGACGTCGATGCCAAGGGCCTGGATTCCGGCCCGGTGCAGGAGACGCGGCCCGACGCCGACGCCACCGCCGCGATGTGATCGCGGCCGCGACGCCGAGACGAAAGAGGGGCCGCACGGCCCCTTTTTTATTGTCCTGGTCGCAGGCGCGGTCCCCTGCCATGGCGCCTCGCCGAATCGTGTCGCCTGCGCTAGTGTTGCGCCGGGCCGGGCGTCCGCCTCGGTCCTCAGCACGCATAGAGCAGGAAAGACACATGATCCGGCAGGTTGCGATCGGAATTCTCGCACTGGCATCTAGCGTGGCGGCCGCACAGGCGCAGTCGGGGGCGACCGTCGAGCGCGGCAAATATCTCGTCGACACGGTGATGACTTGCCATAATTGCCACACGCCGCGCGGTCCGAACGGCCTGATGCTCGACAAGGCGCTGTCGGGCGGCATGCGTTTCGACGAGCCGCCCTTCGACGTGACCGCGTCGAACATCACCTCCGACAAGGAAAGCGGGATCGGCGCCTGGAGCGATGCCGACATCAAGAAGCTGCTGACCACCGGGATGCGCCCGAACGGCGTGCCGGTCGCGGTCATCATGCCGACGGCCTTCTACAAGGTCATCACGCCGCGCGACCTCGACTCGATCGTCGCCTATCTGCGCACGATCCCGCCGGTGAAGAACCAGGTGCCGGTGCCGGTCTACAAGATCGCGCTGCAGCCGCCCGTGGTGCCCAATGCCCAGAAGCAGATGACCGAGACCGATCTCGGCGACAAGGCCAAGCGCGGATTCTATCTCGCCACCATCGCGCATTGCATGGAATGCCACACGCCGGCGGGCCCGAAGGGACGCGATTTTTCCCGGCTGGGCGCCGGCGGCTTCGAGTTCAAGGGACCCTGGGGCGTCTCCGTCTCGCGCAACATCACGTCGAGCAAGACCAAGGGCCTCGGCGCCTGGACCGACGAGGAGATCAAGCGCGCCATCACCCAGGGCGTCTCGCATGACGGCAGCAAGCTCAAGCCGCCGATGGGATATCCGTTCTACGCCAAGATGACGCCGCAGGATCTCGACGCCATGGTGGGCTATCTGCGCGGCGTGCCGGCGGTGGAATGACTGCCTGACTCTTCCCTGCAGGGGAGGGTCGGGCGCGCCGGCGCCCAGGGTGGGGTAGTCCACCGCCCTTCAAATGCCGCGGTCGGCCATTTATAAGGCTCCCGGGCTATTTTCGGAGAATCGCGATGAGTTTGCGCCGTCTCGCGCTGGTCGGCCTGGTGCTGGTTTTCGGTCCGCTCTCCGCCGCCGGCCAGGACGGCCGGGTGGTGCCGTCCTCGCCCGGCCAGCTCACGATGTCCTATGCGCCGATCGTGAAGCGGGTGGCGCCGGCGGTGGTCAACGTCTACGCCGCCAAGCTGGTCGAGAACCGCAACCCGCTGCTCGACGATCCGATCTTCCGCCGCTTTTTCGGCAATCCGGGCGGTCCGCGCGAGCAGATCCAGCGCTCGCTCGGCTCCGGCGTGGTGATCGATCCGTCCGGCTTCGTCGTCACCAACAACCACGTCATCGAGGGCGCCGACCAGGTCAAGGTTTCGTTCCCCGACAAGCGCGAATTCGAGGCCGAGATCGTGCTCAAGGACGCCCGCTCCGACCTCGCGGTGCTCCGCATCGGCGACAAGCGCGAGCGTTTCACCGCGATCGACCTCGGCGACTCCGATGCGCTGCAGGTGGGCGACGTGGTGCTGGCGCTGGGCAATCCCTTCGGGGTCGGCCAGACCGTCACCCACGGCATCGTGTCGGCGGTCGCCCGCACGCAGGTCGGCATCACCGACTATCAGTTCTTCATCCAGACCGACGCCGCCATCAATCCGGGAAATTCCGGCGGCGCGCTGGTCGATCTCAGCGGCCGCCTCGTCGGCATCAACACCGCGATCTTCTCGCGCTCGGGCGGCTCGCAGGGCATCGGCTTCGCGATTCCCGTCAACATGGTGCGCGGCGTGATCTCCTCGGCCCAGGGCGGATCGAGCGTGGTGCGGCGGCCCTGGCTCGGCGCCAAGCTCCAGGCGGTGACGCCCGAGATCGCCGAGGGGCTCGGCCTGAAGCGTCCGGCCGGCGCCCTGGTGGCGAGCGTCACGCCAAAAAGCCCGGCGGCGCGCGCCGGCCTGAAGACCGGCGACCTGGTGGTCGCGGTCGACGGCCAGCCGGTCGACGATCCCAATGCCTTCGACTACCGCTTCGCCACCAAGCTGCTCGGCGGCCAGGTCCAGCTCGGCATCGTGCGCAGCGGCCGCGAAAGCCGGCTGGCGGTGGCGCTGGAGAGCGCGCCCGAGAACCCGCGCAACGAAGTGATAATTCAGGCGCGTTCGCCCTTCCTGGGCGCCAAGGTGGCCAATCTGTCGCCCGCGCTCGCCGAGGAATTGCGCCTCGACAGCGCCGCCGAGGGCGTCGCGGTGCTCGAGGTGGCGGACGGCTCGGTGGCGCAGAGCATCGGCTTCCAGAAGGGCGACGTGGTGCTCACCGTCAACAACGAGCCCATCGCCAAGACCGCCGACCTGCAACGGGTGGCCGCCCAGCCGACCCGGCTGTGGCGCGTCACCATCCTGCGCGGCGGCCAGAAGCTTTCCGTCGTGTTCGGCGGATGACCTGATGGCGCGCGGGTGACCGGCGCGGCGTCGCCGCGCCCGGCCCCCTGGGCTCGATCGCTTGCGCTCGGCGGCGCCAGGCCCCACTTTGCGGGCATGGCCAAAAGGTCCGCCCAAAGCCCCAACCTGTTCGCCGCCGCCGGTCTCGAGCGCGACGCGCCGCGTCCGCTCGCCGACAAGCTGCGCCCCGAAAAGCTCGCCGACGTGGTCGGCCAGGACCATCTGCTCGGGCCGGACGGCGCGCTGACGCGCATGCTGGAGACGCGCTCGCTCGGCTCGCTCGTCTTCTGGGGGCCGCCCGGCACCGGCAAGACCACCGTGGCGCGGCTCCTGGCCGACGCGACCGACCTGCATTTCGAGCAATTGTCGGCGGTGTTCTCCGGCGTCGCCGATCTCAAAAAGGCCTTCGACGCGGCGCGCGCGCGGCGCGAGACCGGCAAGGGCACGCTGTTGTTCGTCGACGAGGTGCATCGCTTCAACCGCGCCCAGCAGGATTCCTTCCTGCCGGTGATGGAGGACGGCACCGTCGTGCTGGTCGGCGCCACCACCGAGAATCCGTCCTTCGAGCTCAATGCCGCGCTGCTGTCGCGCGCGCGCGTGCTGGTGTTCCGGTCACTCGATGGCGCCGCGGTGAAAAAGCTGCTGGCACGCGCCGAGGCGATCGAGAACAAGCCGCTGCCGCTCGACCCCGACGCGCGCGCCGCGCTGGTCCGCATGGCGGACGGCGACGGCCGCGCCGCGCTCACGCTCGCCGAGGAAATCTGGCGGGCGGCGCGCGCCGACGAGGTGTTCGGCGCCGCCAAGCTCGCCGAGATCGTGCAGCGGCGCGCCCCGATCTACGACAAGGCGCAGGACGGCCATTACAACCTGATCTCCGCCTTGCACAAGTCGGTGCGCGGCTCCGACCCCGACGCGGCGCTCTATTATCTGTGCCGCATGCTGGACGCGGGCGAGGATCCGCTCTTTCTGGCGCGCCGCATCGTGCGCATGGCGGTCGAGGATATCGGGCTGGCCGATCCGCAGGCGCTCGTCGTCGCCAATGCGGCGAAGGACGCCTATGATTTTCTCGGCAGCCCCGAAGGCGAGCTCGCGATCGCGCAGGCCGTCATTTACGTGGCGACCGCGCCCAAATCGAACGCCGCCTATGTGGCCTACGGGGCGGCGCGGCGGGTCGCCAAGGAGGC
>Ga0208990_1000031_pt1 | contig 18694 bp, 19 predicted proteins | sample MedBloCARef_M3_FD_187854 | JGI IMG/M metagenome (GOLD analysis project Ga0208990, IMG submission 187854) | Forest soil microbial communities from El Dorado National Forest, California, USA - Mediterranean Blodgett CA Ref_M3 (SPAdes) (version 2) | ecosystem: Environmental > Terrestrial > Soil >...
TCTTGCCGAGATCGCCGGTGATGAAGAAGCCGTCGTCGCGGAATTCGGCTTTGGTCTTTTCCGGCATCCGCCAATAGCCTTTGAAGACGTTCGGCCCCTTGACCTCGATCATTCCGATGGTTTCTCGGGCAAGCTCTTTTCCGGTTTCCGGATCGGTGACGCGCACGGTGACGCCGGGCAGCGCATGGCCGACTGCGCCGGGGACGCGGTCGCCGTCATACGGGTTAGACGTATTCATGTTGGTTTCGGTCATGCCGTAGCGCTCCAGCACGGCGTGGCCGGTGCGCGCGGCCCATTCGCGATGGGTATCGGCCAGCAGCGGCGCCGAGCCGGAAATGAACAGCCGCATGTGTTTGGTGGATTCGTGGCTGAGCGCCGGGTTTTGCAAGAGCCGGGTGTAGAACGTCGGCACGCCCATCAGCACGGTTGAGCGCGCCATCAGTTTGACGATCAGGTCGGGATCGAATTTCGGCAGGAAGATCATCGATGCGCGGGCGAACAGCGTGACATTGCTCGCCACAAACAATCCGTGGGTGTGATAGATCGGCAGCGCGTGGATCAGCACGTCCTCGTCGGTGAAGCGCCAGTAATCGACCAGGCTCAGCGAATTCGACGCCAGATTATCGTGCGTCAGCATCGCGCCCTTGGAACGCCCGGTGGTGCCTGACGTGTAGAGGATGGCCGCGAGATCGTCGTCGGCACGTGCGAGGGTTACGAAAGCCGGGTTCGCCTTGGCGGCAGCGTCGGTCAGCGATCCCTTGCCGTCGGCGCCCAGCGTCTCGACCCTGGCGCCAACCTTGGCTGCAATCGCGCCGATTCCTTCCGCCTTCGACGGATCGCACACCACCAGCGACGGTTCGGCATCGGTGATGAAATATTCAAGTTCGGTCAGCGTGTAGGCGGTGTTGAGCGGCAGATACACTGCGCCGGCTCGCACCGTGGCCAAGTACAAGACCAGACCCGGCACCGATTTTTCGGTTTGCGCGGCGACGCGGTCGCCGGGCTTGACGCCGCGCGATACCAGCACATTCGCCATCTGCCCGGCGCGGGAAATCAGGTCGCCATAGCTGATGTGCTGCCCGTCTGTTGTTTCGATCGCGAGGCGGTTGGGATCGTCGAGGCCGTCGAACAGGCGGGAAAACAGGTTGGCGTTCATGATGGTTTTCTGAGGCGCGTTCATGCATCATTCCGGTGCGGCTGCGTCCGATTGGCCGCATATCTCAGGGGTTAGATAGCTCTCAGGGGTTAGATAGCAAAGACGCCCTTCACAAAGCAACGGAGACAGTTTGCATGACAAATAGCGGGAAACGCGTGGCTTGGGTGACGGGCGGCGGCAGTGGAATCGGCGAGGCCGGGGCGGAAGCACTGGCGGCGGATGGCTGGACGGTGGTGGTGTCTGGGCGCCGGCAGGGTGCGCTGGATGCGGTGGTAGCGAAGATTACCAAAAGCGGCAGCAAGGCCGAGGCGATCGCGCTGGACGTCAGCAAAGCCGCCGATGTGAACACGGCTGCGGAGCAGATCCTCGCCAAACATGGCCGCATCGATCTCCTGGTCAACAGCGCCGGCATCAACGTGCCGAAACGCAGCTGGGCCGACATGGAGCTGGAAGGCTGGAATAAACTGGTCGAGATCAATCTCAACGGCGTGCTGTATTGCATGCGTGCGGTGCTGCCGGCGATGCGGGCGCAAAAGGACGGCTGCATCATCAACGTCGCTTCCTGGGCCGGCCGTCATGTCTCGAAAATGCCGGGGCCAGCCTACACCACCACCAAGCATGCGGTGCTGGCGCTGACCCATTCGTTCAACATGGATGAATGCGTCAATGGTTTGCGGGCATGTTGCCTGTCTCCCGGCGAGGTCGCGACGCCGATCCTGAAATTGCGGCCGGTGGTGCCATCGGAAGAAGAGCAGGCCAGGATGCTGCAGTCCGAGGACCTCGGCCGCACCATTGCCTTCGTCGCCAGCATGCCGCCGCGGGTCTGCATAAACGAGATATTGATCAGCCCGACCTGGAATCGCGGTTTCGTGCAGACGCCGGTTAATCGGGATTAGCCGACAGACATCTAAGAGTCGTTCCTGCGAACGCAGGGACGACGCTGAGATAATTTCACGGCCGCACACGTTCGCCGCCGAGAAAAGTTTCAAACCCGCGAAAATTTATTCTTTGAAACCGGCGCCAAAAGCCTCCCGTAACTCGGCGCAACGGCGACGCAATCTGACCATCAACCAAACCGGCGTCGTTGTTTGCTCCTTCATCACCGGCGGACGTCCGCCGGTCACTCAATCCATCGGGAGACTAAATCCATGTCCAAGCGCATTGCATTTTTGTCGGCCGCCGGCTTTGGCGCGCTGATTCTGACCGCCGCCGTCGTTGCGCCCGTAAGCGCGCAAGACAAAATGATGAAAAGCGAAATGTCCGGCGAGAAGACCGTCATGGTCGGCGGCGCCGCGATGTTCCCGTCGAAGAACATCATTCAGAACGCCGTCAACTCCAAGGACCACACCACGCTGGTTGCGGCGGTGAAGGCCGCCGGCCTGGTCGAGACCCTGGAAGGCAAGGGCCCGTTCACCGTTTTCGCGCCGACCAACGCCGCCTTCGGCAAGTTGCCGGCCGGCACGGTCGACACCCTGGTGAAGCCCGAAAACAAGTCGACCCTGACCAAAATCCTGACTTATCATGTGGTTGCGGGCAAACTTGAAGCCTCCAGCCTGACCGACGGCAAGAAGCTCAAGACCGTTGAAGGCGAAGAGCTGACCGTCAAGAAGTCGGCCGACAAGGTGATGATCGTCGATGCCAAGGGCGGCTCATCGACCGTCACGATCCCGAACGTCAATCAGTCGAACGGTGTGATCCACGTGGTCGACACCATCCTGATGCCGGCGTCGTGACATCACGCGTATCCTGATCCAGTCCCCAATGGGATGCGCAACCGCGTGCCGGGGCAACCCGGCTCGCTTTTTTGTGACCGCGATACCCTGTATGCATAAATTTAATAGCCTGCGTTGCCGTAACGAAGCGCCGGTTCCCGGTGTATAGTAGGGATAACGACTTCAGCGATGGAATAGCCATGTCCAGCCTAGCAGCCAGCGACGAGCGCGCAGTACTCACGACAGCAAGAGTCATTCAGCCGGCGTGGGTCCGGATCGCGCACTGGATCAATGCCGTGGCGATGATCCTGATGATCATGTCGGGATGGCAGATCTACAACGCCTCGCCGCTGTTCGATTTCAAATTTTCGAGCAATATCACCCTTGGCGGCTGGCTCGGCGGTGCGCTGCTCTGGCATTTCGCGGCGATGTGGTTGTTGATGGTCAACGGCCTCGTCTATCTCACGCTGGGTTTTGCTACCGGCCGCTTCCGTAACAAGATGCTGCCGATCACGCCGGCGGGCGTGATGTCAGATGCCCGGGCGGCCCTGACGGGCAAGCTGTCGCATGACGACCTGACCAGATACAATTATGTGCAGAAGCTGCTCTATGCCGGCATCATCGTGGTCGGGGTCGTCATCGTGCTGTCGGGTCTTTCGATCTGGAAACCGGTGCAGCTGCAGTGGCTGACGGCGCTGTTCGGCGGCTATGACGTGGCGCGCTATGTCCACTTCATTTGCATGGCCGCAATCGTGGCATTTCTGGTGGTTCACGTCGCGCTGGCGTTGCTGGTACCCAAAAGCCTGCGCGCCATGATCATCGGCCGCTAGAGCATGATCCGGAAAATGGGCACCGGTTTTCCGAAAGGATCATGCTCAAACAAAGAAATGAGATCAGGACCCGATTTAATCTAATCGGATCCTGATCTAGAAATTCGAGGAGGACACATCATGGGCCGACTTCGTTCGCTTCTGATCCCCGGCGTCGACAAAAAGCTCCTGGTCAGGGACGCGGTTAAGGTGATGCCGGACCTCGCGCGCCGGCGCTTTATCGCCGGGGGCGCAAGCCTGGGCGCGCTGACGCTTTTGACCGGGTGCGACGTAACAGACAGTTTTTCGGCCGAGGAGATGCTGAAGAAGGTCTCGAAATTCAATGATGGCGTGCAGGCGGCCATCTTCAATCCCAATGCGCTGGCGCCGACCTTCCCGGAAAGCGCGATCACGCGGCCGTTCCCGTTCAACGCCTATTATGCGCTCGAAGATGCGCCCGAGGTCGACGGCAAGGACTGGAAGTTCGAGGTGCGCGGGCTGGTCGACAACAAGAAATCATGGACGCTGGAAGAACTCTACAAGCTGCCGCAGGTAACGCAGATCACCCGCCATATCTGCGTCGAGGGCTGGAGCGCGATCGGAAGCTGGACCGGCACGCCGCTGCGCGATTTCCTTAAAATAGTCGGCGCCGACACTCGGGCAAAGTATTGCTGGTTCCAGTGCGCCGATTCCGAAGGCTACAACAGCCCGCTCGATATGCCGACCGCGCTGCATCCGCAGACCCAGATGACCTTCAAATTCGGTGACGAAATCCTGCCCCGTGCCTATGGCTATCCGATGAAGATCAGGGTGCCGACCAAGCTCGGGTTCAAGAATCCGAAATACGTGATCTCGATGGAGGTCACCAACGATTACAAGGGCGGCTACTGGGAAGACCAGGGATACAATTCGTTCAGCGGGAGTTGATTTCCTCATGGTGAGGAGCGCGTCTTCGCGCGTCTCGAACCAAGAGGTTACGGTGCGTGCTCATCCTTCGAGACGCGGCCAAGCGGCCGCTCCTCAGGATGAGGAAGTCGGCGAAAGCTTTCCCTGAAACGCCGTCGCAATCGCACCCAGCCCCAGCATCGCCGCCGACACGTTGAGGGCATATGACAGGCTTCCCATCGCGTCGGTGACGGCGCCGACCGCAATCGGCCCCAGCGTCTGGCCTATCCCAAACGCGATCGTCATCGCCGCTATTCCTGCGGGCCATGCGGAGGGAGGATAGTTGAAGCGCACGAAGGCAGTGGTCGATCCGACTACTGCGAAGAATGCGACGCCGAACACCAGCGCCGATATCGCCAGCAACAGCGCGGAATGTCCGAACAGCGGCAACGCCGCGCCGACCGCGTTGACGCCGAGAATGATCGCGGTAGAGATACCGCCGCTGTTGCGCGCCAGCACACGGCGCCACACCCACGGCGTCGCGAACGCGCTTAAGCCGATCAGGCACCAGAACGCGCTCTGCGCCGCAGCACCCCCGCCGGCGTCGCGCACGTAGGCAATCATGAAAGTCATGTAGGCGATGTAGCCGGCGCCAAACAGAAAATAGCCGGCGAGATAGACCAGCACCGGCCTGACGGCGAATTTGCTTGGCGCCGCCTCCGCGATTCCGGCATTTGCATCGATCGGTGTCAGCAGCAGCGGAATGGTCATGACGACCCCGAGCAGCGTCATCGCCCACCACACGATCCACCACGAGCCGGGGCCGAAAGCCTGCAGCACGAAGGGCGCGATCAGACCGGACGACAGGATGCCGAGCCCCGGGCCGGCGTAAAACAAGCTCAGCAGGAAGTTCGCGCGTGATGGGCGCGATTGCGAAATCATCGCGGCCAGCGCGCCGCCGGCGACGAATCCAGCCGCCGCGCCCAGGCCCGCAAGCAGCCGCGCAAAGCTCAGAACGATGAAATTGCCGGAGAGAGCGCACAGCGCCAGCGACACCACGCAGGCCAGCGTTCCCCAGCGCACCGCGGCGGACAACCCAAATCGCTTCGTGAGCCTCGAGGCCATCAAGGCGCCGGCAAGATAACCGGCGGCATTGATGGTGTTCATGAAGCCCGCGGCGGAATACGACCAGCCAAGCGCATCCCGCATGTCCGGCAGCACCAGCGAATAGGCGAAGCGGCCGATGCCGAGACCGACGGTCGGCGTCAGCGACAGAATGAGGATCAGCCGCGCGGGATGCACGTAAGGCGAGGGACGGTCGGGAGCGTGCAAGGGGATACTCCGGCGAAACCTCATTCTGGCAGGCAAAGGGACGGTTGCACAGGCACGCGCTGGCAATGGTGTCTTGCCAATCGCGCAATGCCGCTCTAGCAATCCGCGCGCAGCGATATTGGCCGTCATGCCCGGCTCTGTGCCGGGCATCCACGTATTTCTTCTTCGTTGCAAACAAAGACGGGGTGGCGGGGACAAGCCCGGCCATGACGAGTTGGATGAGGAACTAATCAATGGCGACCCATAAACTGCTGCTTCTCCCCGGCGACGGCATTGGCCCCGAAGTGATGGCGGAAGTGAAACGCCTGATCGACTGGCTCAACGCGGAAGGCATTACGCATTTCGAGACCGAGCAGGGCCTGGTCGGCGGCGCCGCCTATGATGCGAGCAAGCTGAGCATTACCGATGCGACCATGGCCAAGGCTGACGCCGCCGATGCCGTGATCTTCGGTGCGGTCGGCGGTCCGAAGTGGGACAGCGTTCCCTATGATGCGCGTCCGGAGGCCGGCCTATTGCGGCTGCGCAAGGAACTCGGCCTGTTCGCGAACTTACGGCCGGCGGTGTGCTATCCCGCGCTCGCCGATGCATCGAGCCTGAAGCACGAGGTGGTCGAGGGCCTCGACATCATGATCGTGCGCGAGCTCACCGGTGGGGTGTATTTCGGAGAACCCAAAACCATCACCGATCTCGGCAACGGCCAGAAGCGCGCCATCGATACGCAAGTTTACGACACCTATGAAATCGAGCGCATCGCCCGCGTCGCGTTCGATCTGGCGCGCAAGCGCCGCAACAAGCTGACCTCGATGGAAAAGCGCAACGTGATGAAGTCCGGCGTGCTCTGGAACGAGGTGGTCAGCCAGGTGCATGCGCGCGAATACAAGGACGTCCAGCTCGAGCATCAACTGGCGGATTCCGGCGGCATGAATCTGGTGAAATGGCCGAAACAATTCGACGTCATCGTCACCGACAATCTGTTTGGCGACATGCTCTCGGATATCGCGGCGATGTTGACGGGCTCGCTCGGCATGCTGCCGTCGGCCTCGCTCGGCGAGGTCGATGTCAAAACCAAGAAGCGCAAGGCGCTGTACGAGCCGGTGCACGGCTCGGCGCCCGACATTGCCGGCAAAGGATTAGCCAATCCGATCGCGATGATCGCATCGTTCGGGATGGCGCTGCGCTATTCGTTCGATATGGGCGCGCTGGCCGACAAGGTCGATTCTGCCATCGCGGCGGTACTCGCGAACGGTCTGCGCACCGCCGATATCAAGTCCGAGGGCACCACGGCGGTCAGCACGGCGCAGATGGGCGAGGCGGTTCTGAAAGAATTGCAGGCGCTGCACGGTTAGGCGCTTTTTGCCCTCTCCCCTTGTGGGAGAGGGTGCCTGAGCGAAGGCGGGTGAGGGGTCTCTCTCCGCGGATGCAACCCCTCATCCGGCGCGGACTGCGTCCGCGCCACCTTCTCTCACAAGGAGAGAAGGGAAAAGGAAAGTCCCGGCGTTCGCCGGGACGACATCATTTTTTGATTGCAGCAATCAATACAGCGGGAAGTTCCGCGAATATCCGCCCAAATCCGACGGCGGGTTGAGCGGTTGGCGGTCGATCGGGCGATTGAGGTTCTCGCGCCCGAACGATGGGTACCCGATCTCCGGCGGAAACGCGTAATCGACGAACTTGCGGTCACCGGGCAATACTTCGGTGCCGGCGTCGAGCCAGGAGCGCTTGGTGACATAGATTCGGGTGCGCGGCCCCTGCTGATAGGACACATTGGGACCGTTCGGTCCGTAATAGGGACGGCCGCGCTCGTCATATTGGCGCTTGGGCTGCGCGCCGGCCGGTGTCATGTCGAATCCAACGGCGACGACGGCGACCCCAGCAAGCAGTACCGCAAGCTTGTTCGCAGCAGGGAATTTCCAGGTCATCAGGTCCTCATCGGTGGCCGGGCCACCATATCCGATTTGCGCTCAATTTAGCTGCCGGGGGTATACCGCCACAAGGTCAATCGGGCCACACTGCATCACAATAATGACGCGGGAGAAAAAGATGCATGAAAACCAGCGTCTTGGCAGGCGGACCCGATCAGATTGCGCCGCGCAGGCGGGGCTTTCGGCACCGGTCACCCAGTCTTTGATGGCGGCGGCAGCGCAGCCGGCCACCCTTGAGCTCGGCGCCGGATGATCTCGTAAGCCTCTGTTTTTTCTGGAAGATCGAACTGAACGACGGCAAGCGCCGGATCCGAGCGCAAAGCCACGCTCCAGTCCACTTTGGCGGAAGGCTAGCTCGCTTCGCCCGCCGACAAACCGTCCCATAAATGGATGCCGACGATGGCGAGCAAGGCCAGAGCACCCACATAGGCAAGGAGCCGTGCCGGCGTGTCGCAACATTCGTCGGCGACGCTGGTCAGCGCCGGGTGGGTTCTAGCCGGATAATATGGATTGGCACGAGTGGATCGCATCAAACGCCCCAGGCGTGACCGAGCACCGAAGGCGGTCTCGGGTCTAACGTTGTCTTAAGGGCGTTTCTCGCATAGAAGCGCTGCCTCCTCCTTTTCCGCAGCTGGCGGGGGGCGAGGCATTTTTCTTCGGAGAGTGAACCATGGGTTACAAAGTCGCGCTGGTCGGAGCGACCGGCAATGTCGGGCGGGAAATGCTCAACATTCTCGACGAACGCAAATTCCCGGCTGACGAGGTGGTGGCGCTGGCGTCGCGCCGCAGCATGGGCGTTGAAGTGTCCTATGGCGACCGCACCCTGAAGGTCAAAGCGCTCGAGCACTATGATTTCAGCGACGTCGACATCTGCCTGATGTCGGCGGGCGGCGCGGTGTCGAAGGAGTGGTCGCCCAAGATCGGCGCCGCCGGCGCTGTCGTGATCGACAACTCATCGGCGTGGCGCATGGATCCGGACGTGCCGCTGATCGTGCCCGAGGTCAATGCGGATGCGGTCGCAGGCTTCGTCAAGAAGAACATCATCGCCAATCCGAACTGCTCGACCGCGCAGCTCGTGGTCGCGCTGAAGCCGCTGCATGACAAGGCTGTCATCAAGCGTGTCGTGGTCGCGACCTATCAATCGGTGTCGGGCGCCGGCAAGGATGCCATGGACGAGCTGTTTTCGCAGACCAAGGCGGTCTACACCAACAGCGAACTCATCAACAAGAAATTCCCCAAGCGTATCGCCTTCAACGTGATCCCCGAGATCGACGTGTTCATGGAGGATGGCTACACCAAGGAAGAGTGGAAGATGATGATGGAGACCAAGAAAATTCTTGATCCCAAAATCAAGCTCACCGCGACCTGCGTGCGGGTGCCGGTATTCGTCGGCCATTCCGAAGCGGTCAACATCGAATTCGAAAATCCGATTTCCGCAGATGAGGCGCGCGACATCCTGCGCAATGCGCCGGGGTGCCTCGTGATCGACAAGCACGAACCCGGCGGCTACGTCACGCCATATGAGGCGGCGGGCGAGGACGCGACCTATATCAGCCGCATCCGCGAGGACGCGACGGTGGAGAACGGCCTGGTGCTGTGGTGCGTGTCGGATAACTTGCGCAAGGGCGCCGCGCTGAACGCGATCCAGATCGCCGAATGCCTGATCAACCGTAAACTGATCAGCGCCAAGAAAAAGGCGGCGTGAGTGCCAGGCGTTAAGGAGCCGGAATCGCAATGACCGAGCAGCCGGCTCCCTATCGACCGAATCCGACGCTGAAACGCGTCGAGAACGGTCTTGAAAGCGTGCTGTTCAACAGCCGCTGGCTGATGGCGCCGTTCTATCTTGGCCTCGTCGTCTGCCTCGCGGTGATGCTGTTCAAATTCTTCACGAAGCTGTGGGAGTTCATCCTCCACGCGCCGGCCGCCACAGAAGACGATATCATCCTCGGCGCGCTGTCGCTCATCGACGTCTCGCTGGTCGGCAATCTGATCCTGATAGTGGTATTTTCGGGCTACGAGAATTTCGTCTCCAGGATTGATCCCGGCGACCACCCGGACTGGCCGGATTGGATGACCAAGGTCGATTTCGCGGGGCTGAAGCAGAAGATGCTGGCCTCGATCGTGGCGATTTCGGCCATTCAAGTGCTGAAGGCGTTCATGAACATCGACGTCGCCTTCGATGCCCAGAAGATGGGCTGGCTGGTCGGCGTGCATCTGGTGTTCGTCGTCTCCGCGCTGATACTGGCACTGTCCGATCGCTGGGGCGGCGATCACGGAAGTGGCGAGGCTGGGCATTGATCTAACCCGATGAGGGCTATTTTGCCCTCACGCTGCGAAATTCCTTCGCCGCCTGGTCGAGCACCGACAGCGAACCCTCGGCCACGCCGAAATAGGCGCCGTGCAGATGCAGCTCGCCGCGCTCGGCGAGAGTCCGCACGAAAGGAAATGTCGTCAGGTTTTCCAGGCTTCGGAATACCGCGGCCTTCTCGATCCGGGTGGTGAAATCAGCCATCGTCTCGTGGTCGCGCTGTCCGATTTTCTCGCCCGGCTTGATGAACATCGACATCCATCTGCCGATGAAATCGCCGGGCGACAGCGGCGCGATATTGTCGATGAAGGCGCGGATGCCGCCGCATTGCGCGTGGCCGAGCACCACGATGTGTTTTACGCGGAGAGCCCGAACCGCGTATTCCAGTGCCGCCGAGACGCCGTGCGCGCCGCCGTCGGGCTGATAGACCGGCACCAGATTGGCGACGTTGCGTACCACGAACAATTCGCCGGGACCGGCATCGAAGATCACCTCCGGCGACACCCGGGAATCGCAGCAGCCGATCACCATCACCTCGGGCGACTGGCCGCGTTCGTACAGGTCGCGATAGCGCGATTGCTCGGTGGGCAGCCGCTGCGAGGTAAAGGTCCGGTAGCCTTCGAGCAGATGTTGCGGGAACGATGACATGGCAGTGGCTAACCATATGCCGGAAGCCGGAACAAGCCTTTCGGATGGTTCCCTGAGATGCTAGAGCATGATCCGGAAAAGTGGGCACCGGTTTTCCGAAAAAGATCATGCTCAAACAATAATATGCCGATAAGTCCGATTCGACGAACTCGAACCGGATTTATCGCGGGGCCTCGAAATTCCAAAGGAACGAAGCCATGATCCGCCCGCGCCGCAGCCTGCTGTTCATGCCCGGATCGAATGCGCGGGCGCTGGAAAAAGCGCGCAATCTTCCGGCCGACGGCATCATCCTCGACCTCGAGGATTCCGTCGCGCCGGACGCCAAGGCCATGGCGCGCGACCAGATCGCGCAGGCGATCGCAGCCAAAGGGTTCGGCAAACGCGAGGTCCTGATCCGCGTCAACGCGCTCGATTCGCCGTGGTGGATCGATGACGTCAACATGGCCGGCAAGGCACGGCCCGACGGCATTCTGGTTCCGAAAATTTCCGGCGTGAAAGATCTGGCGGCTGTCGCCGATCGCCTCAACGATATCAACGCGGACACATCGATCAGGGTCTGGGCGATGATCGAGACCGCGCGTGCGGTGCTGCACGCCGAGGAACTCGCAGCCGCCTCGCAGGATTCCGAGACGCGGCTCGCCGGATTCGTGTTCGGGCCGAACGATATTTCACGGGAGACGCGGATACGAATGCAGCCGGGCCGCGCGGCGATGATCCCCATGATCACGCACTGCATTCTGGCGGCGCACGCCTACGGCCTGGAAATTCTCGACGGACCCTATAGCGATTTTAGCAATGTCGACGGCTTCGGGCAGGAATGCGCGCAAGGCCGCGATCTCGGCTTCGACGGCAAGACGCTGATCCATCCGGGCCAGATCGAGGCCTGCAATGCGATCTTCACGCCGCCGGCGGAGGAAGTTGCACACGCCCGCAAAATCATCGCTGCGTTCGAACGGCCGGAGAACGCCTCGCGCGGTGCGATCCAGCTCGACGGTCAGATGGTGGAGCGGCTGCACGCCGATATGGCAAAGCGCACCATCGCGATCGCGGACGCGATCGCGGCGACGGGGAGTTAGAGCGAGCCTCATGGTGAGGAGGCGCACTTGCGCCGTCTCGAACCATTGGACCGGACGTTACTCATCCTTCGAGACTCGGCAAAGTCGCCGCTCCTCAGGATAAGGAGAACCGCTCCGCCGCCCATGCATACAGGCTCCCGGCAACAGGCGGCTGATTGCCGCGGCCTTTCGGTGAAATGTGAAGCCCGATAATTTCGGGATCGCCGATCAGCACTGAGAAATCCTGGGGCTCAAAGAAGCGTTTTGGTTCGGCATGGACCGCGTAAAACGATTTCTTCGGCAGGGCATGATGATGCTCGCCGGCGCGGCGCGCGAGCGCGGTTAGCGACGCCGGGCCATAGATCGCGATACGAATGTCCGAGATGCGGTTCGATCGGCGCCGCAGTTGACGCATCATGAAGGTCAGGCGGTGCCGCAGCGCCAGCCAGTCCGGCTCCAGTTCTTCCTGCTCCATCAGGTCTTCGAACGCCGCGACAATGGGATGATGTGAAGGCAAATACAGCACGGAGTTGCCGAGCTGGCGCGGCCGCTCCCAGGCGAAATAGGGTTTTGCCGGATCGATCTCGACCGGCTTCAGCAGCAGCACATCGGCGTCGAGCCACAGGCCGGCGTTGCGCGCCATCAGCCGCATCCGGAAAAAATCGCTGAACTGCAGCGTGGTCCAGTCGCGCCATACGCCATCGGGGCCGGTCGGGCGCAGCCTTTCCGCGAAAGCGTGGGGCAGGATCGCTTCGGCCTCGGCATTGCCGACGCCATCGGGCAATCCCGCGAGCGGCTCGAAACTGTAGACGGTGACTTTATGACCTGCCGCGATCTGCGATCTCAGACACAGTCTTCTGAGCGTATCGAGCGGGCCATGCCAGAAGGTGACGACGTCGGGCCGCATGCGCGTCGCCTTGTGGAGGGTTTTCGAGCGAAGTGGAACCGGTTTCGCGTGAAGAAAACGCGTCAAACAAACAAATAGAACTTCGGTTCTGATTCAATCAGAACCGAAGGTTCCAGGGTGAGATCAGGCCCAGGCGCGCGCGGTCTTTGCCTTCGCCTCGTAGGCGTCGATCGAGGCCTTTTTCTCCATGGTGAGGCCGATGTCGTCGAGGCCGTTCATCAGGCAGTGCTTGCGGAACGGATCAATCTCGAATTTCACCGTGCCGCCGTCGGGGCCGCGGATTTCCTGCTTGGCGAGATCGATGGTCAGCGTCGCATTGGCGCCGCGTTCGGCATCGTCGAACAATTTGTCGAGGTCGTCCTGGGTGACGCGGATCGGCAGAATGCCGTTCTTGAAACAGTTGTTGTAGAAGATGTCGCCGAACGAGGTCGAGATCACGCAGCGGATGCCGAAGTCGAGCAGCGCCCATGGCGCGTGTTCGCGGCTCGAACCGCAGCCGAAATTGTCCCCCGCGACCAGAATTTTGGCGTTGCGGTAGGCCGGCTTGTTGAGGATGAAATCCGGGTTCTCGCTGCCGTCGTCCTTGTAGCGCTGTTCCGAGAACAGCCCCTTGCCGAGGCCGGTGCGCTTGATGGTCTTCAGATACTGCTTCGGGATGACCATGTCGGTATCGACATTGATGATCTTTAAGGGCGCCGCGACGCCTTCCAGCGTGGTGAACTTGTCCATCGATCGCACTTCTTGGCTTGAGATTAACGAAAAGCGTTTCGGCGATGGTTTATCGCGAATGCGGCCGGCATTAAAGGGCAAATTCGCCTAATCAGCGGCAGCCTCGATAGCTTCCATATCGCCGTCGGATAGACCGAAATGATGGCCGATCTCGTGAATCAGGACGTGGCGGACGATATGGCCCAGCGCCTCGTCATGTTCGGCCCAGTAATCGAGAATCGGCCGCCGATAGAGCCAGATCATGTTGGGCAGGCGCGCGATATCCTCATTGCTGCGGAATGGCAGGCCGATGCCCTGGAACAGGCCGAGCAGGTCGAATTCGCTTGCCGCGTTCAGCTCGTCGAGAACCTCGTCGGTCGGGAAATCATCGACGCGGATGATCACGCCCTCGCACAGATCGCGAAAGCCCTTCGGCAGGCGCTCGAAAATTTCGTGCGCCATGGCTTCCATCTCGGCAAGCGATGGCGCTTTCGCTTTAGTCCACATCGTGCCTGTTTAGCGCGTGTTCCGCGTGGATGCATCCCGGTTTTGTAATTGGCCCCGGCTGCAGTTGACGTTGGCGCGGCAATCGGAGACGTTGCGGCCCAGAACAGGTTTGGATGGGTGTCATGATGCGGATCGGGATGGCGGCAATATTGGTCGCTTTTGCAGGCGCCGTTTTACTGCCCGCAGCCAGAGCCGAGGCGCAAACCGCGCCAAAGAGTATGCGGACGGCGCAGGCATCGCAGCCAATAGTTACCGAGGCGTCCGCGCAGCGCCGTATCAGACGGCCGACGACACGCCTGCGCGTCTATCCGAATTACGAACTGGAGCCCGACGGCGTCTATCCGCGGTACTATCCCGGGCGCAACGCGGTGCGGGATTGCACCGCAACCTACGTGGCGGAATACCGGCCGAGCGGCACGGTGATCGTGCCTCGGATGAGCTGCTATTGGCGTGGCGGCTGAGTCCTGTCCGCTATCAACGCCGGCGCGCGGCGCCGATCAGTCCGGCGCCGACCACCAGCGCCGACGTTCCATAAACGATAATCGCCATTGCCAGTTGCGTGAAGCCGCTTGCGGTGCCCGGACCCCCCCGGGGCCCTGCGAGGCGAAAGCCGCATTAGCTCCCACGTTGGCGACCGCGGATGGAGGTCAGTCGCCTGATAGCGATTATATGCGCCACGATCCGTCATCCTGATCTGCACGGTCACATGCGAGGTGATATCAGGTCCTTGTCCCCAGTGGCGCGCTCGTGTGAGCGCTGCCGCGTTCGCAAAAATCGTAAGCGCGCATTCATGGCGCGTTCACGTGCTCAACTTTAAATTCGTGTTGATCGCAAATGAACGCGACGACAGGCGGGCCGCTGCGTGGCCTTAGCCTTGGTCATCCATTCGGAAAGGTTTCACACGTGATGAAGATTCGAGATTCCGGGCGCGGCCTCGTCCGTTGCCTGAGCCTTGCGGCTGCCGCGATGCTGGCGCTATCAGCCGCAGGTAGCCAGCGCGCCGAGGCGCTTTCGCTGATCAACCCGGGCGCTGTGCCCGCGGCGAAATACGCCTCCAACGGACTGACGACCGAAGTCCGTGGCGGGCATGGCCATGGCGGGCATGGTGGCGCCTTCCGTGGCGGCGGCTTCCGAAGTGGCGGCGCCGCGGGGTTCCGTGGCGGCGGGTTTCGCCAGGGCGGGTCCGGGATCCGGCATCACCGGCATCATTTTCACCGGCACTTCTACTATGCGCCGTCCGATTATTACCCGTACCGGCGCTGCCGGATCATCCGGACCTATTACGGTCCGCGCCGCATCTGTCATTACCGCCAGTGGCACAATGGCGGATATCCTTTGTAGTTTGCGTCACCGCGATGGCTGAAATGAATCAGGCGCCTAGCGCGCATTCCGCAAAAGTGGACACCGGTTTTGCGAATAGGATACGCGCAAGCTAAATGGTTAGAAGCATTTTCGTGCGGCTAACCGGTTTCCACTTAGCCGGAAAATGCTCCGGGCGCCTGAATTTCTATCTGCAGTAAATGTCGCTGTGCCTAATCCCAATTCTTGAACTTCCAGGATTTGAACTTCCACGGCGTGAGCGTCTCCATCCGCCACTGCTCCCATCGAGCCGGTGGCCAGTGGCTGAGGCGCGATCTCTCCTTGACCTCGGGCTCCACCGCACGCGCCATGACCCTGCGCCTGGTCTGGCGCGTCGCCGCGCTGATCATATCGACGAATTCAGGCTTATCGGCCACGGCTTGCTCCTCGCGAAACGCCTCGCCTCCGCTGGGCCTAGCTTGCTCCAAACCGCTTAATGACTTCCTTCGACAATGGTTCGAGGTTGAGGGAAGGGCGCTTTAGTTTTTTGTTTTGACGGGGGCTTTACGCGAACCGGTATCCACTTCGCTCGAAAACGCTCTACCGCCACTCCCTGATATCGACGAAATGCCCGGCGATTGCCGCTGCCGCCGCCATCGCCGGCGACACCAGATGGGTGCGGCCTTTGAATCCCTGGCGGCCCTCGAAATTGCGGTTCGAGGTCGAGGCGCAGCGCTCTTCGGGTTTCAGCTTGTCGGGGTTCATCGCAAGGCACATCGAGCAGCCCGGCTCGCGCCATTCGAATCCGGCCTTGATGAAAATCTTGTCGAGGCCTTCGGCTTCCGCCTGCTCCTTCACGATGCCCGAGCCCGGCACGATCATGGCATTGAGATTGCCGTTGACGGTCTTGCCGGCAACCACCTTCGCCGCCGCGCGCAGATCCTCGATCCGGCCGTTGGTGCAGGAGCCGATGAAGATACGGTCGAGCTTGATGTCGGTGATCCTGGTGCCGGGCTTCAGGCCCATATAATTCAGCGCACGATGTTTCGAGAGCCGCTTGGCTTCATCGGCAATCTGCTCGGGATCCGGCACGACGCCTGTTATCGACACCACGTCTTCGGGCGAGGTGCCCCAGGTCACGATCGGCGGCAGTTTGGCGGCATCCAGCCTGATCTCGTGATCGAAATGCGCGCCGTCGTCAGAGCGCAGCGTTTCCCAGTAGCGCATCGCGGCGTCCCAGGTTTCGCCCTTCGGCGACATCGGACGGCCTTTCAAAAACCTGAAGGCCTTTTCATCCGGAGCGACCAGGCCGGCGCGGGCGCCGCCCTCGATCGACATGTTGCAGACCGTCATGCGGCCTTCCATGCTGAGCGCGCGAATGGCATCGCCGGCATATTCCAGCACATAGCCGGTGCCGCCGGCGGTACCGATCTCGCCGATGATGGCGAGAATGATGTCCTTGCCGGTGACGCCGTCGGGCAATTCGCCATCGACGACCGCGCGCATGTTCTTGGCTTTTTTCTGGATCAGGGTTTGGGTCGCCAGCACATGCTCGACCTCTGACGTGCCGATGCCGTGCGCCAGCGCGCCGAACGCGCCGTGCGTGGAAGTGTGGCTGTCACCGCAGACGATGGTGGTGCCGGGCAGCGTAAAACCTTGCTCGGGACCGATGACGTGCACGATGCCCTGACGCTTGTCGAATTCATTGTAATATTCGACGCCGAATTCCCTGGCGTTCTCCGCCATCACGCGAATCTGCTCGGCGGATTCCGGGTCCGGATTAGGCTTGCTTCGATCGGTGGTAGGGACGTTGTGGTCGACCACGGCCAGCGTCTTTTCCGGCGCGTGAACCTTGCGGCCGGTGGCGCGCAAACCCTCAAAGGCCTGCGGCGAGGTCACCTCGTGGACGAGATGGCGGTCGATATAGAGCAGGCAGGTGCCGTCATCGGCCTCGTGAACCAGATGATCGTTCCAGATTTTGTCGTACAGCGTGGTCGGTTTGGACATGAGCGTAAGCTCCAAAAAAATTTGCAGGTGAGCGCGGATACGCGCGAATTCAAGGAAACGTCAGCGCGGCATCAAAGCACGCGTGTAAGTTCCGATGTCGCCGAGGTCGTGAACCGTCCGAAAAAGCGGCCGGGCAGGCGGCTGCGATCGTCGATCACGATTGGCGCGGCGAGCTGGCAACCAGTGCTGATTTTATCTGGAACCATTTTAATTTTCTAACACGGCGCCGGCCATCGCGACAATCAATCGATGAGCGGCGGATACTATTTAGATAGGTTCACATAGCTATGCCGCAACAAAAAAGCGCGGGGTGAGCCCGCGCTTTTATCAAATCCTCTGCGGCGGGAAATTACCCGCCGACGGCGGCGGGGCGGTCCGACTTCTTTTCTACGATGCGGGCCGACTTGCCGCGCAAATTGCGCAGGTAATACAGCTTGGCGCGGCGCACCTTGCCGCGACGCACCACTTTGATCGAGTCGATCATCGGCGACATCACGGGGAATACGCGTTCCACGCCTTCGCCGTAGGAAATCTTGCGAACGGTGAAGCTCTCATTGAGCCCGCCGCCGGAACGGCCGATGCAGACGCCTTCATAGGCCTGAACGCGCGAGCGATCGCCTTCGACCACCTTGACGTTGACGATCACGGTATCGCCCGGTCCGAATTCCGGAATCTCCTTGCCGGCGGACAATTTTTCGAATTGCTCTTTTTCGAGCTCTTGAATGAGGTTCATCGCAAAATCTCCATCGGCGGCGCGCCCCAGCCTGCTGGCCGCGGGCTGCGCGAACGTCCATCTATCCTGCCATTGCGCGGATTTGGCGCTCGTATACGGCAAAGGCGCGGCGTTGTCACCCTTCCGTCGCGCTTTTTGGGCGTTTTTGGCCCTTGGTCGCCCAGAGATCGGGCCGCCGCGCCCTCGTCAGGGCCTCGGCCTCGGCCTGCCGCCAGGCCGCGACCCGGGCGTGGTCCCCGGACAGCAGGATTTCCGGGATCGGCTGGCCCTCGAACTCCTGCGGGCGGGTATATTGCGGGTATTCCAGTAGCCCGTCGGAAAAGCTTTCGTCCGCCCCGGAAGCGAGTTTGCCCATCACGCCGGGCAGCAGCCGGACGCAGGCATCGATCAGCGCCATTGCGGCGATTTCACCGCCGGACAGCACATAATCTCCGATCGAGACTTCCTCCAGCCGGCGCGCCTCGATGACCCGCTGGTCGATGCCCTCGAACCGGCCGCAGACAATCAGGGGCCCGGGCCCAGCGGCGAGTTCCGCAACCCGGGACTGGGTCAATGGCCGACCCCGCGGGCTCATCAGCAGCCGGGGGCGATCCGCAGAAATGTCCGCGGCATCGATAGCGCTCGCCAGCACATCGGCACGCAGCACCATGCCGGGACCGCCGCCGGCCGGGGTGTCATCGACGCTGCGGTGGCGGTCAGTGGCCGA
>Ga0208990_1000032_pt1 | contig 18626 bp, 18 predicted proteins | sample MedBloCARef_M3_FD_187854 | JGI IMG/M metagenome (GOLD analysis project Ga0208990, IMG submission 187854) | Forest soil microbial communities from El Dorado National Forest, California, USA - Mediterranean Blodgett CA Ref_M3 (SPAdes) (version 2) | ecosystem: Environmental > Terrestrial > Soil >...
CTGGGCCGAAGCCTACCGGCACACGCCGCACGGTAAGCCCATCGAGCTTTCTGCTGGCTCCAGTGAACCAGATCGCCGGTGAAAAATCTCTTCCGGTGTGGGCGATGAACTGGCCTACTCACAGGCTTTCCTGAAATTGAGCCGCTACTTCAAATGTGGATGACTTAAGAAAAGACCGTCGACGAAACCAATCTGGTAGCACAAGAATAATCCGAAGCTCAGACTCAGCATTCCCGAAGCCATCGCCAGTCCCCGATTCAATCGCTCAAAGTGGCGCAACGTATAGGCAAACGGAAGCGCGATCGCCGCGGTAATCAGCATCATTCCGGCAATGGTTCCGAGCCCAAAGATAAACAAATATCCAATCGCCCAAGAGGGACGATGGATCGTTGTCAGGACCAGCAAGGCCACCGCTGCCGACCCCGCAAGGCCATGCACGATTCCCACCGTCAACGGCCGCGCGATGTGAAAGGGACCGAGCGTCTTCCACCACTGAGGGCACAATTTCGAAGCCCCGTCGGAAGTGGTTTCCGGTCGAGCGAATGCAGGTTCACTTTCATCATCGTGAGTATGAATCATCAAGCGTCCCAGGATGGCGTGGGAGTGCGCGCCGGGGCCGAGCCTGCGAATCGTGATCCACTCGATCGCCCGGCGCATCAGGCCGGTTAGATTTAATACGCCCAGCAGAATCAGCATCAGCCCCACGGACAATTCCATGCTGAGCCCGAGCCTCGGCGGAATCGTTAGATTGAAGAGAATAATGGCTGAGCCCACGCCGAGAATCGTGACTGTGTGTCCCAATCCCCAGAAGGCGCCGATCAGAGCGGCGTGCAGCAGCGTCCGTTCACGGCTCACGATAGTTGTCACTGCGACGACGTGATCGGGATCGGTGGCGTGCCGCATGCCGAGAAAAAATCCCAGCAGCACGATGGCAAACAGTGTGGTCATTTGGGTTCCCGGCTTCGAGCCTCGCTGATTGTACAAGCGATGCCGGCGTCTTCGTAAGACTTAATACTTTCTGTGATCGAACGCAGGGAGGCGCACGACCAATTCACGGGCCGCATCCCATAGCTTCTTGTTCATGCGTGTCAAGTCAGAAGCGGAAGCCGCGAGGTATCGAACCACGCAGCCGCCTCGGGAGAGCAGGCTCACACCGCCTTTAACTTGCGGCATGATTTCCAACTCCGCGTGCATCGCGGCTGCTACTTGCGGCCAGTCCGCGAATTCGTCCGCGAACAAACTTAGGCAAGCGAAGTAGCTGAATTCTTCCATCAGACCGAGGCGTTCGGGTCGTTGGGCTGCGGGATTGATTTTCGCGCGATTAAGGAAGGCGGGCTTGCCACAAACAACGACTTCCATTCGAGAATCGATCTCCGAAAAATTCCAGCGTTCCCCGCGAGCCACGCGGCCTGCGGCAAAAGAGTCCAGGAGGATGGCGCGGCTTCCCCGCGCCATTTCCACACGCAAAGACTGCCGCAGAGCGGAACCGGTATGAGGAATTACGTGGTCCGGAAGATATTCGAGTGTCGCTCCTTCGCCTAACTGGATCACGGTTTCCAGCACCGCTGGTTTTTCGGCAGTCCGATAAATTCGAGTTGCCGAAGGGGTCGTCAAACAGACATGCGTGTCTTTTTCCTGAACGATTTCCGTAAGAAGGTGATCGCCGCCCAACACTCCACCCGTCGGATTGAGGAGCATCAGGTACGCGGTTCCATCTTCCAGCACAAGCGGAGTGAGCGCTTGCAGAGGCAGCGTGAAGCGCGATTGGCTGAGAATTGTCCCTGGGCCGCGACGCTCGAATTGCAGCCGCAGGAAACCGTCTCGCCCGATTCGCTCAGGATTCGAAGAGCAGGGAGTGGCGGATCCACTCGATGAGCGTGTCCACTCCCGTGCCGGTCTTGAGATTTGTGAAAACGTATGGCCTCTCTCCACGGATGCGCTTGGCGTCGCGATCCATCACAGTCAGGTCCGCGCCCACGTACGGCGCCAAATCAATTTTGTTGATGACCAGAATTCCGGAGGTCGTGATTCCCGGCCCGCCTTTTCGCGGAATCTTGTCGCCTTCCGCCACGTCAATCACGTAGATCGTGGCGTCAACGAGTTCCGGACTGAACGTAGCGGCCAGGTTGTCTCCTCCACTTTCGATGAACAAGATATCAAGGTCCGGAAATCGCTGGATCAGCATGCTGGATGCTTCGAGGTTCACCGAAGCATCTTCGCGGATCGCTGTGTGAGGGCATCCTCCCGTTTCCACGCCGACGATCCGATCGGGAGAAAGCACGCCGCGACGTGTCAGGAATTCCGCGTCTTCGCGCGTGTAAATGTCATTCGTGATCACCGCCAGTTGATGGCTCGATTTCAAACGCGTGCAGAGCGATTCGACTAAAGCAGTTTTGCCCGATCCCACCGGGCCGCCGATGCCGATCTTGAGAGGCTTGCTGATCACGACCGGAACAACCTCGCATCGAGCGAGGCGTGACGCATGGCGGCAATTTCAAGAGCGGGAGCGAAGGCCCACAGATCTGCTTCAGTCTGGCCTTGCACCTCTGCCGCAAGTTTCGCGATCAGGGGCCTGAGGTTCCATAGGATGCGCTGGCCCGCAAGCTGGCCCAAAGGCATGAGCCGAAGCGCTGCGCCAACCAGCCCTGCGCTGGTCGAATAAAGATACGCGCCGGCCATTTCTTCAGGAGGCCACGCCATCACGCCTCCCATGATTCCGAAGACCACGGGATGATGCCCGGGGGTAATTCCTTTTCCAACAGCTTCACCGAAATCCACCAACACGCGATGACATCCGGGCAAATGATTCGCGACGCGCAGCGTTTGTCTTCCCATTTGGCGGCTCGCGTCGCGCAGTTCACTTACCGTCTTCATCGCATCGAGTGTTTCATCCAGGGCCAGGCACGCTGCGGGATCTTCAACCTGTGCCGCCCGCCAAGCGCACAACGCAGCCACCGCATCGGTGGGAGCTGCAAGGCCTTCCAAATAGGCGCGAAGAAATTCTTCGACTCCCGCCGCGTCCTTCACTCCTCCGGACTGAACGTAGTATTCGAGGCCGAACGAGTGCGCGTACGCACCTGCTGGAAAAAGTCCATCCGCAAACTGGAGCAGGCTTAGAAAACTATCCATGTTGATGGGCCTCGGTGTTTCCGATCGGATTGAATACCGCCAGCCGCCTCTCCCACGGCGCGCCCAGGCGATCCATCAAGCGGACCATCGCTTTGTCGTCCGGCACCAGCAATTTATTCCCCTGCAAGGCGAGAGGGAAGTGCCGGTTGCCAACCTCGAATGCGATCTTCACCGCTTCTTCGTAATCGGACGGCAAAATCTCAAGCACAGATTCGGTGGCTGCCTCGACTCTCAAATACCAATCCTGTTCGACCCACAAAATCGCGTCCGGTGCGAGCGTCGTGCCGGTGGGAAGCGCCAGGCCGATTTTTCTTCCCTTGTCCGTCGTGAAGCGGCCGCGAACCCACCGGCGCTGCTCCCAGGTGAGCACAAGCTTGTCATCCTCTTTGGCCCGCAAATCCGCAGGACTGGCGGGCGGAATCAAGCGATCGATAATCAGCAGAGTGCCCCACATTGTGATGGCGGGCTCCAAGTAGAGCCCGCGCCCCTAGAACAGATAATAACGCTGCGCCATGGGCAAAACTTGCGCGGCTTCGCAGGTCAGGAGTTGGCCATCGGCACGGACCTCGTATGTGTCCGGATCGACTTCGATGCGAGGCAATGCATCGTTGTTGACCATGTCCCGCTTGGTGAGTCCGCGGCAACGATTCACAGCGACAGCGGTTTTCTTCAAACCCAGCTCGCCAGGTAGGCCGGCCCGCAAGGCGGCCTTCGACAAAAATGTAAGAGACGTGCGATGCAGCGCGCCTCCGTAGGCGCCGAACATCGGCCGGTAAATCACCGGCTGCGGAGTGGGAATCGAAGCGTTGGCATCGCCCATCACCGACCAGGCAATCATGCCGCCCTTCACCACCATCTCGGGCTTGACGCCGAAAAAGGCGGGCTTCCACAGCACGAGGTCTGCGAGCTTTCCGGCCTCCACTGAGCCGACTTCCTGGGCGATTCCGTGGGCGATCGCGGGATTTATCGTGAACTTCGCCACGTAGCGCCGCACGCGCACGTTGTCGCTTCCGGATTTTTCGCCGGGCAGCGGCCCGCGCTGGCGTTTCATTTTGTCCGCGGTCTGCCAGGTGCGCGTTATGACTTCGCCGATCCGGCCCATCGCCTGGGAGTCCGAAGACATCATGCTGATCGCGCCCAGATCGTGGAGGACGTCTTCGGCGGCAATCGTCTCCGCGCGGATGCGCGATTCCGCGAAAGCGACGTCTTCGGGGATCGCAGGACTCAGGTGATGGCACACCATTAACATATCTAAGTGCTCATCAAGCGTGTTCACCGTGAACGGCATCGTCGGATTCGTGGACGAAGGCAGACAGTTCGCTTCCCCGCACACCTTGATGATGTCGGGCGCGTGCCCTCCTCCGGCGCCTTCCGTGTGATAGGTGTGAATCGTGCGTCCCTTGAACGCGCGGATGGAGTCCTGCACGAAACCCGCTTCGTTGATCGTGTCCGTGTGAATCGCGACTTGCACGTCGTACTCTTCCGCCACGGAGAGCGCGCAATCGATCGCCGCCGGAGTTGTTCCCCAATCTTCATGCAGCTTCAGGCCGATCGCGCCAGCCTCGATTTGTTCGCGCAACGGCGCGGCAAACGAAGAATTGCCCTTGCCGAGAAATCCCAGGTTGATGGGAAATCCGTCGGCGGATTCCAGCATGCGGTACATATTCCACGCGCCCGGAGTGCACGTGGTAGCGTCGGTTCCGGTGGCGGGCCCCGTGCCGCCGCCAATCAACGTCGTCAGGCCGCCCGAAAGCGCCGTCTCCACGAGCTGGGGACAAATGAAATGAACGTGGGCATCGACGCCGCCGGCGGTGACGATTTTTCCTTCACCGGCAATTACTTCCGTTCCGGCGCCGATGACCATTCCAGGCGTCACTCCGTTCATCACATCCGGATTGCCGGCTTTGCCGATCCCCGCGATTCGGCCGTTGCGTATTCCGATGTCTGCTTTGTAGATTCCACCGTGGTCCACGATCATCGCGTTCGTGATCACCAGATCGAGAACGCCATCGGCTCCAGTCGCGGACGCCGATTGTCCCATGCCATCGCGAATCACTTTGCCGCCGCCGAATTTGGCTTCCTCGCCGGGAGTTGTCAGGTCCTTCTCAATTTCAATAAAAAGGTCGGTGTCGGCGAGCCGGACGCGGTCGCCGGTGGTCGGTCCGTACAAGTCGGCGTATTGGCGGCGTGGAATTTTCAGACTCATGAGTGTGTTCGTCGCATTTTCGTAGGGGCACGGCATGCCGTGCCCCTACATGTATCCATCGTGCTCCCAGCACTTGTGTGTTGTGCCGGCGAGAAACCGGGCTAAAAGCCCTGCTCGGCGGCCCGCTTCAGAGCCATCGGCTTCGTCAACGCGTTCGCAGGGCCATTCGTTAAGCCATTGAGGCCGTGAATCGTGGCGGAGCCGCCGATCTCAACCAACGGTACCCTCTTCGAATCTCCCGGCTCGAAGCGCACTGCGGTCCCGGCAGGAATATTCAGCCGCATCCCGTAAGCCGCCGCGCGATCGAACCGCAGCGCGCGATTTACTTCGAAAAAATGGAAATGAGAACCAACCTGGATGGGCCGGTCGCCCGTATTGGCAACTTCCAATTCGGTCTCGCGGCGCCCTTCATTCGCGATCACGGGGCTTTCTGCCAGCTTATACTCACCTGGAATCATTTGAGGCCTTTCCACTTTCCGCATGCGATCCACACTAACGAATTGGACGGTGGACCGTCACCAACTTCGTGCCGTCGGGAAAAGTTCCTTCCACCTGAACCTCGTTCACCATTTCGGGCACGCCTTCCATGACATCTTCCCGCTTGAGAATCGTCGCGCCAAATTCCATGAGTTCCGATACGGAGCGGCCATCGCGGATTCCTTCGAGCAGTTCGGCTGTAATGAGCGCGACAGCCTCGGGATAATTCAGCCGCAGTCCCCGCGCACGGCGCTTGCGGGATAGTTCCGCGGCGCCGGCGATCAGCAGCTTGTCAATTTCCCTTGGTGTGAGGTGCATGTCCCATTCTTCAAGCGCCGGGAGACAACTTTTTACCGCGACGCCTTCCTGCGCATGATATCGAAGCGGTTGGCGATTGACCATGCAAAATCTAAATGCTCTCCATATGCGGTTGCATGCATACTTTGCTGTGAATCATTTGATGAAGAGAAAGTAGAAAAACCGCACCCTTCACAAGAAACGTGAAGAGTGCGGCACCCTAACACTCACAACCAACCGATGGCTGTCCTGCCGGGCCTCAAAGCCGGCGTGATCCACCGACCCCGTTGGTGTATCATCCGACCGCCAACAACCCCTCATGCTTAACTACCTCGAACGGCAGACCAGGCTGACCGGGAACCAGCGCCGCATTATTTTTGCGGCCGTTCTCGGCGACATGCTTGAGTTTTTCGACTACTTCCTGATCGGCTACGTAGTGGCCTTCATTGCGGGGCCATGGAAACTGACGTTCGGAGAATCAGCATTCATTCTGCTCTCTTCGGGTTTCGGCGCGATGTTCGGCGCGGTTTTCTACGGCTGGCTTGCGGACAAGATTGGGCGCCGCAAAGTTTTCCTGATGACGGTGCTGAACTTTTCGATCGCCACCGGCATTTTGACTTTTACTCCGGACAACGCCTGGCTGTTCCTGGCCATATTCCGTTTCCTGATCGGATTCGGCGTGGGAGGCCTGTATTGCGTGGACCTTCCTCTGGTGCAGGAGTTTGTGCCCGCTTCAAAACGCGGAATGGTTGGAGGCCTGGTAACTGCTGCCGTCCCAGTCGGCGTCCTTATGGGCGCGGCACTAGGCGCGTACGCGACTCCTTACGTGGGCTGGCGAGGCCTTTTTGCGATCGGGATGGTTCCTGGGCTGCTCACCCTATTGATCCGAGCCTGGGTGCCGGAGTCGCCGCGGTGGCTGATCCAGATGGGACGAATCGAGGAGGCGCGCAAGTCGCTGGCATGGGCGTTAGAAATGGATCCCGCCGCCCTTCCGCTCGGCGCGCCGGAGGGGCAGAAGCAGCCGATGTCCCGGCTGTCGGATATTTTCCGATACCCAAGGAGCCTGGCGGTCTCCTGGATCACAAATCTGGGCGCGCAAACCGGCTACTACGGGCTTACCCTCTGGGTTCCCACTTTGCTGGTGCAACTCCTGTCGGTGACGCCGGCGCGGGCGTCTTTCCTGCTGATCTTCGTGAATCTTGCCGGGTTGTTCGGGCGCGTCGGATTGTCTTATCTGTCGGACGCGATCGGCCGAAAGGCTTCCGGCGCCATCGCCAGTTTCGGTGCGGCAATCCTGCTGGTTCTCGCTGCAATTTACCATGACGTCTTTTTCGGAACGGTATCTCTGTTCTGGCTGATATTGATTGTGAACAACGCTTTTGCCGACGGAGGCTTCGCGATTGTTGGCCCGTACTCCGCTGAAGTGTGGCCCGTGGCGCTGCGAACCACCGGAATGGGCTCGGCCTACGGATTTGGCGGCCTCGGTAAGGTGATAGGCCCGCTGGGGCTCGCCCTCATCGTGGGATCTTCAAACATCATCACGCCGAAAGCGTCGGTCGCGGCGCTGCTGCCGGCCTTTTGCTATCTGGCGGGCTTTTTCGCCCTGGCGGGTTTCGCGTACATTTTCATCGGCATGGAAACGAAGGGCCGCTCGCTCGAAACGATTGAGCACGATCTGGACGCGTCCCGGGCGGGAGAGCTTGCACCGGCAGAGTCCAAAGACAATCGCTGATCGGCGGATCAAGTCCTAGCCGGACGCGAATATCAATTTTTCTGCCGCCGTTCACGGCGAGCGTTCACGGTAAAGCGGCGGGGACTGTTTGCCATTCGCTCGAGGACTTCGCACACGACGCCCGTGTCTTCCGCGCCCCGCCCCATGGCCATCGCGGCGGTATAGATGGGCGCGCTGGCTGAAAACAGCGGCGTTGGACAATCGAGCTTTCGCGCGAAGTCGCCGATGATGGTCATGTCCTTCTGCCAGGTCTGCACCCTCATTGTCACGTCGGAGTAGTCTCCCTTCACCATCATGGGACCGCGCACCTGAAGCATGCGCGAGCTTCCAGCGCCGTCGGAGACCACCTTCAATGCGAGCGCCGGATCGAGCCCCGATTTTATGGCGAGCACCATGGCTTCGGCGGCCGCCACATTGTGGATCGCAACCAGCAAATTCGCGACGAACTTCATCTTGGAGCCCGCGCTAAACGCGCCGACGTAATAATGGGCGCGCGCAAACCCGTCCAGGACCGGAGAGATGCGGCGATAGCTCTTGCGGTCGCCGCTCGCGTACACCACCAAATCCTTGGCGCGCGCCTGTGCACCAGTGCCGCTCAAAGTGCAATCGAGCAGAATCACGCCTCGCGCGGCGAGGCGCTTGCGCGCCTCTTCCTTCACCGGGATTGGCAGCGTGCTGGTCTCGATGACGATTTGATGCGCCCGCGCCGATTTGGCGAGTTCCGCTGCCGTGTCCAGCAACGCCTCGGAAGATGGCAGCGACGTTACCAGTATGTCGCAACGCTTGGCCGCATTCCGGCAACTGCTCGCGGCGATCCCCCCCGCCTTGCGAAGGTCCTGACGGCGTCCTGCGAGCACATCGTAGCCCACAACTCTGAATCCCGCGCGAATGAGGCTGGCCGACATCGCCGATCCCATAATTCCGAGTCCGATCATCCCCACAGCCTTTGACTCCATGGTGCTCCTTCCGGGTTTTTGCATCGTCGTAGCGGCGAAGGATAACTTTAGCAGAATGAGCTACCGTAGATTGGCAGTTGGCCCGCAATATTCTTGAGAAGGATGGGATAAGGCAGTGGGTCACGTTGCTTGGTGGGACAGACACTCATGTCTGCCCATTGCAATATCGCCACCGCACACTCGGACAGGCAGGAGTGCCTGTCCTACGAAGACCTGACAGCGCGCCACTACTCGAGAATTGGGAATGGGCTTCGCAATTACATATGATGGTAATCTATACGTTTGCGCGAATGCTGGCAATTTTCCCTGTGAGGTGTACGGTCCATGGCGAATGGCGATTCTAAGGTAACGCTCAAAGACATCAATGCTGCGGCGGAGCGATTGAAGAATTGGGGGCGCTGGGGCGCCGATGACGAGATTGGCACGCTCAACAACGTTTCGCCGCAAGATATCGTCAATGCCGCGCGGCTCATCCGCAAAGGGAAAGTTTTCTCGTTGGCGCTGAATTTTGACAGCAATGGCCCGCAGAACGGCCAGTGGGGCAATCGCTTCAATCCCATCCATACCATGCTGGCGACCGGGACGGACGCGGTAGCCGGCCGCCAGGAATCAGTCGGCTTGCGCTACGCGGACGACATGGTCAGCATGCCATTGCAATGCGGCACGCAATGGGACGCGCTAGGCCACATTTTCTTCGGCGAAAAAATGTGGAATGGGTACGACGCTCGACTGGTCGATTCAAATGGCGCGCAAAAAAACGGTATCGAAAAGACAAAGGACAGAATGGTCGGGCGGGGCGTGCTTCTCGATGTGGCCCGGCATAAGGGCGTCGAATCCCTGGAGGACGGCTACGGGATCGGGACCGGCGAACTCGAAAAATGCGCCGCCGATCAGGGTGTGGAGATACAGCGCGGCGATTTTGTCATCGTCCGCACGGGCCACATGGAGCGTTGTCTCAACTCCGGTGAGTGGGGCGGCTATGCCGGCGGCAACGCGCCGGGGCTCCGATTTGAGACCGCCGATTGGATTCGCCGCGCGGACATCGCCGCGATCTGCGCGGATACCTGGGGCTGCGAGGTTCGGCCAAATGAATCGGACGTTGCCAGCCAGCCCTGGCACTGGATTGTGATCCCCATGATCGGCATCAGCATGGGTGAGATTTTTTATCTGAAGGACCTCGCCGCGGACTGCGCCAACGACCATGTGTATGAATTCTTTTTTTGCGCCCCTCCGCTGCCCATCACCAGGGCCGTCGGATCACCCGTGAATCCGATTGCCATCAAATAGTGGGGGCGGGATGGGAGGCGGAACACGACTTGACGCCCCCTGGCAAGCCGTCGTAACCTCCCGCATACCATTGCACGCTCAACTAAATCACTGAGGAATGCACCCGAGGAGGGCATCACATGAAACGACTGTGTACAGTTTTTGCGGTCCTGTTCTTCACATTCACTGCTGCAGGGTTGTTGTTGGCGCAGAGTGATCCATTTGTGGGGTCCTGGAAGCTCGACGTTGCAAAATCGAAGTTTGATCCGGGTCCAGCGCCGCAGAGTCAGGCGCGAACGTGGGATGCCTCCGGGAAAGTCAGCATCGAGGGCGTCAACGCGGCCGGAAAGCCCATGGCGTACGGATACACAATCAAAGATGACGGCAAAGACCATCCCACGATGGGGGCCATCCCCAACGGGGCACAGACCGTCTCCACCAAGCGAATGAGCGCCAACAAGGTCGAAGCAAATTTCACGAGGGATGGCAAGCATGCCGAGACGGCGACATTCTCGGTCTCGAAGGACGGCAAAGTCCTGAGCATTTTAGCAAAAGGAACCAGCCCGGTGGACGGCAAGCCCTTTACCAACGATACCGTCTGGGAAAAGCAGTAAGGGGATTCGCCCGGAAAACGCGACGCTAGGAACTTCGCGGCCGTCTTGGCGCGACCGTGTGGACCAGCGCTCCTGAGGGACAGGGTGGGATGCGTAACATCCAGGTGGTCGCGAAGTGGCTCGCTTTGAATCCCATCGTCTCTTTGTTTGGCCACTTCCTTAGGAGCTAGCTGCGACGTTTGCCGAAACCAGGCGCACTTAACTTTCGATCCCTGATATCGGAACAGGTTCTTCCGAGACCGCCCAGTTGAAAGGGACGAGAGCGAGCGGATGTCCATCATGGCCCGGAGTCACTGACTCCACCAAACCCCGAATATATTGGCGCAGGCCATCTGCCATTCTTCGTTTTTCTCTTGTAACTCTAGGGCGGAGCGCAAATTCCGATTATCCCTTTTCTCGGGAGTTGGCGCGCTTTCCCCAGCCACCCGTACGGAGAGCCAGTTACCTCTTTCGGCAATCCAGAGCACGCGGGTCTGGATGTGCCGCGCTGCGATCCCATACAATAGATACATACGAACGGTGACGTTCACGCACTCAGGAGACACCATGGCTGAACCTTCCTACCCGGTAAGGCGCGCCAATGCGCGCTACTCGTTTTTCGCAGATGGTGAAGTTACCCTTCGTGACGGAGAGTGCGTTCCCACACAGCTTTCCGAATTGAGCTCGCGCGGTTGCTATATCGGAACGCTTGAACCCATTCCCACGGGTACGGAATTACGTCTCTGCATCCGCGATGGCGTGACCACTTGCGAACTGAACGGCAAAGTGATTTACATGCATTCCGGCGGCGGCTTGGGAATATTCGGCATGGGCGTGCTGTTCGGAGAGATGGGTGCCGAGCAGCACTCCGCAATCGAAGCGTGGCTGCGCGAACTCGCCGGCAAGACCGCTGCCCCCCGCTTCTAATCTCCTTCCCGGTTGTGTCAGGAACGCGGATAGCTTCAGACAGCAATCGACTTCCACCCGTTGCGCTTTCCTGCGAATTTCTGGCCCAACACCATCAGGAGCCTTCTGCCGGTCTCCGCCGCGCGGCTTAGAAACCTTTGCAATGTCGAAAGGAGCTAACGAGGAGTGCGGAAGAGCCGAGGAAATGCGCCCACCAGAAGGAGATAGCAGCGTGAGTGGCGAATCTTCTATGGCTCTGCTATGTTGACCAGCGTACTGATTTTTTGCGGAGCAGACCTTTCCGTTTGGACACAGCGTTCTTTCTCCTGCTACCAGACAGGGGCCCCTGCCAGCAATTCGGCCACTTCCGCCGCCGCCAGCGGTTTGGAAAAATAATATCCCTGCGCATATTTGCAATGCAGTTTCTTCAGCAGGGCAACTTGTTCAATCGTCTCCACTCCCTCTGCGATTACATCTAATCGCAGATTTTTGGCCATGGGCATAATGGTCTGCGCAATCTCCATGCCCTCTCCCGCATGGCCTACACCGCTGATGAAGGAACGGTCGATTTTTAATGTATCCAGCGGAAAACGGTGCAAGTAACTCAAGGAAGAATAGCCGGTTCCGAAGTCGTCAATCGCCAGGAGGATACCCATGGATTTGATCTGCTGCAACATCTTCGCAGTAGCAATGGGGTCTATCATGACAGTGGTTTCCGTAATTTCCAGCTTCAAAGTTTCCGGAGAAAAGGCCAGTTCACGAATCAATTCTCTTATTTCTTCGACCAGGTTCGGTTGTAGAAACTGTTTGGCGGAGAGGTTGACGTTCATTGTAAAATTGAGATAGCTATCAGATTGCGCCTTCCACTCGCTAAGCTGCCGGCAGGCCTCGCGCAGATTCCACCAACCCAACTCCCGAATGAGGCCGGTTTCTTCCGCAACAAGGATGAATTCTTCCGGCCCAATCAATCCTCGAGTCGGATGCTGCCAGCGTAGCAAGGCCTCAAAGCCGACAATACGGCCAGAATCAAGGGCAACGATCGGTTGGTAAAAATTCCGAAATTCCCCCCGGTCCAGGGCATGTCGCAGATCTGTCTCGACCTGTAAACGCGCCACCAAGCTGGCTCGCATGTCTGCATCAAACACCTCGTAACGGGACTTGCCCAAGGACTTGGCCCGATACATGGCCGTATCTGCATCCCGCAGCATGTCATCTGGGTTCTCGTAGGCGGAGTTGCTTAGCGCAATTCCGATGCTCACGGAAGTGAAAACCTCTTTCCCATCCAATATGAAGGGCGGTGTCAGTACCTTCATTAGCCGGTCCGCGGCAAGTCTCGCATCGCCCAGATCTTTAAGATCATCGAGCAGGACCGTGAATTCGTCTCCTCCCAGGCGTGCCATTGTGAAGGTTTCTCCCAGACGCGCGACCGTATCAGTCAACCGCAAGCACCTCTCTAATCGATTGGACACAGCGAGCAGCAGTTGATCCCCAATCAGGTGGCCCAGGCTGTCGTTGATCATCTTGAATCCATCGAGGTCCAGGAACAAAACCGCAAACAAATGGTCTTTCCGCCGTTTCGCGTGTTTGATCAGCCGTCCGAGTCGATCAATAAACAGGAGCCGATTGGGTAGACCCGTCAGTGGGTCAGTCACCTTTCCTTCGGTAATGTCGGTCTGCGATCCTGCCATCCGCGTGGCCTTTCCCGAAGCGTCACGAACAGCGAGTCCTCTGCTCAGCATCCAACGAAAGGTTCCGTCTTTGTTCAGCACACGCTGCTCACTCTCAAAATGAGGTGTCAATCCCTTTTGATGGGCAGCGAGCTCGTCTTTGACACGTTCTCGATCCGAGTCATGTATCCGGTCAAGCCATTCTTCCAGTTTGTCACCGATTTCGCCTTCGTGATAGCCCAACATGGACTTCCAGCGAGGGGAGAAGTACATGATGTGGGTCAACAGATTCCAGTCCCAAAGGCCGTCGTTGGCGCCTCGAGCCGCCAACGCATAGCGTTCTTCACTCTCTCTCAATGCCTCCTGTGCCCGTTTGTGGGATAATTGGGTAGCTATACGTGCGAGTGCGACAGGAAAGTCGACCGGCTTCGTAAGATAATCGTTTGCCCCTAAATCTAGTGCCTTGACAATGTCTTCGCTCTGGTTCTTTGCCGTAACCATGATGACAGGCAGTTCGATCGGCGAATAGGCTTCGCGCAGCGTTTTCAGGGCTTCAAGGCCGCTCATATCCGGCATCTCGATGTCCAATAACACTACATCCGCGCCCTCCCGCTTGATCTGTTCCAGCAATTGTTGTGCGCTCTCCGCTACTCCAACCACATAACCTTTCCGTTCCAGGCGCCGGGCAAGCATGTCCCGATTCATTTCGTTGTCATCTACAATTAGCAACTTGCCCGGGATGGGGTTCATGACGATTTCCTCACAAGGAGCAAATTATCGATCTTTTCGTTCAGTCGTCCAAATTCTACGGGTTTGGTGTCATAGTCATCGAACCCGACTTCGAATGCTTTCGCCCGATCAGTCACCAAAGCGTGGGCCGTTAATGCGATGATCGGAATATGACGAGTCGCCGCATCGGCCTTCAGGAGACGCGTTACTTCCCAACCGTCCATCACCGGAAGACTGATGTCCATCAGAATGATGTCAGGATTTTCCGAATGCGCCAGTGAATGTCCCTGCTCGCCATCGTGCGCGGTGACAACCGTGTATCCCTTCCGTTGGAGCCGTCTGGAGAGCATATCCCTGTTCATTTCATTGTCTTCGACTAGCAGAATTTTTGGCATTATTACTTTCTCCTAGCTATTACAAATTCGATGGTCCGGCCGGCCAATTTTCCTCCAGCCATAATTAAGGATGTGATGTGCGCCATGATCTTAATTATGGCTTCTGATTGGCGCCCCTTTCGAGCGACCTCTCTCCTTTTTAGGCGAAGCATCGCGGCGAGGGGAGGCGGGAAATGCCTCGCCATCTGTGAACAGGGAAGAGCGAGCAACCCGGTGCTTTTCGATGAGAACCGCAAGACGCTCACGGTCAACAGGCTTGATCATATAATTGGACGCGCCCAGTTCAAATCCCATGGATTCATTGTCTACGACCGTTACCATAATCACCGGGATCTCTGCCAATTCAGGATCCGCTTTCAACTGATTCAGAACGGCCCAACCATCACAGTCCGGCATAATGACATCCAGCGTTACAACGAGTGGCTTCACTTGTTTGGCCAGACGCAAACCTTCTTCGCCACTCGCGGCGGCGACCACGTGAAACCCTAGTCTCGTCAGAAAGCGGGACATCAGGTCGCGGACCGTGGAGTCATCATCGATCACCAGGATGGTATCCAGGTTCGATTTCGTCTCCAGGGGGATGGCCGGAGGATCGTTGGTCTTCTCTGTCTGCGTGCCTTCGGCTATCTCTGTCGTGACTTTGGCTGGAAGATATACGGTAAAGACGGAACCCTGACCCGGCTCACTCTCGACGGAAATTCGGCCCTTCATCAATCGGACGTACCGGTAACTGATGGCGAGTCCCAAGCCTGTCCCTCCGTACTTCCTGGCTATGGAGACATCCGCCTGGGTAAACTCTTGAAATAGATTTGTCTTCTGTTTCGGAGTGATCCCAATGCCCGTGTCGGTGACACGGAACCGGATCCAGTCTTGACCTTCGTCCGTGCTCCTGTCCACACCCACTGAGATTGTGCCGTGCTCCGTGAATTTGCACGCATTGCTAAGCAAGTTGAATAAGATCTGGCGGACCTTCGTGATATCGGCTCGCATTACCCCCAGTTCCTCTGCCACGTGGACCTGGATAGCATTGGAGTTCTTCGATATCGCCGGATGAAGCGTGGTAACCATTTCGTTGATCATCTGGGATATATCGAAGGTTTCAAGATGCAGCCCCATCCTCCCGGCCTCAATCTTTGATAGGTCCAGCACATCATTGATCAGGGACAATAAGTGTTTCCCCGCTCCCTGAATCTTTTGCAAATCCTTGACGTTCTCTAACTTGCCCAATTCGTGTGTTTCTTCCTCCAGCATTTCGCTATAACCAATGATCGCGTTGAGCGGAGTGCGCAATTCGTGGCTCATATTGGCGAGGAATGCGCTTTTGGCGCGGTTCGCATCCTCGGCTGCGTGCTTTGCATTGAGCAACTCCTGCTGCATCTCCTTGCGGTGGACTATTTCGCCTTCCAACTCCATGGTCCTGGTCTTAAGCTCATCGTTGGCGTGGTGCAACGCCGTATCCCGATGCTGAATTTCGGACAACATCGTATTGAACCCGTCGATCAGCCTTCCGATTTCGTCGCCGTAAAATTTGGTGGCTCGAACTTCGTAGCTTTTTGTGGCGGAAACCATTCTCATCGTGTCTTCTAGGTGCAAAATGGGCCCGGAAATCAATTTCTGGAGCTTCGAAGACACGAGGAGTGCAAAGAAGCCGGAGATCAGCACGAAACTCAAGAAGATGCTTGCATATCGTTTGGCCCGCAAATTCCATTGGCGCATGTCCGACTGCAGAAATAGAGTTCCGAGGGGTTCCCCTTTTAGAGCGACGTCGCGAAAGACTTCCAGATAACTTGCTTGAAAACGATAACCTCTTTCCTGCGGAGGGGCAGGAAGAGGTGGCGGGGGGGCGTTCGCGTGAGAATAGTTGGCGAAGATTTTTCCGTCGCGTGTATATAACACAGCCGATACGATGTCTTGCTTGGCCTGGAGGGCCGACAACGTTACGGTCGCGGAGGCTTCGTCTTTAAAAGCCATCGCCGCCGCGCTGTTATACCCAATAATATCGGCCTGCGTCATCAGATCCTGGCTCAATGAATTGCGAAATGAAATTAGGTCGTAAATGAGAAAGCCTGCGGAAGACAGAACCACGGCGACGCCACTCGTCAGCATCGTGATCAGCATCAGTTTTCGCTTGATGGAGAGATCTTTCAGATTCATTCGGGCTTCCTCCCATCAGCCGCGGCCTGTTGGACGATTCTAGCCAGTGTCAGCAGCCTGGAACTGATGGTCAGGTCTGCGTGCTTGGCTGCCTCGACGTTCACCTCAAAACGAACCTTATTGTCCTCCAACATGAAATTAATGATGCCACCGCGCTTGGCGAAACCCGGCGCGTCCCCGATTGTCAAAATTGGCAGACCTTTCATCGCGTCAATCACACTCTCGATGTGTTCTTTTTCCGACGAACTTACAAACAAGATGTTGCAGTCCCTGAGATCTTTGAAATCCCGGCTCCATTTCACCCTCTTGACCGCAAAGCCCCGTCCGTTGATTTTCTTGTCAGCGACGATCCTGTCGAGGGTCGCCCCAAAGGGATCCTCCCCTAGAATACCTATCACAATCGGGGAATCCGGCTGGGCAAAAGAGGCCGTGGGCCATTCCACTAATTTTGCGAAATTGTAAATAAAGCCAGCCTTGATCAAATATTCCGACGAATCGGAAGAGTCCAATGCTTCTGCATGGCTCCCCAGGGCCATGGCGGACAACAGACAGGTTATGACGATCAGCAACCCAACTTTTTTCATGAACCCTTTGCCTGCCTATGCATTAAGTCCGGCTCCTCAGAGCCCACTCGCCACACTACTCAAATCTCCAGGTAATGGTTCCCCGGAAGGTGCGCGCCACCCGGGTGGGTATTGTGTTGATAAATTCCGGAATAAACTCCACGTGCCGCTTATTCAGTAAGTTTTGCCCGCCAACGGAGAGCTCCAGGTGTGCAATTGGCTTCCAGCCGAGTTGAGCATCCAAAGAGTAGTAGCTGGGTATATTGAGACTTGAAAGCCGATCCACGTATCGAACAGTTAAGTCCTGCTCCAAATGCATAGGCAAGTCTAACGAGGACCTCACATACCATTGATGACGCGGGCTCGCACCATCCGGATTGTCGGCAGTCGGATCCAGACTATCGCTGTTCTTCCGTATGCCCATTTGCAAATAGCTGTAGGAAGCCAGAAGTCTCCACTTGGGAATGACCCTCCAATCTCCAAACAGTTCCGCGCCGTAAGTTTTCCCGCCCATCTTATTGCTGGCAACAAAGGGAACGACAACATCGGTGGGGACGGGGTTCGCTTCTACGAAGGGTGTGCCAGGCTCCGCGGATCGTAGATTCGTGTAACTGTTATAAAAAGTAGCGATATCCGCCGAGAAGGTGCTGGTTGCCTGAACGCGGTAACCGACTTCATATGCAAGGAGGTCTTCTGATCTAAATTGACGGCTACCGAAAATCGATTCTATAACCGGCAAGGGGCTAAAGAAGGGCGGAGCCCCCGGGGGAACGACTACTTCATTCAACTGAAGACCCTCTTCGGTTAACGCAGGGGTCCTGACGGCGCGCGAGATGGCAGCCCAGACCGATTGGTTTTTACTGAGAATACCCACGAACCTAACGTTGGGTTCCACTTCAAACCCTGTGAAATCGTTATGCTCGAACTTGGAGCCAAGCGTTACCCGCAACCGCTTATCGAACAGACTCACCTCATCCTGCACGAAGCCGCTATATTGGTTCAGGCGGCTGTGATTCGGCTGCAGGGAAACGGTAAAGCTGGAGCCATTCGTGTCCTGAATCGAGCGGTAGCCAAGACCCCATACAAAATCCTGCGATTCCCCGAGGTGCACATCATGCTGAAAATCAATGTCGTATACGGCTTCGTGGTCCGTAAAAAGTGAATTGTCGGCCGTGTTGGTATCGTCGTAGTACACCTGCAAGGACGTCGAAGACCGCGAAAAGGCATGATTCCAGTGGCCCAGGATGTTTCCTCCACTGTATTTGCCGGCATTGGGAAATGTACTGGAATACGGAGCTGATAAGGATGGAACGGTCAGAGTTTCGCCGAAATTGGAACGATAGAGATCTCCCTGTATTGTCAACGAATCAGCTCGTGACGGCGTCGAATCCACTCGGAATCCGCCGCGCAGGGCATGCCACCCGTCGGAGGCATTCGCACCGGTGGGACCTACCGAAGCGTCCCAATCGGAATATTTTGTGTAAGCTCTATAGTAGACATTGTCGCCGATCTTGCCGCCGTAGCGGGCGCTTTCAGCAGTCCGTTCTTCTGTTCCG
>Ga0208990_1000035_pt1 | contig 18542 bp, 19 predicted proteins | sample MedBloCARef_M3_FD_187854 | JGI IMG/M metagenome (GOLD analysis project Ga0208990, IMG submission 187854) | Forest soil microbial communities from El Dorado National Forest, California, USA - Mediterranean Blodgett CA Ref_M3 (SPAdes) (version 2) | ecosystem: Environmental > Terrestrial > Soil >...
TGATAACCGGAATTGACATAGTCAAGCCGACGCGTATGACCCCGGACCGGAAACCAGCTGAATGTTCTCAAGCACTCTTGAGGTTTGGTCTTCAGCCGTAAGATGCGCCGTCTTGCTCGGCATAAGACGGCGGGCATTTTCGGCCTTATCGGAGGAGTGGGCGCTTCTGGGGCGCTTGCCGTCGTGGAGATTTGTGTTCCAGCTCAACAGAATGCTAAAATAATCGTCCCATTCAGATCTGTGCCTTGGGATCGCTTTTTATCATCTACATGGGATCGGCCAAGTTACGGCACGGTCGGCAAATACAATCGGAGATTCGAATGGCTTCTCTCGACCATAAATTGAGCAGTTATTTTGATAGATACCGCCGAGAATGGGACATTAACGCGCGAGTTGACTCAATGTGGTCGGTCCTGTCGTTCCCTGAGAAAATGGGTCGGACTTGGAATGAGCACGATTTTTATCGTGTCGGAGAGCAAGAGGTCGACGAGGTGTGGCTATATTTCAAAGAGCATTCGGTCGCTCTGCCGCGAACTGGAAAATGTTTGGACTTCGGCTCCGGCCTTGGGAGAATTACTGAATCGCTGTCTTCTTATTTTAAAACCGTGGTTGGCGTCGATATCTCCAAATCCATGGTCGAGAGGGCGCGCGCGCATGCCGTGGCAAGCAACCGCTTAAATATCGAATATGTTCTTGGCTCCGACACCAGCCTTGAAAGTCTTGGCTGGGGATCGTTCGATTTTATCTACACCAACATCACGCTTCAGCATCTCAACAACGATATGCAGAAGGACTACATTCGCCAGTTCGGGCTTCTCTTGAAGAGTGGCGCGCTTGCTGTTGTTCAAATACCAAGCAAACGACCGTCAGTATCTTTCATTGATTCAATTGTCGGGGCATTAAAACAAGTTGGCCTTAAGAACTTAGCCGCGCTTGCCATCACTTCCTTCAAAGAGGGAATTGCTCCCTGGAAAATAAAAATGGAGTTGAATATTTTGAGCGAGGCCGAAGTAGAGGAGGCGGCCAGAAAGTCTGATCTAACGATTATTCGTCGGGCGTACATTGACTGGGAAACGTTTTACGAGACGCTTAAGTTTTCTTTGCTGGAAGCTCCCCGACCTGGCAGATCGCGCTATCCAACTAGTCCACTGTATTTCATGCGAAAGGTGTAGCCGCAACCAACTGATATTTTTCCTCAAACCGAAGTCGCCCGTGAGTTGATCACAGGATGAAGTAGTCCCCACATGATTATCGGCTCGCCGCGCCTGGGGCTCGGAAAATTTGTGTTCAGTGATGCAAAAAGACTTTTTGTAACACTGATTGGCCTTGATGGCTTTACCCAGTCAGGTTGCGCGGGTACGATCTTTGACCATGTCGAAAATCATTTTCCTGATCCCGTCATACCAGCCGACCGTCGTGTCCTGCGAATTGCTGGAGGAACTCCGGAAGACAGACCCAGCGCCGATTGTCGTTGTTGACGATGGAAGTGGTCCGACATACCGCGAGCTATTTCAGCGCGCCAGTCGTGTGCCCGGCACCACGGTCCTGACAAACGCTATCAATCTGGGCAAGGGTGCCGCCCTCAAGCATGGAATGAACCATGTCCTGGTAAACCATCCAGACTGCGCGGGGGTGGTGACTGCCGATGCCGACGGGCAACATGCTGTAAGCGATATACTCAAGATCGCGAACGAACTCCGGGCGCATCCGGCCGAGGCGATTTTCGGGTCGCGCGATTTCAAGCGCGATGTTCCTCTCCGCAGCAAGATCGGCAATACCATCTCGCGGTACATATATCGTTTCCTTATCGGCCTCAATCTGTCTGACACACAGACAGGCTTGCGAGGGATACCGCACCGGCTCATGGAATTCAGTCTAGGTATCCGATCGAACCGTTACGAATTTGAGACCGAACAGATCATCGCCGCAAAAACCGCTAGATTCAAATTCAAGGAAGTGCCGATCCAGACCGTCTACATTGACGACAATAGCGGATCGCACTTTAACCCGATCCTCGATTCATTCCGAATTTACTTCGTGCTGCTTCGATACGCGCTGTCGAGCATCGCGACGGCACTGACCGATTTACTGGTGTTCTACATACTGACGGCCAATGGAATGTCGGTCCTCAGCGCCAACATGTCCGCGCGCGCGTTTGCGCTGTGGATACAGTTTATGCTGCTGAAGAAATATGTCTTCAAGAGCAAGGCCGGATTGTCGATCTTTGCTGCTTATGTTGCTTACGTGTTTTTCTCCGGCTACGTATCGTCTGTGATGCAGGCGCAATTTGCCGGGCATCTTTTGAACTCGCCATTGCTGGCTAAGATCGTGGTCGAATTGGTTATCTGGATTGTCAACTTCATGTTCTTGCGCGATATCATTTTCCGCAAATGGAGCGAAGCTTGACGCCGGCGCAAACCAATTGGGACAACTATTATGCAAAGCCTTACAGGACTGCATCGCTAACCCGAAGGCATACCGCCTCGGTTTTGGTGGACCTGATGCGGAACAATGGCGGGACCGGTGCATCGATCCTCGAATTTGGCGGCGCCAACAGTTGTTTTATCGATCAAATATTAAACGAGGTTAAGCCCGCCCGTTACGACGTGATCGACAACAATCGGCTTGGGCTGGATTTGCTTAAGTCCCGTTATCCACGCGACGATCGCGTCTCGGTCACACGGGGCGATGTGCTCTCAATGTCGGAGCCTGAACGCCCTTATGACATTGTTTTCAGCGTCGGGTTGATCGAACACTTCGATCCCGCCGGCACCGCCAGAGCCGTCGCGGCCCATTTCAAATATCTGCGGTCGGGTGGCACTGCAATCATCACCTTTCCGACGCCGACGTGGCTTTATCGCGCGGTGCGAGGACTAGCCGAGGCAACGAACAGCTGGATTTTCCATGACGAGCGACCGCTTCAGCTGCCGGAATTCGAGCGGGCGATTGCGGGTCTGGGCGAGATCAAATCCGCGCGCATTTTATGGCCCCTCATTCTCACCCAGTATTGCTTGGTGACACGCAAATTTCCATGAGCTTTTGCCCGAAGGGACTCATGGACTCGATACAAGTAACTCCATGCCGTTACTCTCGGCCACCTTCGTGTAGCCTCGCGCTGCGGTCGTGGCACCTATGAAACTCAAAATTGATGGATGAGTACGCCCGGGCGGGTACATGATGCTCGTGCAGCCGGTTGATTCATTGAGCTGTTTTGCCAGAAAATCGGTCAGCGGTTCGGTAAAATGGAAGAACTGCATCTGCTGCCGATACGGCTGGAAAACCGACACCGTGTGGATATAGCCGTCTGCGCTATATATCGTGCAACCACGAGCAAGCAGCTCTCCTATTGGCCGGTTGAGCTCGATCCCCAGGCCTTTACTCAACTGCTCGTCCGCGAACCGTTGCTTCAGTTTCTCGTCACTTAGCGCCAGCGGCAGCGTCAGAATAACGCAAAGCACGGCCACACCGGCCGCGACGGCGCCGTCCCGAACGCGCCATCGCCGCTCGCCTGGAGCGACTTGTGTCGTCACGAAACGGCGTGCCACCGCATAGAGCGGAATGAAGGCGCTTATCAGCAGAAGTCCAAGAAGATTGCGCAGGTCGTAGCTGGCGGTATTGGCCCACAACCAGAATCCGGCCCCTAGCGGCAACGCCAGCCATCGGATGCGCGGCAAGAACGGACTGAGCGCGAGGCCCGCAAATAGCAGAATGCGCAACGGCAGCGTAAAATTCGAATTGAGCAGTTTGGCGGCCCTGGAAAGCCTCTCGGACAACTCCGTCACCGGGTAATACGGCATCGATCGCACGGCGAGATGCGAATAGTTGATGGCGTAGGCGGTGACGAAAAGCGCGACCAGCCCGACAGCGGCGATGATGAATCGGTTGCGCTCGGCCCGCTGGAGATGTTTTGCGGCATCCGTACAGATTGCGATCAGGATCGCGATCGTAAACAAGCCGTAGATCGGTTTCGTCGCCGCGGCGATCGACACAAGGCACAGCGACAATAGCGCAGTGACGGCCTTCTCCCTGTCGAGCCGACCTTTGGGGGCGTTGACGACAAACAGCACGGTGCCGCAAAAGGCAAAAATCGCGGCAACCCAATCCGGAAAGCCTTCCTCCAGGGTACTCCTGAGCCACGGTTCCTGAACTTCAGCCACGAGCCATGCGAACACGAAAAGCAGGGATACCGCATAGCGCCAATTCGGGCGCCCCAAGACCGCCATGCATAGGACGATGGGGAGGATGATGAGAACGATATAGGTGTAATAGGCAAAGTACTGCTCGGTCGAGCCGGTGAAGATGTAGGTCGCCGCCCAGGTCGTCGGGACGAATTGCGGATAGCCGTAGGAAGCGGTTGGAAACGATCCGTGCGACCAGATCAGCGACCAAGCGTTCCAGCTGACCGAAACGTCGCCGCCCTGGAATATATTGGGGACGCCATGCTTCCAGATATTGAAATAGGTGAAGCCAAGCACGGCGAGGCTGCCGACCAGCCACTTCACGTTCGATAGCAGAAGGACGGATGCTCCCTGCTGTACCGGCGTTCTGGCCGCAGCACCTTTCCTCGCAATCATGAAGAACAGGGCGGCAATCAGCGCGACAGTCACCGCGCGATAGGTCAGCAGGGGATCGAGATGGAATGCGGCGATCAGCGTGACCAGAAAATGATTCGTGGTCAGGCTTGCCAAAAAGACCGCGAGCCAGCGTTGCGGAAAATTCGGGATATCGAAGCCGCGGACAAGCACCAAGCCTGGAAGGACAAAGACGAAGAAGATCGCCAGCAACCCGTTCAAATAAACGGGCGCAAAACCAATGAACCCCAAATCAACTCCCCCAAGCTCTCCTGAATACAGCGTGCACTTAACCTTTTTTCTTCCGGACTACAAACTCGGCAGGGCCAGGGGGTTGGAGGTCTGCATGAGCCGCGGGCGGGTGAATTGCTCGGGCCGTTGCACAATCAGAGCGGTGTCGACGCCTATGACGCTCGCGCAGATACCTGGGGCTTTGGAGGCTTGGCGCTGGCGCCGCCGCTACATTGCCGGCAAGCTCGACGTCGCGCCGCAGAGCGCTGCGGCTTAAACAAACATCAGACCGTCGCTTCCGGCAGGCGCGCGTTGGCGGAGCCGAACACTTCCTCGAACGCCTGCCGTAGCGCGATATCGACATCCGCCATGGTCACGGGATGGCCGAGATCGACCAGACTGGTGACGCCGTAGCGCGGGTCCGCGACGCCGCAGGGGACGATCGCCGCGAAGTGCGAAAGGTCGGGCTCCACATTGATGGAGATGCCGTGGAACGATACCCAGCGCCGCAGCCGCACACCGATGGCGGCGATCTTGTCTTCAAACCCAAAACCCCTGTCCGGCCGGTTCACCCAGACGCCGATCCGGTCCTCGCGGCGCTCGCCCCGCACGTTGAAGGCCGCCAGCGTCCGGATGATCCATTCCTCGAGACTGCCGACATAGGCCCGCACGTCAGGCCGCCGCCGCTTCAGGTCGAGCATTACATAGGCTACCCGCTGCCCCGGCCCGTGATAGGTCAGCTGCCCGCCGCGCCCGGTGGCGAACATCGGGAAGCGGGGGTCGAGCAGGTCACTGGGCTTGCCGCTGGTCCCGGAGGTATAGAGCGGGGGGTGTTCCAGCAGCCAGACCAGCTCGGGCGCCTGGTGAGCCGCGATTTCAGCAACCCGTGCTTCCATGGCCGCTATGGCCTCGAGATAGGGTACCGGCAGGTCGGATATCCGCCATTCGACCGCCCCGCCGCCGGCAGGCTGCGAGAGGGGCGTCAAATCCAGGCTTTGGCGGTCATTAACCATTGGCTAACCATAATGTGGTGGTCTGGAACCACGCAATTTTGCATTCCTCGGTTCGGGTCCCCAGTGCCAACCCTCGATAAAGTCACCGTCGATCTCATGGTGGTCCTCGGGACCACATCGATGCCCATCCATCAGGTAATGCGCCTGAGCCGTGGCGCCATCATCGAACTGGACGCGACCGAAGCGGACGAGGTCAAGATCCTCGCCAACAACCTGCCGATCGCCAGCGGCGTGGTGCTTGTCGATCGCAACCGTATTGCGGTCGAAGTCAAGCAAATGCTGCCGCGACTGCCGGGCACCCGGTAGGTTGAACCACCACACCACCAGCAGGCCTTGTCCCTCCATCATTGATTTGTTACATCGGCGCCGTTGATCGGGGCCGGCGCAAATCCCGTGCCGATCTCTTAAAGCGCTCGTGGCGGAATTGGTAGACGCGCTGCCTTGAGGTGGCAGTGAGTAAAATCGTGGGGGTTCGAGTCCCTCCGAGCGCACCAAAGAATCCCGCAATAAGCCGGGACGCTATTTGCGTGAGCGATGCCGCGTGGTGACGATGCCGAACGGCGCATCCGTTGCTGTAACAAGGTTGGCGTACATCGACGGATGCGGGACTGAGGCTGGCGACGCCGACCTGCCGACCCAAAACCCGAAAGCACATTCAAGACTGCCTGGCTGGTTATCGATGGGAACAAACGAATGAAATTTTTGAGCTACGCCTATCGGTTCAGCTCCAATTTTATTTTCCTGTTGCTGGTCTATTTCAGCCTGAATTTCCTGGGGAAATATCAGCAACGCGCGATCGTCGCCATTCTCGTGCTGGTCTACAGCGCGATGCACTCGGCGTCGGCATTGCGTTCGTTTTACTTCTTTCAGAAAGTCGAGCGGCTCGAGGGCGAGGCGCGCCGCCTCGCTGTTCTGGCCGGGGAGAGCCCTTCCGCGGCGGCCCAGCGCAAGCAAATCGTCAGTGACGTCGGAGGTCTCCGCCGGGCCGGTGAAATGAACGCCTATATCGATCTGTTGTTTCTCGCTTTGGTCGTGCTGCTATGCGTTTCGAAGATCGTGACGGATTGAACCGTCGCGCGCTTCTCTTTGAGCTGGACCAAACGCCTCAGCGCGCCACGACCGGCACGCGCTGCAAGCCTGGCTCCACGACCGGCAGGCTTCAGGGAAGAATCATGCGGCGGGAATCGCCGGCATCGGCCGAAATCAGCCTCCCGAGGCCGTCCGTCACATGCCCGGCCGGGGCCGTTTGCTCCGCATGATGCGAGGATGGAGCGACGGGATGCGTGCCCGCGCGCCGCTTTTCCTGTATCTCGAAAATGCTCTGCGCCGGAATAGGCAGGGCAATGGCGGCGCCGTCCAGCGCGAGCGGCGATTGCCGGGGCCAGGGCGCTTCCCGCGGCAGCGGGACGCCGCGTTTAAGCCGTCTGGCGCGATCGAACGGTTCCGCGGGCGGCACCAGCTGTCCGTCATGCCAGTCCGAATCCGACAGCGAGGGGGCGGGAAGGGTGTCGCCGCCGGCAAAAACGAAATTGGGAATTTTTGGCCAGCGCGAGATCGCCACAGTTTCCGATGGCGGATGCAACTGCCATTGCTGTGGCTCCGTCGGCGTCACCGGCTGCTCTGATGTCGCCGGCACTACATGGACGATGCGATAGCCTCGCGCCTTCAGCTCATGGAGAATCCTCGGCAATGCGGCGACGGTTCGCGCCTGGATGTCGTGCAGCAGCAGAATGCCTCTTCCTTTTTCCTCAAGCCGCTTCATCGCGAGATCGTAGACGCGCGAGGACGAAATATGCCGCCAGTCATCAGCCAGAAAATCGGCGCTCCAGGTCTGGATGCCCTGTGAGGCGAGATAGTCCTCGACGCCTTCGGCACGCGAGAGGCCGGGGATGCGAAAGAACGGGGCAAGTGCTGCGTCATCCCCAAGCGCGGCCTTTACAGATGCTATTCCATCGTCGATCTCTTGCCTGGCGCGCTCGACCGGCATTCTGTTCATGCTCAGCGGATGATTCTGGGTGTGGGCGCCGATGCTATGCCCGGCGTCGCGGAGCTTGCGCACGCCTTCCGGATAGGCCTGGGCCATGCGGCCGATTGTGAAGAAGGTCGCCTTCACGCATTGCGAGGCGAGAATGTCCAGAACCTGATTGCTGTTGTGCGGCAGCGGCCCGTCATCGAACGTCAGCACCACTTCATGATCTTCGAGCGGCAGCGTTTCCGGATATTGCATGGTGCCGATCCGGGGATGCTCGCGGGGATCGACCACAAGGGTTCGCGAGGTGCCGAGCGCGTCGGGATGACCGGGACAATTGGCGGCCGACGCAGTTTGCGCGGTGATGCAGGTGAGTACCCCCAAACATAAGCCAGCCCATTGCCGGGTACGAACACCAACCCGCACTCTAGCGATCATGAAACACCGTCTGCATTCCCACTACGCGCAGATAGTTATACGCGGTGACATGAACGAGGCCTTAATTGTCCGAATTGTCTGACTTTTCCAGATGATTTCTGGGTTGGGGCACGCCGCCGACGCCAGGCGAAGCTGGCACCACATGGACGACGCGATAGTCATTGTCCCGGAGATAACGCAAAAAAGCCGGCAGCATGGCCGCGGTTTGCGCTTTGGGGTCGTGGAACAGGATGATCCCCTTGCGGGCGATTTTGAGCCGATCGGTGATCAGCTTCAATTCCTGCTTCGGCGTCATCTTATTCCAGTCGCTGGCCCAAAGATCAGTGCCGAACACGACGATGCCGCGCGACTGCAGCAGCTCGAGGGTCGCCGGGGTCGTCTCAAAGCCGGGAAAACGAAAAAACGGCGTGCTCGGAATCGTGGTCGCGACACCGCGAAGCGCCATTTCATCGGCGGCGATGCCCCGGTCGATTTCCTCACTGGTCTCGCTCGGCGGGATTCGCATCAGGCTGCGGTGCAGCCAGGTGTGATGCCCGATGGTGTGGCCCTCGGCCGCGATCCTTCGCACCAACTCCGGGTGTTCTGACGCGGGCTTGCCGATCAGGAAGAACGTCGCGCGCACGCATTCATGGGCCAGTGCCGCCAGCACAAGCGGCGTCGTGGGAGGCCATGGGCCGTCATCGAACGTCAGCACGACCTCGTGGTCATCAAGCGGCAGCGTCTGCGGAAAGCTTTTCAACCCAATCCGCGGACTGGAGGCGGCATCGACGCTAAGAACGCGTGAGGTGCCGAGCGTTCCCTCGCGTGGACAGTCCGCCGCCTGGGCGGCGGCGGTCCATGCCATCGAGGCGATAAGGCTAGCCGCTAGCACGGTCGTGAACTTCCGGGCCCGTCTTTGCCGGAGCATCTTTGTCATCGCGCCAAGTGTTGCCCTTTGGGTAATGCGTGAGGCGATAACTCAGACGAATTGTGCCATTCTGTCAAACCGCCGAGGCATGGCATGGCCGAAAATATGGACGTTGCCCAACCCGCCGATACGCCACTGGGGCTTGCGCATCGTCAATCAAACCTTAACGCGCATCGCCGACTATTGCCGCGGGCGGAGTCGAGCATGCAGCGCTTGCGGCTGAAAGCGGACGGACGGATCGTCGAGTTGCGGGATGGGCGGGAGTTTCCGCTCGCACCGGCGACGACCTACGTCGCGCCGATTACGCCTCTCGCCGCGCCGGTGACGACTTACGTCGCGCCGGCAGAAATGGCGCGGTCTCCGGCGGTGCGCGACCTTCGCCGGCGCACGCGCCTGACGCAGCTGGAATTCGCCGCGCGATTAGGGGTGCCGGTCGAGACCATCAGAAACTGGGAGCAGGGTAAGCGCATGCCGCGCGGACCGGCGCGGGCGCTTCTCGCCGTGATCGCTCATGCCCCGGAGACGGTGTTTGCAGCTCTGGCCGCGGACCCGTCCCCCGTCTGAGCGCGAAACTGCCTCTCGGCAATGTTGGCAGCGCGGTCCTCAGGGGACATAATGGAGCTCGGTTTATCTGAGTACCTGCGATGCATTTCGTCGAGGCCAACGGCGCCAAAATTCCCGCGATCGGGCTGGGTACCTGGGAATTGCGTGGGCGAACCTGCGCACGTCTGGTCGAGCAGGCGCTGAGGCTCGGCTACCGCCACATCGACACTGCGCAGGCTTATGAGAACGAACGCGAGGTCGGCGAGGGCCTGCGCACTTCGGGGGTCAGGCGCGACGATGTGTTCGTCACGACAAAAGTCTGGACCACGCATTTCGCGCCGCATGATCTCGAGCGATCCACCAAGGAGAGCCTGGCAAAGCTGCGCCTTTCCGAAGTCGATCTGTTGCTGCTGCACTGGCCAAATCCGCAGGTGCCGTTGCAGGAGACGTTAGGCGCGCTGGCGCGTGTCAAGAAGCTCGGCATGGCCCGGCACATCGGCGTCTCGAATTTCACCGTGGCCTTGATCGAAGAGGCGGTCGCGGCTTGCCCGGAGCCGCTGGCGTGCGATCAGGTCGAGTACCATCCCTATCTCGACCAGACCAAGGTGCTGGAGGCGTGCGCGCGTCATGGCATGGCTCTGGTCGCCTATAGTCCGGTCGCAAAGGGCCGTATCAAGAACGACCAGACGCTGGCGCGGATCGGGCAGACCCACGGCAAGACCGCGGCCCAGGTTTGCCTGCGTTGGCTGGTGCAGCAGAACGTTTCCGCGATACCGCGGACCTCAAAGATCGAACGGCTGTCGGAAAATATCGACATCTTCGACTTCGCGCTGTCCGCCGACGAAATGTACCAGATCTCCCAGATGCGAAGCGCCAAGGGCCGGCTTACCGATTTCGGTTTTGCGCCGAAATGGGATTGAGGCTGCTGCATTGCCCGCTATGCTGGCGGCTGGGGCATGATCCGGAAAAGTGGGAAGCGGTTTTCCGAAAAGATCATGCTCAAACAAAAAGATAACGCCAGAGTCTGATTCAACTTAGTTGAATCAGACTCTGGCGGCGACTTCGAAAAACGTTGATTGAGTACGGTGGAATCACGGCGGTTCATACACTCAGGCATCGCAGCATCCGCGCTTGGACATCTGTCAGTTCTGACGATGGTGCTGATCTTCGCTGAGGTGCACCCGTTCGGTTCGGTCACGGCCGAGCCGATCATGGTCGATATTGTTTTGCCTGATGAGGCGACGCGGACCCCAAAGAAAGAAGAGCCACTTCCGGAGCCGAAAGCGCAACCTTCCGACGCCTTCGACCTTTCCTCGAAATCCGCGCCCTCAAGTTCACCGGCACCGGCCGCCCCGCAGGCGGCCGCAGCGCAGCCACAAAAGCAGGCGCCGCTGTCGACGCCGCCTCCCAATCAGCAACAGCCTGCTGCTCAGTTGCAGCCGCCATCCACATCCCCGTTGCCCGCCTTCATCCCTCCGGAGCCTGACCTTTCCATCAAATATCACGTGATGCTTGGTCTACCCCAAGACACATCGGGCGATGGCTTCGACGCCCCGGCGACGGCGAAAGCCGAACTTGCATCCAATCTCGTCACGGAGTTTCGGCGCCATCTCAAGACATGCTCGAAGCTTCCTGACACGATCGCCCCCTCTGACAAGATCAAGATCACGCTGCGGGTGCTCATGACGCTTGAAGGCAAGCTTGCGGCGGAGCCAATCCTGATCGAGGCCAGCGCGTCCGCCAAGGGGCCAGCACTGATGCAAAGCGCAATCAGTGCGCTGGAGGCCTGTCAGCCATTCGCGATGTTGCCGGCGGACAGATACGGCGAATGGAAAGTGCTCGATCTCAGCTTCACCCCGCAGGATTTCGCGGGATCGTCCTAACTCCCCATCGCGCGCCAGGCATTGGCGTGACGCCATACACGGTGGATTCGAGGATGAAGAAGCCGACCGCTACAATATCGATCGAATATGCACCCATTTTGCATCCCCCGCAGTCGCGAATGCTGCCATGCATGTTCAATGGCGGCAACGGGTGCAATGGTATTGAACGCTTCTAGCGCGCTATGGCAGGATGACAACTAATTAGGGGTTCCTTCGAATGGCTTTGAAGCTCGTGATCGGCAACAAGAACTATTCGTCGTGGTCGATGCGGCCATGGCTGGCGCTGAGAGCCAACAACATCCCCTTCGACGAAGTGTTCATCCCGCTCTATACCGGCGAGGCCGACAAGGAGCGGATTTTGAGTTTCACGCATTCCGGCAAGGTGCCGGTGCTGATAGATGGCGACGTCACGATCTGGGATTCGCTCGCCATTATCGAATATGTCGCCGAACGGTTTCCGCAAGCCATGCTGTGGCCTGAGGACCGCGCTCGCCGAGGGCATGCGCGTTCGATTTCGGCGGAGATGCATTCGGGCTTTGCGGCGCTGCGCAACGAATGCGGCATGAACCTGCATCGGCCGGTCGGCCCGATAGCGCTGTCGGATGATGCGCGCGCCAACATCGCGCGCGTTCAGCAAATCTGGATCGAGTGCCGCGACCGCTACGGAAAGTTTGGGCCGTTCCTGTTCGGATCCTTTGGCGGCGCGGACGCCATGTTTGCGCCGGTGGTGCATCGCTTTCGCACCTATGCGATTCCGGTGGCGCCGGAAGTGCAAGCCTACATGGATACGATGATGTCGCTGCCGGCGCTTCAGGAATGGACCAGCGCCGGCCTTGCCGAAACCCTTGTTATCGAGAAGTTCGAGACGGCGTGAGCTGGAAAACTCACCGGCGTTCAAGGGCGCACTCGGTCAGCTCGAGGCGACTGTGGTTCCAGTCGTGCTGAGCGAAGTGGTCGGCGTTGGCGGGCAGGGCGGGCTCCGCGACCTTCGCCAAGCTCCAGCAGGCGGGCCTCGGCGATCAGGCCAATCCTGGATCGGAAACGGTCAAATCTTCCGATCACGGTCGAGCAATTGCAGCAGGTGCTGGGCAGCGACACCGTCAAGCAATTGGCCGCGCGGTTCAATACCCCGGTTGATCAGCTCACCAAGGTTTCGGCGTAACAACTTCCCTCATACGGCCCAGACGGCAAGCTCCTGAGGCCTGCGAAATTGGCGGCTGTCGACGGGGCAGGGCCATTTCGTCCGGAACCCCCGAAATTGCGTTTATCGCACTGAAAAACCTGCAAAATTCGCGTATTTGCTATGTCCTGATGTAACTGGCCAACGGGACGGGCGCTGTGCTATATAGCCGCCGGGTTTTTAGTCGGCCGTTGCAGCGGGACCGTGAGCACAGCCGATTCTTGCGTGATGGAGATGGGCGTTGAAGCACAAATACGCCGTTGGAGAGACTGTCTATTTTACTGCCAGCAATGTCGCGCGTCCGGCCGCCAGCGGCACCTATGAGGTGATCCGGCTGCTTCCGACCGATGGCGATGACTGCCAGTATCGGATCAAAAACTCGACCGAGGCTTTCGAACGGGTGGCCAAGGAAAGTCAGCTCGACATTTCCTGAAAAATGGCGCGCACGGCCGGGCGGAGCGGATTCCGTTTCGCCTGCCGTCAACGGCCCCCGTTCGCAGACCATTTGGCTGAGTGCGGAGAAAAAGGCATTCACTCCGCTGATTGCATTTGTGCTGCATTGGGGGACATCGCGGCATGAACTGGGCCTGGGCTACATCGCTTGACCAACTCTGGCGTTCGCCGGCCTTTCCGATGTGGCTGACATTGGCCACGGCGGGGTTCTTCGGGATTATCGTTCTCACCACGCTGCTGCGCGCCGAGAGATCGCTTGCGAACGGCACGCTGACCGTCGTCACGCTGCTGGTCGTCGGCATTGCAGTCGCTGTTACCATTCGCGGGTTCGGTCCGGGCGTCCAAAGCGCGTCCGGTGAGACCCTATCCCCCCAGCCGATGAGCGCTGCGCTGCCGGCATTGTCGTGTATCGACGATCTGGCGGGAGAAACCGTTTTGACGGCGTGCGAGAAGGTGTTGTTTGGCTCGCCCGAATCCACCGCCGCTGCGCTGTCATACGCGGCGTCACAGATCACGCGGCTGACCGCACTCGGCGATGTCGCTGCAGCAAATGCTCGCATGACACCCGAATTGCAAATGGTGCGCCGTGCAGTCGAACGCGACCGCTACGGGCTGATGGCTTACGTGCTCGCCGCGCGTGACCATTGTACGCCGTCGGACTGCGCGGCGTTTCGGGCGCTTACCGATCGGAACCAGATCGCGGCTAATATGAATGAGCGGACCTACGAGGGCCTGATTGTGCGTTACGCGCCATCGTGGAACGCGCCTGCGGCGGCAGCTCCGGTCGCCACGCTTGCGCCATCGGCGCCCACGGGCAAACCTACCAACGCCGAATTTCCCACCGCAGCCTCAACCCCGCCTATAAGCATCATGACGCCGGAGCCGGCCGCGGTGGCCACGCCGCCTGCGCCGCGTTCGCCGCCATCATCACCGGTAGCGATCGCGCCATTGCCGTCACCGCGTCCCACTCCGACGGCAGCGCCCGCGCTGGTGGCGGCCAAAAAGCAGCCCGCGCCGAAATCTCCGCGCCCGGCCGCGCCGGTTCAGCTCGCGCCCGCGGCGGCTCCAACGCCCGCGGCGCCAGCTCCCGCCGCCGAGAATAATTGATGCTTTCAAAAGCCGTCACTGATCGCTAATTTCGAAACCATGCCGCTTCATCTCATCAAGCTTGCCGTCGGCTGCGAGTCGGTAAAGGAACTCAAGAGCTGGGTCGCGGAGCGCATGCAGACCGCAAAGAAAAAAGGACTGCCGCTTCACCATATTCACATCACCCGGATGACCCCGAAGCGGGTCGAAGAGTTGCTCGCGGGCGGCTCGCTTTACTGGGTCATCCGCGGTGAAATCGCGGCGCGGGAAAAAATCATCGCCATCGAGCCGTTCCGCGATCGCGACGGTATCGGACGATGCCGGCTGGTGATGCAGCCCAAAGTGATGGCGGTATCGCCACGGCCAATGCGGGCGTTCCAGGGCTGGCGCTATTTCACGGAAGACGCCGCGCCGCCGGATCTCGGCAAGGCGGCTGCGGCGAGCGTCGCGGCGATGCCCGAGCCGATGCGGCGCGAACTGCGCGATCTCGGGCTGCTTTAGACTGCGACGTTGTCGATCAGCCGCGTTGTTCCGATCTTTGCTGCGACCAGAATCCGCATCGGTCCGTCATTCGCCGATGCGATCGGCGCCAGCGTCTCGGCTTGCCGGACTTCGAAATAATCCAGCGTGAAGCCTGCGCCGACGATCAGTTCAGCGCCGCCGGCCATCGCGGCCTTGATGTCGTCCCCCGCGCGCAACCGCAGGGCGCTTTCTTTCATCGCACGGTATAGTTCCGGCGCCGCGCGGCGTTGATCCGGCGACAGGTAGACATTCCGCGAAGACATCGCGAGGCCGTCGCGCTCGCGCACGGTTCGTGAGCCAATCACCTTGACGCCGAGGTCGAGATCCCCAGCCATCCGCGTCACCACCCGCAATTGCTGGAAATCCTTTTCGCCGAAGACAGCAAAATCCGGCCGGCATTGCGTGAACAGCTTTCCAACCACGGTGGTGACGCCGCCGAAGAAGTGCGGACGGAAGCGATCCTCCAGACCCGCGGTGGCCGGCCCTTCGGTCAGGATCCTGGTGGCAAAGCCGTCCGGGTACATGGTCTTGACGTCCGGATTCCAGATCAGGTCGACATCCTCCGCTGCAAGCCTGGCGACATCGGCCTTCCAGGTGCGCGGGTACGAACTGAAATCCTCCGTCGGCGCGAATTGGGTCGGGTTGACGAAGATCGAGACAATGACCTTTGTGGCGCGACGTTTCGCCAGCCGAACCAGCGACACATGGCCGTCATGGAGTGCTCCCATGGTTGGGACCAGCGCGGTCGTTGCCTTTTTCGCTCGAAGGCTATCGAGGGCGCGACGCAACGCAGGAACCGTGCGGACGATTATGGGGCTTCGCGACATCTGGGCTCGTTCTGTGGGTTCAAGGAGGCTGCGGGTTCCGACCATGCGGCGGGGATGCCGACCTTATCAAGACCAATGCTTAGCCGCCAAGCCGGCGGTCGTCTTACCTTGCGAATAACGATCGCGCTCCGGCCAATCTGGGCGAGCACCCGATTGAGCCGCGGCCGCATGCGATTCATGATTAAGGTCGACGGTCAACGATTCGCTATCGCGCATTTAACTTGACCGCGGTCGCGCGTAATTTGAAGGTACTCACAGGGGACGAAAAATGTTGCTGCAGACTAGTCAGGGGCAATCGGGCTCGGCGCATGTGGTTGTGCTGGGCAACGAGAAGGGTGGTTCGGGAAAATCCACCACCGCCCTGCATATTGCCGTCGCCCTGATGAAAGCCGGCCAGCGCGTCGCCACCATCGATCTCGATTGCCGCCAGCAGAGCTTCACCCGTTACATCTACAACCGAAACGCCTGGGCACGCCGCACCGGCCTCGCTCTCGATCTCCCGGTACATTGCTGCATCAAGCTTGGCGAGACCATGCAGATCGCCGACAACGAAACCTCCGAATTCCAGCAATTCATGGATGCGGTGAGCGCGGTTGAGCGGACATTCGATTTCATCGTTATCGATACGCCGGGCTCGGACAGTTATCTGATGCGTCTGGCGCATTCGATGGCCGATACATTGGTGACGCCGATCAACGACAGCTTCCTCGATTTCGACGTCCTGGGGACCATCGACCCCGCGACCTATTCCGTGACCGGCGAGAGCCATTATGCGGAGATGGTGCGAGATACAAGGCGCAAGCGCCGTCAACTCGACGGCGCCTCCACCGACTGGATTGTGGTCCGCAACCGATTGTCGATGCTGGGATCGCGCAACAAGCAGCTCGTCGCCGATAGCCTCCACGATTTGTCGTTCCGGCTCGGCTTCCGCGCGATCGATGGTTTCGCCGAGCGCGTGGTTTACCGCGAATTTTTTCCGCGCGGGCTGACCGCGCTCGACGACCTCGACGAGACAACACTCGGCACCCGTCCGAGCATGGGCCATGTGACGGCGCGCGAGGAGGTCACGAGCCTCCTGCGCCAATTGAAGCTGCCGATCGATGAGCGCGGCCGCCGCCGCGCCGCCAACCGGGCCGAATGGTTCAGCCAAGTCGACAAGCCGCTTGAAGTCCACGACATTCTCGGCGCCTGACAGCTTTGGCAATTCGCTACCGCCGGGGTGACTTGCTCGCGCGGCCGTTTCGCTTATTGAACGCCATCGGTTCTCTCCGCGCGTCCGCGGCAGCGATTGCCCCGCGCCACGGGGGATCGCGCGGCATACCTGGTAACATGCAACCTTCCAGCGCCATAGCGAGGGGTGTTACCGGATCTTACCCAAGATACGAGCCTGACCTTGATTGATGGCGTCCCATAGGTGAGGACGGGCGGCCGGACGCTGCTTTGCCCATTAATGGTGCGCTGCACAAGGAACAGGCTGTCGATTCACAAGTTTTACTCTTCCTGTCACGTCGCCGTGACATATATCATGGACAAGGGACCGGAGCGTCTCGAACATTGGAATCTAGCACCCAAGGGTGCGCCCGAGGACGAACATGAAACGGGGAATTGCCATTCTGGTTTCGCTTGGCGTGCTGGTGACGGTCGCGTATTTCACCGCGAGCAAATGGGCGATCCGCCATGAGACGCTGACGTTCCACGACCCGGCGCGCGATAACCGTCCGGTCGCGGTGGATGTCGCGATACGGCGCGACAAGGAAATGCAGGCGAACGCCGACATGATCAAGCTGCCGGTGGCAATCCTCAACCACGGCAACACCGTCAAATTCACCGAATACTCTTTCTTGGCTAACATCTTTGCGGCTCGCGGCTATATGGCGGTCAGCATCCAGCATGACCTGCCGACGGATGCGCCGATGGTGACCAAAGTCGGCGAACTCTATGTCGGCCGTTTGCCGCAAATTCAGCGCGGCGTTGCCAACATCCGCTTTGCGGTCGATGAAATGAAGAAGGTCCAGCCGAATGCGGATTACGATCGTCTGACCATGGTGGGACATTCCATGGGCGGCGACATCTCGATGTATTTCGCCAAGATGTACCCCGATCATATCAAGAAGGTCGTGACGCTCGATAATCTGCGCGTGCCGTTTACGACTGACGGCAATTTCAAGATCCTCTCGTTCCGCTCGAAGGACCCCGTCTTCAAGCCTGACCCTGGGGTCGTTCCGGCCGATGAAGACTGCGAGAAGGCCGGAATTACGGTCGTCAATACCGGTTTCCAGCATAACGACATGCGCGATACCGGTCCCGACGCAGCCAAGGCATCGATCCAGAGCATGCTTAACAAGTTCCTGAGCGATAATAGCGATAACGACTTAGCTCCGGTCGAGACCACCACGCCGAAGATCACCGAGCCGGGCCCGGTGGCGCTCTACAAGAACTGACGGCCGGCATCGCCCCCAGTTGAAGCCCTCGATCGCTGCGGGCGTAAGCACGATCGGCGGCTCTCACGCGCATTGACCGCTCCCTGATCCCGGCCCACATAAGGCTTGCTGCTATTTGCGAGCGCTTATGTCCGGCGAACCGACCAAACCGAAATCTGCAGAAGTGTCCTCGGCACAGAAGTCCGCGTCCGGCAAAGCCGGCTCGCTGCCGGAGCAGAGGCCGTCCGCTTCGGAAGACATTGCCGCCTTCGTCGCCAAGGCCCGTGCGACGTCGCCCCATGCGCCGGGCGCGAAGGGCCGGCTGGTGTTCGCGCTCGACGCCACCATGAGCCGGCAGCCGACATGGGATATGGCCTGCGCGCTGCAGGCCGATATGTTTCGCGAGGCGGCAGCCCTCGGCAGTCTCGATATCCGCCTCGTTTATTATCGCGGCCTCAATGAGTGCCGCGCCACGGGGTGGATTTCCGACAGTGCACAA
>Ga0208990_1000037_pt1 | contig 17858 bp, 11 predicted proteins | sample MedBloCARef_M3_FD_187854 | JGI IMG/M metagenome (GOLD analysis project Ga0208990, IMG submission 187854) | Forest soil microbial communities from El Dorado National Forest, California, USA - Mediterranean Blodgett CA Ref_M3 (SPAdes) (version 2) | ecosystem: Environmental > Terrestrial > Soil >...
AGAGATTCGAACTCTTAAAAGTTTATTACTATTGAGTTTACAGCTCAACCCATCTTACCAATAATGGGAGATTCCTTCTAGATATATTTATCTTTATAAATAAAAAGTAGGACATTTTTAGAATAAAATCTTAATGTATATATACATATATAACACTAATTATATATGTATATATAAATTATATACTTGTCACTATAACCATAATAGATTACTATTGTAAATACTCTAGTTATAGTATAGCATGTATATAATAAGCTTCATTTAGTTTTCTAAAATAAATATTTATTAATCTTATATAAGATTAATAAATATTTAGTTACAAAATTTTTATAATTTTTATTTTTTAAAAAGTATATATATACTTACTTTTTAAAACATGATATTTTTGTTATTATTTGATACCTAGTTACAGCATCTTAGTTAGATTATACCTATATAAATGACACATAAAATATATATATATATATTATTCATAAGCCTATACTTGGAATCGAACCAAGATTGCACACAATATATAATATATGTAACAGTGCTCCAAAATAGACTGCGTACATATTATGTACCATTTATTGTTAAATTTAATTAATCCCATGCAAGTTCCCCTACATGAACCGTATTTCGACTTAACACCAATTAAAGTCACGCATACGAAGACTCACTACTCTAGTATCTAAATCTAATTATCTAAAATAAAAAAGAATGGTTTACCAAACTTATTGCACATACTTCTTTCGGCGCCTGACGAGTAGTTAGTACCCATCTGAGATCAAATTCACCGTGACGTGATGATTCACGATTACTAGTAATTCCTTATTCATGCAATCGAGTTTCAGACTACAATTCATATTATATCCTATTTTTATAGATTAGCTAAAATTCGCATTTTTGCATCTACTTGTCTAGGAATATGTGGCACGTCTATAGCCCACAATATTTAGGCCATGATGACTTGTCTTGGTCCCTGTTATCATATCCAATTTGATGGTGAACTGCCCTATAATATTATTTATAAATAGAGCAAGGGTTTTCGTTAATTTTATGGAACTAACCAAAATCTCACGACATTAACTGAAGACAGCCGTGCAACGCTTGTAATATCTTAATCACTAGTGATTAAAAGATAATATTCAAATTGTGGTAAGGTTTTTCGAGGATCATCGAATTAAATAACATACTTCACTACTGGTTTCAGAAACGGTCTAATGATTTCAGTTCCTGTGTTGCCACATTACTCTTAAGGTGAAATGCTTACACTTTCATTTATAGACAAAATTAAATCTTGTTTATGACATTCATAATTTTCTGCTTGGACTACTAGGGTATCTAATCCTGTTCGTTACCCAAGCCTTCGTCCCTCAACGTCAGTTATTAGATAGAAGGTTGCTTTCGCCGTTATCAGTCGTTATGGTATCAAAAAATTTCATCTTTACTCCATAAATACTCCCCCTCTCCTATAAAACTCTAGCAATACCGTACCCTACATTAGGCTAGTAATGCCGTCTAGGTACCCTTTAAACCTAATAAAGATGAATAACACTAGTCTTCTACGTATTACCGCGACTGCTGGCACGTAATTTGGTCAAGACACATAGATAGAAAACTGTCATAATCAATATTCTATCTAGAATTTTATTCAACATAGTTGATATCAAACCTGATCTTGTCAGATTCAATTAGCAAAAGCTATACATTCTTTCAAGTTACTGGTTCAGCCGTTAGGCCATTGACCAATATTCCTCACTGCTGTACTATACGTATTGGGGTTTTTTCAGACCCAATGTGATCGATCGACCTTTAAGCCTCGATTACGGAATTTTTAGCTAGTTAAGCCATTACCTTAACTACTACTTATCCGAGATATTTATTGTCATCTAAAAGCGGAGAATTAATTTCATGGAGCCAAATCTCCTTTTTTATAAGGAATTTTTTTTCCTTACTTTAAGGCAGCCAAAATATCATATACTCACCTGTACACCACTTTTAATATAAATTATATAGAAATACAATTTACACTAAACGTTCGATTAGCATGTGTCAAGCACTTGAATAGCGTTCATTCAGAGCCATCATCAAACTCAAGAAAATTGTCTTCGAAAATATGGTAAAAAATCATTTGCATATATATAATATACATAATATTATACAAAATTATGTAAATATCTTATTTTACCATTACTATTATATATTTAATATATTATTATTTTAATTTTTATTAAATAGGATTGGATATAATTAAGCCGGTTCTTGTCAAAGTTATTAATCTAAATAAAGGTTCAACATAGGGTTATCAGTTCGTAAATATATCTTACTATATAACTACTATTATTTATTTTCACAGTAGTTATATATGTTATACAATTATATATGTGATATACTTATACTATAATAATTACTGATTATTATTTTAATGATAAGAAATATGCACATAAATAATATTATATATAAATAATATTTTCTCTATAATACCAAAATTTTAATCCTAACACTCATGATAATATGTGTATAAATTTAATAAACTCCGGACTTTCCTATACTATATGCATATAGTAATATATCTACTATTTGTTTTATAGTTTCCATTCTTTTAATATCACATTTATTTATATAAAATATATTAATGTATAAATATATATGGTATAAATATATTTCTATTTCATATATAATACCAATTTAAGTATATTTACACTTATAATAAATATTAATAATATAGTTATATAGCCTTGTACTATACTATGTATTTCACATTTCAATAGTTATAAACTATTTAAAGATTTTACTCTTGTTTTAATGTAAATCTAAACCATCTTTAATATAACTACTAGTTAATACAACAAAAACTTGAGCTTGTATAAATGCAATACCTAATTCAAGCCCAGAAAAAGCTATTATAAAGGCCAAAGGTATTAAACCTAAAAAGAAAAATATAAATCCTGAAGTCATAATATTATATGTGAAACCTGCTAAGATATTTAATAACATATGTCCTGAAAGAATATTAGCTGCTAATCTAAGTCCTAATGAAATATTTCTAGCTAAATATGAAATAAATTCTATTAAAACTAATAATGGTAATAATCCTAAAGGACAACCTGCTGGCACTAATAAAGAAAAAAATTCTAAACCGTGTTTTTGGAAACCTAAAATAGTTGCACCTAACACTACACTAAAGCTTAAAGCAAATGTTAAAATAAAATGACTAGTAGATGCAAAACTATAAGGAACCATTCCTATTAAATTATTTATTAAAATAAATACAAATAGAGTATAAATAAAGGGAAAATATAATTGTCCTTTATTTGCATTTATTTGATTTATTACTATACTGTGAATAGTGAAATATATTGATTCTTGGCTAATTGATCATCTGTTACTAACAATTTTATTATAATTAGTAGCTAATATATTTAATGTTAATATTAAAAAAGCCCCTATAGTTAAATATAACCCTATGTTAGTTAATGATATTTGTATATTAGCTAATATTGGAGCATCTAAGCTCAATAACTTCCTTATTTCAAATTGATCTAGTGGACTCGTAATTTCTGTAAAAATATTTTTATGCATGTTTAAATATATATAAATTTAATTAATATTTTTATTTAAATATGTACGTAATTATATAGTATATCATATGTGTATACACAATAGTATACTATATTAACCCATCTAGCATGTATATTATTAGTAATATAATTATTACTATTTTAGTAAAAACTATAATTTTGTAATAAACATACGACTTAAAAATAGACGAACAAATCTTGGTAGAATGTATTTAGAAAACATATAAATCATTATTATAAGTATAATAAAAGCAAAAATTACTTGATTTATAAAATAAAATGGTACTAATTGCGGCATTTTTATTTATTTTTATTTATTTTACACTTTCTTATTGCAATAAGAATTATATGTGTAATTATCTAGTTAAAGATAGAAACTTTATAGGTTGGTCTTCAAAAAAACACATTGAGCTTTTAACTAAAAGCTTAAAGATTATATATTAAAGATGACACTGAATAGTGTAAACCATCTAATATGATAGAAGGATATATACCCAATATAACCGTAAGTACTACTAAAATAAATAAAATATAAAACTCACGTTTATTAATATCTGGTATAGTAGCAGTAAAATCTTTTGGGTATCTTCCTCCGAAAGCTATTCTGTTAAACATATATATAGTATATGCGGCTGAAAAAACTATAGAAGAACTAGCCATAACACCCAACAGGGGAATTCTCTCAAATGTACCATATAAAGACATGAATTCTCCTATGAAATTCAAAGTAAGAGGTACTCCACAATTACCCAAACATAGTATAAAAAATAAAATTGAAAATAATGGCATTAATTGAGCAATACCTCTATAATAAGTAATTAATCTAGTACCAGATCTATCATATAATATACCTCCTGCGCATATAAATAAACCACTTGATACAAACCCGTGTGCTAACCCTAAAACTATTCCACCTTCAATACCCTGTATTGTATTACTAAATACTCCTATAAGGTATACAGCTGCGTGAGATACAGAACTATAAGCAATAAGTTCTTTAACATCTACAGTTCTTAAAGTACTAAAACTAGCGTATATTATAGTAATAACACCTATAAGATATACTATATAAGTATAATCTAAAGAAGCTTTAGGTAATAGTGGTAATATTAATCTAAATATTCCATATAAACTTAACTTTAGAACTATGGCTGCTAAAATAATACTACCCCCTAAAGGCGATTCAACATGAGCTTTTAGCAATCAACTATTTAAAAATATAGTAGGTGTCTTTACTGCAAATGCTATAAATATTCCGTAAAATAAAAATAATTGTGTAGAATAGTTAAAATTGGTTTTATATAAAGCATCAAAATCTGTAGTTCCCATTATAGAATACATTATAAGGATTGATAGCAATAAAAATAAAGAACCTAGTAAGGTATATAAAAATAAATAAAAGCTTGCTCTTACTTTATTACTAGATCCAAATATTCCTATTAATAAAAACAAAGGAGGTAATATACTTTCAAAAAATATATAAAATAAGAATATATCTAATACTAAAAATACTGCTAATAATAATGTTTCTAATAATAATATTATTATTAAGTAAGATCTAATATTTTCGCTTATTGATGTTCAATTTGATAATAAAGCTATAGGTATTATTATAGTTGTTAATAAAACAAAATAAATAGATAATCCATCCAGACCTAAATATAGATCGTAATAACTTATTTGATGATATTCTTGTACAAACTGAAATTGATTTGTAGTAAAATCAAATAATATAAATATTATTAAAGAAATAAATAAATTAATTAATGACGTAATTAAAGCAGTTGTCTTCATTCGTCTAATATTTAAAGAAGTTAACTCATAAGACATACTTGTAGATATAATAAATATACCTAATAACGGTATTAATAATAGCGAAAGTAACATGATTTAAAAGAGACTTTAACTTAACAAACTTCCCTCAGGATTATATATATATTATACATAATCTTTACTAACACTACATAAAGCTATGTAGTATAAAAGCAATATATTATAAAAATGCTTAATAAAGTACTATTATAATCCAGAACATATAAACTATTTATAATATTATAATAAAAAAATATTATTAGGAATTACTTCAAAACTATACTGTATACAAGGTACTAATACAATAAAAGCAATAATTATTGGTAATAATATTGTTCAACAAAATGACATTAATTGATCAAAACGTATTCTAGGGAAAGAGGCTCTAACCCATATAAATATAAAAATCATAATGGAGGATTTTAATCCTAAAGTTATACCATATAATAACCCCTCTATTAAAGGGTCCGATATTATACTTTCTTTTCTACTTAAATACTCTAAGTAATAATCAAAATTAATATATTGAATTATGTTTAATATTAAAAAAGGTAAGTCATTATATAAGTAACCTCCTAAAAATAAAATGGTTGTTAATACACAAATTAATACTATACTTGCATATTCAGCCAAAAAAAAGAAAACAAATATAACCGCAGCATGTTCTGTCATAAACCCACTCACAAGCTCAGATTCCGCCTCGGCTAAGTCAAAAGGAGCTCTATTAGTTTCAGCTACAGATCCTATAAAAAATACAATAAAAATAGGAAATAAAGGTATTATAAATCAAATAGCTCTCTGAGATTCTATGTTTACACTAAGATTTAAACTACCTGTTAACATTATTACCAATAATATTGCTGAACTTAAAATTAACTCATAGCTAATTAATTGCGCTGTACTTCTAAGTGAACCTAAGAAAGCATATTTACTATTAGCACTTCAACCTGCTAATAATATACCATATGTAGCTAAAGAAGATACGGCTAGCATATATAGTATACCTAAATTATAATCATTAATACTCAAACCAGGACCAAAAGGTATAACAGCATAACCTAATAATGAAAATACTAAAGTTATTATAGGACCAAGAAAAAATAGTATAAGATTAGCTTGTGTAGGTGATACATATTCTTTTAAAAGAAGTTTTAAAGCGTCTGCAAAAGCTTGTAATAAACCATAATATCCTACTATATTAGGGCCTAATCGTCTTTGCATACTTGCCATTGTTTTTCTTTCAGCTACAGTTACATAGGCTACTGTTAATAACACAGGTATAGTTACTAATAAGACTTCTATTATGGAAATTAAGGTAGGTAAATATAACATATTATATATATAAACGATCTAATTTTTTTATACTAATTATATACTAATTTATTATAAAAAAGGGCTTAGGTTAAAAATAGCTATTTTTTATGAATATTTTTATATTACATTTATTCTAAATATTACTCAATAATTCTATTTACAACTACTATTTAATATAAGTTTATATTAAAAAAATTAAATAATTTTAATTATTCTTATCCTAGATTCGAACTAGGATACAGATGTTAGAAGTATCTTGCTCTACCATTAAGCTAATAAGAATTCAGTTTACTATATAATATATATATATTATATAATATAACTATATTTAAAAAGTTTTTTATTATTCTTGTGATATATAATGTATATCAAATTATTAATAAATAATTAAGCTACATATAATAATAGGAAAGCCATCATTAAAGCAAATAATCCTGTGGCTTCAGCAAAAGCGAATCCTAATATTGCATATGAAAATAATTGACCTCTTAAAGAAGGATTTCTAGCTACTCCTAGAATAAGTGCACCAAAAACCACACCAATACCTACACCTGCTCCTATTAAACCTGTAGTTGCTAAACCTGTTCCTATTATTTTTGCTGCTTGTATCATTTAATGTAAATATATTTTAATTAACAAAGGATACCTTCATTGTTTTAAAACACAAAGTAAATATTTACTTTTTTTTTGAAGTTAATGTGTTTTATTGTTATTAATAATATTAATATATTTATTTCATTGTATATTACCTATAATATGAATATATAATGATATAAATATAGTATAATAAGTATTCAATCTATCTCTTATGATATAAGCTAAGATAAGTAATTGCCAAATATAATATTAATAATCTTTATTGTTTTAATCATCTCCAGCTGTTCAATCCCCAAATTCTATATTAGGATCTGCAAAATATGCAACTAAAGAACCAGAATCTTTATTAACATTAGTTTGAGAACTTTCCTCTGATTTACCCCTAACATCCATAACTTTAGAATCTTCTGTATGTTTACTTTTAATGTCTCCAACTTGAGAAAATTCCCCCGTTTTATCATTATTATCTACAACTTGAGAACCTTCTTCATATTTTTAATATTAACTTTTTTACATTATATATTGTATAGTTTTAAAAACTATTAACTTCAAGCTATTTATAAAAACATAAATTTTATTTTTATTGTATACCTTTAGGTATATATTAAGAGATTGTTAAAGAATAACTCCATAGTCAATCATAGTTAATTATTCATTACTATTATAGCTTAATACCCTCCAAATTAATAAAAGGAGAAATATATTACTATATAAATTATCACCATTAATTATAACATATAATTAACAGTTATATTGTGTTTAATATAATGACTATATAAAATATATACATTTATGGCTATATTTTTATAGTCATTAGAGGTATGGAGGAATTGAACCTCTTATTTGTGATCTGCAATCAAAATGCAATACCTTTTGCTACATACCCCTTTATTTATATAAATATAAGTAAAAACTTATACATATTAATAGATATCTATATCTAAACTAACTTATCTAAATTAATAGATAAATAAAGATTAATGCTATTCATAATTTAACTTTGTATAGGTAAACTAACAAAAGCGTGAGGTTTAGGTGGACTTGTAAGAGCTCATTCTAAAGAAGTATAGCTTCTATTTAATAATGTTTGTAAACTATCACTATAGAACTCAGGACTTAATCAAGGATATCTGCTTGTAGGGCGAGCTTCTACTAATTGAACATACACAATATATAAGAACAATAAAGTAGCAACCACACTAATTATACTACCAAAACTACTTACAAGATTTCAACCTGCAAATGCATCAGGATAATCACTTATCCTACGAGGCATTCCTTGTAACCCTAAAAAATGTTGAGGGAAGAAAGTAACATTAACTCCTATAAACAAAATTCAAAAATGTACTTTACCCAACATTATATTATATGTTAATCCTAATATTTTAGGAATTCAAAAATATCATGCACTAAATAATGCAAATACTGCACCCATACTTAACACATAATGGAAATGGGCTACTACATAGTAGGTATCATGGAAAGCTATATCAAGTGAAGCATTGGCTAAAACAACTCCACTTAATCCTCCAATTGTGAACATAAATACGAAACCTAAAGCAAATAACATTGAAGGTGTTAAATGTAAAGATCCTCCATAACATGTTGCTAATCAACTGAAAATTTTAATACCGGTAGGAACGGCTATAATTAATGTAGCAGCTGTGAAATACGCTCTTGTGTCCACATCTAATCCAACAGTGTACATATGATGACTTCAAACAACAAATCCTAATACTCCAATTGACATCATGGCATATACCATACCTAAATATCCAAACACACTCTTGTTAGAGCTAGCTGATATTGTAGTACTGATTATACCAAAACCAGGTATAATTAGTATATAAACCTCTGGATGACCAAAGAATCAAAAAAGATGTTGATAAAGTATAGGGTCACCACCACCTGCGGCTTCGAAAAAGGATGTATTAAAATTTCTATCTGTTAAAACCATTGTGATTGCACCGGCTAAAACAGGTAAAGATAATAATAATAACACTGCTGTAACAACTACAGCTCATCCAAATAAAGCTAATTTGTGTAATTTTATACCTGGACTTCTCATGTTAAGTATTGTAGTTATGAAGTTTATAGCTCCTAATAAACTACTTATACCTGCCAAATGTAGGGCAAAAATAGCTAAATCTACACTAGGTCCACTATGTGCCTGTATTCCACTTAATGGGGGATAAAGTGTTCAACCTGTACCCGCTCCATTTTCTATACCACTAGCAAATAAAAATAATATTAAGCTAGGAGGTAATAGTCAAAAACTTATATTATTTAATCTAGGGAATGCCATATCTGGACCCCCTATTAGTAATGGTAATAAAAAATTTCCAAATCCTCCTATCATAGCAGGCATAACCATAAAAAATATCATTAATATAGCATGAGCAGTAATAATACTATTATATAATTGATTGTCTGCTATGTATTGAACACCAGGTCCACTCAATTCTAATCTTATTAAAACTGAAAAAGCTGTACCTAATAACCCGGAAAATACCGCAAAGATTAAATATAGTGTACCAATATCTTTAGCGTTTGATGATAAAAATCATCTTTCTGTTCACAGTGAAATACTGGATTTTAAGTTATCTAATGTATGCCTATGACTATCTGTCATATATTATATAACTTACTCTATGCTTTCTATTAAAAATATAATAATATAATTTATTATAAGCAATAGGTACATTAATTATTTAAAAACGCTTTATTTTAATAATTTATTTTTTGAAATTAAAACAAAGTTTCAATAGTTTAACTATTAAGGGTTTTTAATAAAAGAGTATAAATAAATATTTGTTTGCTCACTTACCCATTTATTATATACTTTTTATCCAATAAATGCTTAATAAATACTTTATTATTCTTATCTAAGGCTCAAACTTAAATACGGATATTTATGATATCTTGCTTTGTCTTTAAGCTAATAAGAATGTAGTGAATATACTAAAAAGCATATTTAGTATATAAATATAAATACAATACTATACTTAATTTCAATAGATATTACTTTAAAAACAAAACTTATAAAAAAAAGAGAATAATTAGTGTTTAACTAAATTAAAAAGAGTTTGATTATAAATTAATATATTATATATATAAAAGTTTGCTTAGCAGCATTTTTGCTATTATTTAATATGAGCTATATTAATATAGTATATTATACTCTCTCTCCCTTTATTTGTATTGTTTATTTTAATGCATTATAATCTCTCCCATTACTAATGTAGTTTAACACCATATATTGCAATATTTCTCATTACTAATATAGTTTAGTATAGTATATATATATAAATACAATACATATGTACATGTACATATACATTTATTATAGTAAGTATGGAATACTATAATAAATTCAATTATATTTTATTAGTAATACCATTACCTAATTCTATAAAACTATTTTCAATAAGACTAACTAAAGGAACAATAATTAAATAGTGTGAAAAGTAAATAATTGTACTAATTTGACCAAGTTCTATAAAAGGAGACTCTACATGTTTAGCACCTAAAACCATTAAAACTAAAAAATTAGCTACAAAAATATAAAATGCTACTTTACTAAAAGGTCTAAATTGTATACCTCTACTTCTACTTAAATCAGTAAAAGGCATTGCTAATAAAATAAGAATAGCACTAAACATAGCTATAACACCTAATAATTTATTAGGTATAGATCTTAATATAGCATAAAAAGGTAAAAGATATCACTCAGGGACTATAGCAGGCGGTGTTTGCATAGGATTGGCCATAACATAATTTTCACTATCTCCTAATATATTAGGCATAAAGAAAACAAATACACTTAATCCTATAATAAAGATAAATATAGTTATTAAATCTTTGAAAAGGAAATAAGGGGCGAAAGGTAATCTATCATAATTACCTGAAACCCCTAAAGGGTTACCTGAACCAGCACTATCATGTAAAGCTATTAAATGCATTAAAGCTAAAGCTGCTAATACAAAAGGTAATACAAAATGTAAAGAGAAAAATCTATTCAAAGTAGCGTTATTAACACTGAACCCACCTCATATAAATTCAACTATATCATGCCCAACTCATGGTATAGCACTCATTAGGTTAGTAATAACTGTAGCTCCTCATAAGGACATTTGACCATAAGGTAATACATAACCCAAGAAAGCTGTCGCCATCATTAATATAAAGATAACTGTACCAATAGTTCATACTAAAGTTCTAGGGGCTCTGTAAGATCCATAGTATAAACCTCTTCCTATGTGTAAATACACTAATAAGAAGAATGCTGAAGCTGTGTTAGAATGTAAATAACGTATTAATCAACCATTATTTACATCACGCATTATATGTTCTATTGAATTAAATGCTTCTGATACACTAGGGTTATAATGCATTGCTAAAGTAACACCTGTAATAATTTGTATTATTAAACAAAGGGCTAATAGAGATCCAAAATTTCATAAATAACTTAAGTTACTTGGTTGTGGTGAATCTATTATATAAGAGTTAACCAATCTTAATAGTGGATGACTTTTTATAATTCTCATGTTTTTATTATTCTAATTTTTAATTGTTGAATAAAAAATGGGCAAAAGTAAATTAATAAATTTATTTTTATCCATTTTTTTTTAGATATCTATGGGCACATGTGTAATATAACCAACCTTCTCGTTCTGGTATCGGTATTCCTAATAAATTTATACGGTTAAAACTCGTTTACTTATTATCATTTATAAGAGAAAAAGTAAGTAATCTAAAAAGTTCCATTGAACAAAATTATTATAATGGCTTGTAAAAAGTATAAATAATAAGGGAAAGTATATATATAATAATTAAGAATATTAACAATCACAGAGAGTGATCCATTAATACTAATGGATGTTAATACATTTATATTTGTATTGACATTATTAATTTCTTACTATTATATTATTCTTATCTAAGACTCAAACTTAGATATGGATATTTATGATATCTTGCTTTATCATTAAGCTAATAAGAATTTAGTAAATAGTTATATTTATATATATTTATAACAGTTATACAATTTAACCTTTTTTGTAATCAAAAATGGTTATTATAAATATATAAGTACAATTTACTTCTAAATTGAAAAAATTAAAACCACTAATGACAGTAATAGCAAAATAGGTTACTATAATTATAGTACAAAGAACTATATTACTAACTCCATTTTCAAAAAACTAATCTCTATAATAACTTGTATGTCTTTTATTATTAGTTATAGTAATAAGAGATAATAATACTAATAAAAGAAGAGCGTTATCAAATAAAAAAAGATATGGGATTAATATATATAGAATGAGACCAACCAAAATATATAAGGCATAAGTAGTAATAACACCTGTATTTAAAGCAGATATACTTTTACTTAATCATAATAGTCCTTTTTCTAAACCATAAGGTCCTAATAATTCTACACCTCCTTTATCTAAAACTTTAGTAGTATGACCTCCTAATTTTAGAACAATACCGGTAATATATTTATTATATAGAAGCTCAATGAAAAAACGTTGATTAAAAAAACTAAATATATTATAACCTATTCTATTTAATTTAAAATTAATAATAACTTTTGGCATAAATTCTGATAGAACTATAGCTATAACACTAAGTAAAACAGTGAACACTAAAGGTAATAATTTAAATAAGCTAGGTACAGCAAATTCAGTATTTAACATAATTTCATGTATTGGATGTATAAAAATACTGTTATCTGCGAAAAAACCTAAACCTAATCCAATGAATATGTCTTTACTTATATATCCAAAGAATATAGAAAATATAGCTAATATTATTAAGGGTAAACTTATAAAAATATCTCCTTCTTGTGCAACATGTGAATAAGAAGCATGTTTGTAATTAACTAGAGGTCCATTAGGATTAGTTAAAAAAGTTAGGTATAAGACCTTAACTGAATATAAGGTAGTAAACATAGCACCTATGGTTGCTATAAAATAAACTACAGTACTACTAAAATAAAATTGACCATATGCAGATTCCAATATAAAATCCTTACTAAAAAATCCTGTCATAAAGGGAAAAGCTACTAAGCTAAGACTTGCTATTAACATAACAGAGTATGTTAAAGGCAAGAATGGTTTTAATCCACCATATTTTCTAAAATCTTGGTTATCAGAAACTGCATGTATTACAGCACCTGCTCCTAAGAATAATAATCCTTTATAAAAAGCATGATTTACCAAGTGAAATAAGGCAACATTATATGATGATAAACCTACAGCTATAACCATCATACCCAATTGACTCATAGTACTATAGGCAATAACTTTTTTAATATCTTGTTGAAATAGACCAATAAGACTACTAAATACCGTAGTTATAGCCCCTAATCATAAACATAAAATCAGTACAGTTGAACTATATTCTATTAAGGGACTAGCACGCATTAATAAATATACACCGGCAGTTACCATTGTGGCTGCGTGTATTAATGCGCTAACGGGTGTAGGACCTTCCATTGCGAGAGGTAATCAAACATGTAATCCCACTTGAGAACTTTTAGCCATAGCTCCAATTAAGAGACATATACCTATAATTGTTATTATATCTTCATTGATGAAAGGAGCCAATGAAAATACAGTATTATAATCAATATTACCAAAAGATCATAATAAGGCAAACATACCAATAGTTAAAAAGCAATCACCTACTCTATTAGTTAAAAAGGCAGAGATAGAACTTTGATTTGCCGCTATTCTAGTAAATCAGAAACTTACTAAAAGATATGAACAAATTCCTACTCCTTCTCAACCTACAAACATTAATAAAAAATTGTTAGCTGTAACTAGTATTATCATCATAAATGTAAATAAACTAAGGTAACTAAAAAACCTTTGATTATGTGGATCATGACTCATGTAGCCTATAGAGTATATGTGTACTAAAGAAGAAACTATTAAAACAGGTATTAACATACTTACTGTTAAACTATCAAAATGGAAACTTCATAAAACGTTAAGTGATTCACTATCTAATCATCTAAATAGGCTTATAGATACTGTTATGTTGTTTAGACCTACTTCAATAAAGGCAATTATTGCTAATAATGTTGTTACAACTATAGAAAGACATGTTATTAACTGTGCTCCGCTAACTCCGACTTTTCTACCAAAAAATCCGGAAACTATTGCTCCTAATAAAGGTAAAGTTATTATGGCTAAATACATTATTTATACTCTATAGCTATACTTCCTCTTAATCTATAAAAAGCAACTAGAATACCTAAACCTATTGCTGACTCAGCACCAGCAATTGCTATAATATATATAGCATATGTTTGGCCTAATATATCATCAAAGCTAAGTGAACTTACCAATATTAAAAATGTAATAGCTAAAAGCATTATTTCAATTGAAATAAGCATTAATATTATATTTTTTCTATTAAGAACGAATCCTAAGATTCCAATCAAAAAAAGTATTAAGGATAAATTCATTATATATTTATATATATAAACTATTGTTTAGTTTTTATAACTATTCTTCTAATCCTATTGTTATATATAAACATATAGTGCATATGTTTAAGTAACAATAATGTCTTAAGATTAAATATCCATATCTTTAATACATAATAAATTAAGTACTTTTAAATATTGTAAATTTAATTTAACTATTGTTCGTATAATCATGACAAGAATTTTTCTATAGATACAGATTCTATTACAATAGGCATACTACTATGTAATATACCACATATCTCTGAACATTGACCGTAAAACACTCCTTCACGGTTTACAAGAACAGAAGCTTGGTTTAATCTACCAGGATAGGCATCACATTTTATACCTAAAGCTGGACAACCAAAAGAATGAATAACATCTGCAGCTGTAACTATAAATCTAACATGTGTTAATTCAGGTAAAATAACTCTATTATCCACTTCTAACATTCTTAATGCTCCATCTTCTAAGTCTGATTCTGGAACTAAATATGAATCAAATTCTATAAAATCATTGTCTGATGTTAGGAAATCAGGATATTGATAACTTCAATATCATTGATGTCCTTCAGCTAATACTGACATAGCAGGATCACTAACTTCATCCATTAAATATAATAATTTGAAAGATGGGAATGCTATAAGAATTAATATTAAAGCAGGAGTAATGGTTCATATTAATTCTATTAAAGTACCATGGTTTAAATATTTATGAGAAATAGGTGATTTTTTATTAACATAGCTTCTAACTATTGAAAGCATTATTCATCCCACTGCAAATAATATAATGATTAAATAGAACATTATGTTATCATGTAATTCAACTAAACCCTCCATTTGTGGTGTTGCACTATCCTGAAAATACAAACCTCAAGGTCTAGGTGCATCACAATTGTTATAAAAATTTTTATTTATATATAAAAACATTTTTTATTAAAATAGTTATTCTAGCCCTCTTGTTATATAATAATATATTATATTTAAGATTTAACAAGTATATTTACATATACAGAGAAGTAGAAACCTAATAACAGCTTATTTCAAATATTTTTATAATTTATTCCTTTACTATTATTAATTAGTTATATGTATATATATTATATATATATTATATCCTATATATAGATACATATACATTATGTCTTTCAAGTAATATAATAAATATAATCATATAATATATTGTAGTAATATACTGTAAATTATATGTTTTATTATTTTAATACCTACCTTTTTAATAAATTAGCTATTAATCTGGTTTTAGATTATTATATTATATATAATAAAAGATATTACTGCTAGATTTTTATCTTAAAAATAGACACTTATAAACTTTATAAAAAAATTTATAATTTTTATTTTTTTTCCTTACCATGATATAAGGTATAAGTGGGTACTTGCCATCAATTTGGGTCATTTTTAATTATAGAAGCAATATCAGCTTTTTTACGTAAATCCTTATTAAAATCTCCAGAAGCACTATTACGTATTTCTCATCAATTATCACTTATATTTATATGAGTATTATCATTGTAATTAATATAGTTAATAGCTTCATTAGTTTTAATCTCCAAATTATTTTGTCTTGAACTAATCTTTAAAGCACCTTTACCTAATTCAAACGCAAATCCTAATGTTAAAACTAAAAAGAAAATAAGCATTATGGTTAAACCATACATACCATTAGTATAGGCACTCACTACGTAAGGAAATACTAAAAGAATTTCAAGATCAAAAAGCAAGAATAATAAAGCAAACACAAAAAAAGAAATACTAAACTCTCTTCTATTTTGATAAATAAATGAATGAAATCCGCACTCAAAAGGAGAATCTTTTTCTTGATACGAATTATGTGGAGCAAAAATTAAATTTACAGCTAGTAAAATAAAAGCTAATAATGGTATAAATACTAAAAAAAAAGTTATACTCGACATTTAAGGGTTAAATAATATTAATGCTAATATATTAGCTATACTTAATCATTCTTGAGGCATAAAAATAAATAATAAAATTATTAATGTTAAAATAGAAATAGATATAGTTAAGTAACTAGATAAAACTATATTATTACAATTAAAAGTTAATTTTTCAATTAATACATTTTTTTTTGTAATGTTACCATACATATTAATATTATCTAGTTCAGGATTCACTATATATTCAGATTTATCAAAGAAAATTTGTTTTATTATGTTTAAGTAATAAACAGCACCTATTACACTAGTTAATATTGCAACTAAAGTAAGAAATATGTATCCATTATCTAAGGCAGCACTTAAAACCATCTGTTTACCAAAAAATCCTATAAGAGGCGGTATACCTACAAAAGAAAATATTGTAACAGAAAAACTTAAAGATAAAAGAGGGTTTATGTAAAAAAATCCTTTTAATTGGCTAATCAATTGTATAGGTGAATTATTTTTATCTGATAATTCTTTATATTCTTTATTATCATTAACATAATAATAAAGTGAAAATCCTATACTAATTAGTATAATAAAGGCATTTAAATTACTTAAAGAATATTGCATTAAATAAAATATAAATGCTTGAATAGACTCTATACTATTTATAGTTAAAGCTAATAATATAAACCCTACATGACTTATAGTACTATAGGCAAATAATCTTTTTATTCTTAATTGTGTTAATCCTACCACTGTACCTATTATTATTGAAAGTAAAGAACTAATTAATAAACTAGTAGTTCAACTAAAATTATTTGTAAATAGGGAATTACTTGTGTAATGTACTAATTCTAGTAAAAATACAAATATAGATATTTTAGCCACTATGGCTACAAATGTTGTAACCACAGTTGGTATAGCATCATAAACATCTGGAGATCAAAAATGGAATGGTGCAGCACTTACTTTAAATAAAAATCCTACACTTAAAATAAGTAAAGACATATTGATATAATCAGGCTTATATCAATATTCAGTGTTACTTAGCTCACTACCTATATCACTTATGCTAGCTATAACATATATACCATCAAGGCTAGTAGTACCAGAATTAGCATATAAAAGGGCTGTACCTAACAAAATAAAACAAGAACTTAATCCTCCTAATAAAAAATAAGTAAGA
>Ga0208990_1000038_pt1 | contig 17856 bp, 17 predicted proteins | sample MedBloCARef_M3_FD_187854 | JGI IMG/M metagenome (GOLD analysis project Ga0208990, IMG submission 187854) | Forest soil microbial communities from El Dorado National Forest, California, USA - Mediterranean Blodgett CA Ref_M3 (SPAdes) (version 2) | ecosystem: Environmental > Terrestrial > Soil >...
TTCAGTTCGTGGTTCATTCCCACGGCCGCCAGGCCCATTCCTCGACCGGCCGGGGGTTGAACGCCAATCTGCAGCTGGTGCCCTTTCTCGCGGATATCCGCGATCTGCACCTTCGCCTGAGGCGCGACGTCACGCTTCACGACCCCCAGTACGATCCGCCGTTCTGCGACCTCAACTTCGTCATCGACAACTACGGCACCTTTCCCAACGTCACCGTCGGGCTCGCCACGTGCCGCATCAAATTCCGGTATTCGAAGTCGATCGACCCACGCCCTGTCATCGAGGAAATCCGCCGAGCCGCGGACGCTCACGGGCTCGACATCGAGGTGCGGCCGGAAGCGCCGCCGCCCGAGCTTCCAGCCGATGCGCCGCTGGTGCGCGCCATGGAACAGATCGTCGGCCGCAAGGCCCGCGTCATGGGGCTGGGGACCGAAGCCTCCGAATACAGCCGCATGGCACCGTCGTTGATCCTGGGCCCCGGCAATATCGACGTTGCTCATAAGCCCGCGGAGAGCATCAGCATCCGGGAACTCCAGGAGGCTGTTGGCATCTATGAACGGATTGCCAAGGAGCTTCCCGCACTGCTGTAAGCACAGGGCAGCGATCATGAGGCTGGCGTGACGCCCACCGCATGAAGGTGATCCGTGACACCCTGCGTCGTGGTCGGATTGACGACCGGAAGCCCGCTCAGCGAACTTCTATTTTAGCAGGAATCTGCACATCCGAGAGATCCGGACCGGAAAGCCTCGATACCCCGCGCTCCGCATCCAAAATATTTCGCTTCGATGCCTGGTTTCGAAGGATAATTTCTCCGATCACGCGTCCGGTCTCGCGCACGTGCCGCTCGACCAGGGTGCCGGCCTCCAAGGGCTGACGCCGGCGCAGAGCGTCGAGGATCTGCCGGTGCTCCTCGACTGAATCCTCCCATCGTTTGTGCGCCCCCAAGGCGAAACGGCGTGCGCGTCGAACGCGCACGAAAATCCGGTCATGGAGCGACTGGAGAACGCTGTTGTGTGCCATCGATACGATGAGGTGATGGACCTTCTGATTGATGGCGAAGTAGGTATCCAAATCCCCGCCTCGAAACGTCCGCTCCATGGAGTCCTGCAACAGCTCGAGGTGCCGAAGCTCCTGTGGGGTGGATCGCTGCGCCGCAAGCTCGGCAGCGTTACGCTCAATTCCGGCTACGGTTTCGAACAGCTCCTTGACCTCGCGGAGATCGATCGATGCGACGCGCGCTCCCTGGTTTCGTCGGATATCCACCAGGCCTTCCGATGCCAGAATCTTGAGCGCTTCGCGGAGCGGAGTTCGCGAGATCCTCAACGTTCGGCTCAGGACCACTTCGCGGATCGGCGCACCGGATTCGATGTCTCCACGGACGATCATCTCGCGCACCTTGCTCGCGGCCTGATGGCACAAGCTGGCTTGGACGGATCGCGACTTTGTCCGCCGCGTGGCGTTTTGTTTCGTCGGTGTCGATGAAGTCGCTGCGGACATCTTTGATCGGGTCACAATGACGTCGCTGTGGTGAGCTGGTGCTCCCGTCCGCCCGCGAGTGTAATCCAGCGAGCTCGATTTTGAATGCCAAATGTGTGAGCAAAAATCGCACCTTATGCCAATATTGTATGCAGAAATTGATCGGGTCGCTCGCGCCCTCGCGCATGCCGCGATCGGGGCGCGGCCGGTGCGCCGGAGTGCTCTTGGCCAAAACCTTCGAACGTCTGGATTTCCTTCGCGAATCTCTTTCGCTGAGCTCATGGGTGCGGCGCCGGTCGGGAATCTCACAGCTCCGCGGGGATACGGCACGCTGCTTGCAAACCCCGTTGTGACAATCCGTAACCACAGACTGGACCCAAGCATGCGTGCAGATTTCTCCCGCAGAGCAATACTGAAGTCGGCGGCTGCAACCGGATTGGCAGGAATCGTTGGCGCACCGGCCATTGTCCGTGCGCAAGCGCGCGAACTGGTTGTTGGCGGACCCCTCGGTCAGGCGGAAGCGACCAAGCGGGCGGTCATCCCGCCGTTCGAGGCGAAACACAAGTGCAAGGTTGTGTTTGACGGGTCCCAGTCGTTTGCGAACCTTCAGAAGCTGCAGGCAAACCGCGACAAGCAGGTTTTCTCGGTCGTCCTGATGGATGACCCGATCCTTCACATGGCGGCGGACCAGGATCTGCTGGAAAAGTTGAAGCCGTCGAGTGTATCTTCGATGAGCCAGCTTTCGCCGGCCGCCATCCTGCGCGATGGCATGTGGGTCAACTACATGTGGCCGGCGCTGTCTATCGGCTACAACGAGAAGCAATTTCCGAAGGGTCTGTCGTCGTGGGAAGAGATGTGGGATCCGCGGCACAAATCGCGTGTGCTCATTCCGTCCTATAAGTCGACCACCGCACCGTTCACCACGGCCATCGCCGCGCATCTCGAGACCGGCGAGCCGATCGAGAAGGCCCAGTACAACTTCGACGCGGCATTCAAGAAGCTCAAGGCGCTCAAGCCTAACATCCTCGATCTGTACATCCAGCCGGTTCAGGCCACCATCCTGGTGGAGCAGGGCGAGGCGAGCATGGCCGCGGGCTTCTATACCACTTACGTCAATCCGCGGCGCGCCAGCGGCATCCCCCTCGGGTTGGCGGCCCCCAAGGAAGGCATGTTCGCGATGCCGAAGGGGATTGCGAAGGTGAAGAACGCGCCGGCATCCGAACTCGCCGATGCCTTCATCGAAGAGTGCCTCGCGCCGGATTTCCAGGCGGTTTGGATGAAGGAGTTCTTTTCGACGCCGACCAATCTGAAGGTCGCTCCGACTGCCGGCATTCCGGCGGCGAGCCAACTGCTGGCGATCGATTGGAAGTTCGCCTCCGATACCCTCAAGCAGGCGGGCGATCGTTTCGATCGCGAAATCGCCAGCTAAATCGACTTTGGCTAGGGAGATTGCAATGATCACGGCGCTTGGCAAAGAAGTATTCTCGACCATCGAAGAGGTCGTCGATCCGAGCCACACGGCTCTCCTCATGATCGACCTCCAGCATGACTTCTGTTCCCCAAAGGGTCTGTTTGATCGCATAGGCAAAAGCATCGACATGATGGCGCCTGCCGTCCAACGGGTGGCGAAGCTCATGACTGCAGCGCGGCGCATGGGCGTGCTGCCGATCTTCATCAAAAACCAATGGCTTCCCCAAAATCGCGTCGTGTCGGGATCGTTCCTGCGCTTCATGATCTATAAACAGGGAATGGACCCAAGCGAGGGCTGCACGGTCACGGGCACTTGGGGTGCGGAAATTCTCCCCGAGACCGGAATCAAGCCCGACGACATCATTGTCCAGAAGTGGCGTCCGAGCGCATTCCGTTCGACCAATCTGGATATGGTTCTTCGCTGCAACAACATCCGCTCGGTCGTTCTCACCGGCGTGATCACCCAGGGCTGCGTCGAGTCGACAGCGCGCGACGCGATGTTCCACGACTATTACACCGTGATCACCAAAGACTGCGTCGCCACCTACAACAAGGATCTCCATGACGCGTCGCTGAAAGTGATGGGATCGCGCTTCGATATGCTGGATTCCGACGAATTGATCGACATCTGGGAGCGGGGCACCCGGGCGAGCATCGCCGCGCAATGACGAGCGTGGCGGAACCGGTTGTCGGACGCGCATCTCAGCCCATATACGAAAAGCGCGCCGGCATCCGACATCGTATCGATCCGTGGCAACTGCTGGTTCTTCCGGCCAGTGGCTATCTGCTGTTGGCGTTTGCCGCGCCGCTGGCCCTGATGTTTGCCGGAAGCTTCTATGCCGGTGGCGGTCTTTCGTTTGAGAATTACGACCGCGTTCTGCTGGATAGCCGTGGACTACAGGCTACCGCCAATACGATCCGTTACGCCACTTGGGTGACCCTGGGCTGCGTTCTGCTTGGCGTGCCGACGGCGATGGCCATGACGCGAGCATCGGCCCGAACGCAGATGATCGTATTGATCGGCATGTTGTTGCCGATGTCTTCGAGCATTGTCGTCAAATCGTTCGGCTGGATGATCTTGTTCAGGCGGACTGGCCTGATCAACGAAGCGCTGATGTCGCTTGGCCTCATCTCGGCGCCGGTTGCGCTGCTGTTCACGGAGCATGGACTGATTATCGCGACCATCAGCCTGAAGCTGCCCTTGATGGTTCTGCCCGTGTTCGCCGTTCTCAGGCAGATCCCGGGCCAGCTTCGAGATGCAGCGATTACGCTGGGGGCAGGCCCTGTCTATCGCTTTCGCCGCGTCACGCTGCCGCTGGCTCTCCCCGGTATTGCGGTTGGCATCGCGATCGTTTTCTCGCAGACGGCGGCCTCATACCTGATCCCGACGCTTCTGGGCGGCGGCCGCTACCCGACCTTGTCCAAGTCCATCGTCGAGTCGTACGTCGCCTCCCAGGCGGCGCTCGGCTCCGCGTTCAGTGTGGTTTTGCTTGGCGTGGTCGGTGTCGTCGTGTGGCTGAGCGGCAGGCTCGGGAAGAACCATCAGGCAACCCGATGAACCCCGGATTCACAACTCTGAAGTCGCTGGCGCGCGGTCTCTGGCTGGCGCTGGCGCTTTTGATTGTCAATGCACCCCTGATCATCGTTCTGCTGGTTTCACTATCGTCGTCGCCGATCTTCGATCTGCCGCGCGACGGGCTCTCCCTGCGTTGGTACGAAAAGCTGTTCCAATTGGACAGCATAGGAAGGCCGCTGCTGACGTCATTGTGGCTCGCAGTGTCTGCTACGTCGGTCAGCCTCGTTCTCGGGACTGCGTGTGCGCTGGGTTTGTCTCGCAGCCGGTTTGCGGGCCGCGATTTGCTTGTGACCATCGTTCTTTCGCCTATGATGCTGCCGGGTGTCGTAATCGGGATTGCGCTTTTGTTCTATCTCCGTGCGCTCGGCATCACCAATTCGTTTCTGTCCCTGTTTATCGCTCACGTCGTCATCACGCTTCCCTATATCGTCCGGATCACGCTGGCGGGGCTCTCGCTGTTTGACTTTGCCCTGGTCGATGCCGCTCGAACGCTCGGCTATCCGCCCGTAACAGCCGTAATCAAGGTTCTGGTGCCAAACATGGCTCCCTCGTTCATCAGCGCGGCTGTGTTCGCGTTCCTGGCGTCGTTCGACAACTACGCCATCGCGTTGTTCGTCGGCGACGTCTATACCGTGACGCTGCCGATCCAGATCATCAACTATCTCTCGATTTCGACGGACCCGGTCGTTGCGGCCATTTCCGTGACGCTGCTCCTCGGGACGCTGGTCAGTCTCTTGATCACCGAGCGTCTGGTCGGGCTTCAGCGACTGGCGGGGGCCTGAGCATGCTGGAGAGAGTGACCAAGCCTCGCGGATCCGATAGCACCTTGCAGAACCCACTGCGCGATCGGGCCGACGGACGAAAATCCGAAGCATTTCTCGAGCTGGAGGGCATCACACGGCGGATAGGAGATTTGACGATTCTCGACCACGTCAGCCTGTCCGTCGAAGAAGGGCAGTTTGTCTCGTTATTGGGGCCGTCCGGCTGCGGAAAGACGACATTGCTTCGCATCGCTTCCGGACTTGCGCCGTGCGAAGCCGGTGTGGTGCGGTTGGCCGGCGCGGATATCACCGGGGTTCCAGCGCATAGGCGCAACATGGGTGTGGTGTTCCAGAACTACGCACTCTTTCCCCACCTCAGTGTGGCGGAGAATGTTGCGTTTGGATTGAAGGCGCAGCGCCGGGATCGCGCGGCGATATCGTCGATCGTCACCGAATGCCTCAATATGGTTCAACTATCGGGCTTCGCGGATCGGCGCATTTCCTCTCTGTCCGGCGGACAGCAGCAGCGCGTCGCGGTCGCGCGCGCTCTTGCGGTCCGCCCCAAGCTTGTCTTGCTGGACGAGCCATTCAGCGCGCTGGATCGGAAGCTGCGCGAGCTCATGCAGATCGAGCTTCGACGTTTGCTTCGTAGCGTCAATATGACGGCGGTATTCGTGACGCACGATCAAGACGAGGCATTGGTCATGTCGGATAGGATCGCAGTGATGAACGGTGGCAGGATCGAGGACTTTTCCGATCCGGCCTCGATCTATTCGCGGCCCAAGTCGCTTTTTGCGTTTGACTTCGTCGGCCTTTCGACGCGAATGGCCGCTCGCGTTCGAGCGGCCGACGGCGAGATGGTGACGCTCGACACCAATTACGGTGCGATCCGAGCGAAGGCTAAGTTCTTTCCGGGGACGTCGGTGGTCGTCGGTGTTCGCCCGGAGAGCATGAAGCTGGCTGCCGATCGGTCCGATTCCTCGAACGAAGACCAGAACCGTCTCAAGCTTCCGCTGACAGACGTTGTCTTCCAGGGTTCCAAGCGGCATCTCCACTTCGCCGCCCAAGAGGCAGATCGGGTCGTTGCCGAGGTAAATCCGACTGCGTCGGAGAGCCTCGAGACGGGCAGCGACTTCATAGTCTCCTGGCGGATCCAAGATACCCTGGTTTTCCCGGCGTGACGGGTTATGGAACGGGTGAGACAGCCTTTTCGACCGGAATGCGGTGGCGTCCAGCGCAGTTGGACAATGTCAGCTGCGTGTCCGCTTTGCTACGCCCTCGCAATGATAACCAGCCCCGATAGACTGTTGATTAAGCCTTGACAACCAATTCGCGGGGGCAGTTCGCGGTCCAGTTCTCTACGCCGGCTTCGGTGACGAGGAAGGTGTCCTCGGTATGATGGCGGCAGCCATCATGGTAGTAGCTGTATTCGATACAGATCACGGCCGGCGCTTCCAAAACCGTTCGGTTGACCTGGTTCATGCGCGGCTGTTCGTGCGAGCCGATGCCGGTGCCATGGCCGACGAACTCGCGCGGGAATTTCGGGAGGTGCTTGGAGATGAGGCTATAACCGCGTTCGAACACCTCGCCGCCCGTCATCCCGGGGCGGAGCCCCATGCCGAGCTCCAGCTGCACGTCATTGAGATGCTTCCAGATCTCTTGGTGCCTGTCGCTGGTCTCACCGACGAAGTAGGAGCGGACGAAGTCGGCGTTGTAGCCGAGACAGCTCGCGCCCATGTCGACCTTCACGAAGTCACCGCGCTGAATGACGGCGCCCAACGGGAAGGGCGAGTGGGCCGCGAAAGACGTCTTCGGCCCGCAACCGATGTTGATGAAGCGGATTTCGTCCGCACCCTCGCTGATCATCCGGCCGGTCGCGGCCTTGAAGAGGTCGTAGTCGGTGCCCCCGACCTTGATGGCGTCGCGGAACGAGGCGTGCGCCTTGACCGTGATCTCGGTGGCCCGACGCAGGCGCCGGATCTCCTCCGGAGTCTTCACCATGCGGCAGAGGTCCAAGATCGGGCTGGCATCGACGATACGATTGCCGTCCAGCAGTTGATCGAGCTTCGTCTTGTATCCGGCGGGCAGGCTTTCGCCTTCCGTGCCGATCACCAGGCCCTTGACCTTGCGGTCGGCAAGCACCGCCTTCGCCGCCTCGAAGAAGTCCGGATAGAAGGTCGTGTCGACGTCGGTGAAGAACTCGGCCATGGCGTAGGCGCGCACATCCGGGATCCAGGTCGAATCCATGGCGAGATGCAGATCCACCGCCGGGACCACGAAAGCGGATTCGATCGCCGGGTCGCGGAAGTAGAAGACGGTAAAGGGCCGATACGCGAGTTGGCCGCCGTTGTTGAAGAACTCGCTCACGTATTTTGAATTCTCGTTGCCGCGCAGGATCAGAAGATCGATCCCCTCTTTGTCCATCAGCTTCCGCATGCGGGCTTCGTTGAAGATGGCGGGCTGGCGCTTTCTCATGGGAGTGCCTCGATTGGAATTAGGAGCGATGGTTGCGGCTGGGGCTGCAAGGAAGCATGTATGCGATCATCACGAAAAGTGCTTTAAATTTGGTTTGGCGATGCTTATTCGGCATCAACTCTCGCCGTCGCGCTGATGAGACAATAGGCAATCTGCAAATGATCAAGGCATCTCTGCGCTACTTTGGCGCCGTCGTACAGCATGGCTCGATTCGGGCGGCTTCTGAGGCGCTGCACGTCGCGCAATCGGCGGTCAGCCGCCAATTGCAGTCGCTGGAACAGGAGCTTGACGTACAGCTGCTCGAGCGCCGGGCGCGCGGCATTTTGCCGACGCCGGCGGGCGAACTGCTCTATCGCTATTTTCGCGATGCCAGCTTCCAAATAGAGCGCATGCACTCCGAGCTCGACGCGTTGCAGGGTCTGCGACGGGGCAACGTGCGGATCGCCACGGTTGAATCGCTCATAGCCGGGCTACTGCCGGACGCAATCGACAAGTTCCGCTCGCGCCATCCGGGCGTGACGTTCAACGTGATGATTTCGGGCAGCGACGGGGTGGCCCAGGCGGTCAGGAGTGGCGAGGCCGAGATGGGCTTCGGCTTCAGCCTTGGCTCTTCGCCTGAGTTCAACGTGGTCTACCGGGTTCGCGAGCCGATTCTCGCCATAATGTCGCCGAAGCACGCGCTTGCGAAGGCTCATACGCTGTCGCTGTCACGACTTGCGGGATGGCCGATCACGCTCAGCCTGCGTTGGAGCGGAACTCGGCACCTCGTCGAGGCCGCGGCCGCAGCTGCTGGCATAACGATCGAGCCGGCTCTTGAGACGAACTCGGTCGAGCTGCAGCACCGCTTCGCCCGCACCGGGCAAGGGATCGCGTTCCTGCCACGGTTGCCCGCCGTCCAATCGGTCAAGGCCGGTTTGATCGCGGCCGTACCGATTTCGGACCCGGTCCTCAACGCCGGCACGTTCGACATCATCACCCTGGCCACGCGCAAGCTGCCGCTGGCTGCCGAAGAATTTATCGGCATGGCCCGTCAGGAGCTCCAAAAGCACTTTCTGAAGACGACCCGATGATGCCGTTTTGGCATCATTCTTGCGTCAAGAATGCACTTTTTCCGAAGGTGCGACTAATGACTTAATTGCCGGCAGGGCGTCGGCCATTGTCACAAACGCTGAGGGCATGATGTCGGACAGGCGGTCGATTGGCGGAATTTCCCGACGCGAGATCTTGAAGACAGCAGCCGCAGGCGGTGCGCTCCTGGCGGGGCCGGGCATCATCCGCATGCCTGCCGTTGCGCAGAGCGCGAGGCGAGATCTGCGCATCGGCGTCTTCGGCGGGGATTTCGGCAATTTCAGCCCCGTCCAGCGTTACGCCGCCCAGGGAGGTCTCATTGTCTGCAATATCTTCGATGGCTTGGTGCGGATCGACTACAAGAACCGAAAGATCCTGCCCTGGCTTGCAGAGGATTGGTCGCAATCCGACCCCCTGACCTGGCGCATCAAGCTGCGCGAGGGGATCAAGTGGCACCGCGGCTTCGGCGAGATGACCGCCGGCGATATTCTCTATTCATGGCAGTACCATCTCGACAGCAAGAGTTTTCAAGTGGGAACGGCTCTGTTCCCGATCGACACCATGAAGACCGACGGACAATACGTGCTCGAGGTGAAGACCAAGCAGCCGTTCGGCCCCTTTCCGGGCGTCACCATCGGCTATGCCGGTTTCATCCTCTCCCAGAAGGCGCATAAGGAGATCGGTCCGAGGGACTACGGCCAGAAGACCATCGGCCAGGGGCCGTTCATGATTCAGAGCGTCAAGGGCAACGAAGCGGTGCTTGAGCGCAACCCTGATTACTGGCGTCCGGGTTTTCCGAAGCTCGACCGGCTGCTCTATCGTGCCATCCCGGACTCTAGCGTCAGGCTACAGTCGCTCATGCGCGGAGAGCTCGACTTCGTCACCCATCCCGACCCGAAGGACGCCGGCCAAGCGCGCAAGAACGCGAATTACACCTTTCACTCGACCCCGGGCTGGAGCTGGGACTACCAGCAGTTCAACATGACCGCGCGCCCGGATCTGCCCTATCACAACAAGCTGGTGCGCCAGGCGATCTCCTACGCGATCGATCGCGAGGCCATCGTCAATGAAATCTACCACGGCGAGGCCACGATCACCGACAACCAGATCCCTGGCGGCTTCCTCGGCCATCGCCAGGGCCTCATGCGCTACCCTAAGAACGGTGATCTGAAGAAGGCCAAGGCGCTGATCGCCCAAGCCGGCGTGAGCGGGTATGAGGTTGAGGTCGTCACTAACGACAAGGACTGGCTCCGCAAGCAGCTCGAGCTGGTGGCCGCGATGGTCAGCCAGATCGGCATCAACTACAAAATCAAAAATATCGACATGGGCGGATACAACAACGTCTGGATCAATCGCGGATACGAGCAGCAGCTCGGCGAGGTGAACGTCGTGGCGCCGGACCCCGACGCCACGTCGTGGTGGTTCCTCCATAGCAAGGGTGCCACATCGGGTTACAACAATCCGGCCATGGACACCCTCCTTGACGATGCACGCCAGGAAATAGAACCGTCAAAGCGCGAGGCGCTTTATCACAAGATCGTCGACCACACTCTGGAAGAGTGCCCGATGATCTACCATTGCAACCTGAATTTCCTGCAAATTTACGATAAGAGACTGACTGGCTTCGTGCCGAACAACCAAGAATACGTTCAATATCACGACGGCACGTCCTGGACCTGACGGCTTTCGACAAAACGAAAAGCAGGATATGTGGCGCTATCTCGCCTCTCGACTGGTGCAGATCCCGTTGATTTTGGTCGTCGTGACGATGACGATCTTCGTCGTCGTGCGCGCCACGCCGGGCGACCCGGTGCAGATCATGCTTGGGATGGAGACATCGCCCGACGCGGTGGCGGCGATCCGAAAAGAATTCCGCCTCGATAGACCGCTTGCGGTCCAATATGTGCTCTGGCTGGGCGATCTGGCCCAAGGCAATCTCGGCCGGTCGATCCGCCTCAACACTCCCGTCACGCAGCTTCTGAGGGAGCGCTTCCCGGTGAGTCTACGGCTGGCCGCGGGCGCCATGCTGGTTGCGCTTTGCATCTCTATTCCGCTCGGGATCCTGGCGGCGCTCTACCGCAACACATGGATCGACTATCTCTGCACCGGCTACACGGTCGCCGGCTTCGCCATTCCGAACTTCGCGCTCGCGATGATTCTCATCTACGTCTTCTCGATCAAGCTCGGCTGGTTCCCGATCACCGGCATCGGCTCCGGTGACGCGAAGACCGCCTTCGACGCGATCGGGCCATACATCCTGCCGGCGGTGGCGCTGGGCACCTTGCAGACCGCCGTGCTGACCCGCCTCCTGCGGTCGAGCATGATAGATGTCTTGATGCAGGATTATGTGCGGACGGCGCATGCCAAAGGACTGATGCCGACGACCGTTGTTCTTGTGCACGCCCTGAAGAACGCGATGATTCCATTCGTCACGATGGTCGCCATCCAGTGCGGATACTTAATCGGGATTCAGGTGACCATCGAATACATTTTCGCAATTCCGGGGATGGGGTCAGCCGTGCTGTCCGGCGTCATCAACCGGGACTTCCCCATTGTGCAGGGCTTTACGCTGGTGATCGCCGCGTTCTTCCTCTTTGCCAACTTGGTCGCGGACCTTCTCTACGGCGTCCTCGATCCGCGAATCCGCTACTGACATGGCCGCGATTCTCACGAACGACACCGGCAAGGCCGCTCGCGACGAGATCCTGACCCTACGCTTCGCGAGCGGGGCGCGGCTGGCATCCCGCCAGTTTCTTCGTAACCTTCCGGCGACGAGCGGCTTGGTTGTCCTCGCCCTCCTGTGTCTGGCGGCGATCGCGGCGCCCTTGATCTCGCCCTTCGACCCGATTCAGATCAAGCTCTCGGCGAAGCTGCAACCGCCGTCCTGGGCGCATCTCCTAGGGACCGATCATTTCGGACGGGACGTGCTGTCACGCCTCCTTTACGGGGCACGGGTGTCGCTCTCCATCGGGCTCATGGTGGTCGCCTTCTCGACGAGCTTCGGCGTGCCGATCGGCATGACGGCCGGCTTCATGCGCGGCAACGTCGACAATGTGCTGATGCGCCTCATGGATGCATTTCTGACATTTCCGCCTTTGCTGCTCGCCGTGGCGATCGTGGGCCTGTTGGGCCCGGATCTACGCAATGTCATGGCCGCAATCGGCGTCGTCCAGGTCCCGGTCCTGGCTCGGATCGTGCGGGCCAGCACGCTTTCGGCGCGTGAGGAGACCTACGTGATGGCGGCGCGCGCCCTTGGCGCCTCGCCGCTCCGCATCGCCACGCGGCACATCCTGCGAAACATCCTCTCGCCGATTATGGTCCAGCTCACGATCGGCTTCTCGGCGGCAATCATCGCCGAGGCGTCGCTCTCCTTCCTCGGCCTCGGCACGCAGCCGCCCAACCCGTCCTGGGGTCGCGATCTCGCCGAGGCGCGGCGCTACATGGCCGACGCGCCCTGGCTCTTCCTCGCCCCCACGGCAACGATCATGCTCGCGGTGCTGTCGATCAATTTCGTCGGCGACGGGCTGCGCGACGCTCTCGATCCGCGCTCGTGGCGGACACGTGCGCGTGTCGCCTCGGCCAAGGGGTGACGACATGGCGCTCCTGAGCGTTCGCAACCTCACCACCAGCTTCGCCACCGACCAAGGCCTCATCCGGGCTGTCAACGGCGTGTCCTTTACGCTCGAGCCGGGTGAGGTGCTGGGCCTCGTCGGCGAGAGCGGGTCGGGAAAGAGCGTGACGGCGCTCTCGATCATGCGTCTCGTGCGCGAGCCGCCGGCGAAAGTGGAGGCCGAGCTCCTCGACTTCGAGGGCACGGACCTGCTGCGCGCGGCCCCCCGGGCGCTGCGCGACATCCGCGGCTCCGGCATCGCCATGGTCTTCCAGGATCCGATGCGCTCCTTGAACCCTGTCCTGAGCATCGGTCGTCAGTTGGCCGAGCCGCTCATACGGCATCTGAGAATGGAGGCCGCCGCCGCGCGGCGCCGTGCGATCGAACTCCTGGAGATGGTCGGGATCCCGATGGCGGAAAAGCGTCTCGGCTCCTATCCGCACCAATTCTCCGGCGGCATGCGCCAGCGCGTCATGATCGCCATTGCGCTCTCTTGCAATCCCCGCCTACTGATCGCCGACGAGGCGACGACTGCGCTCGACGTCACCATTCAAGCCCAGATCGTCGAGTTGGTGCGCACGCTGACAAAGAATCTCGGCACCGCGGTGATCTGGATCTCGCACGATCTCGGCCTCGTCGCCGGGCTCTGCGATCGCGTCAATGTGATGTATGCGGGCCGAATCGTCGAGACCGGGCCGGTGCGCGAGGTGTTCTATCGCCCGGCCCACGGCTATACCATCGGGCTCATCGGCTGCACGCCGCGCGTCGACCGGGTCGGGACGCCGCTGAAGCCGATTAATGGCCTGCCTCCCAACCTCATGGACGAAGCGCCGCTCTGTCCCTTCCTGCCGCGCTGCGATGTCGCCGTACCCGCCTGTCATCAGACCATGCCGGTGCTCCGCAGCCTTCCGGGCGGGCACTCCGCGGTTTGCCTTGCCGACCTCACGTCCCACCATCGCGGAGCTCATTGATGAACCCCGCCGGGCCACTTCTCTCCGTCGAAGGGCTCGTCGTGCATTTCGACGCGCCACGCAGCGCCTTCGGACCGGCAGCACCGCCGGTTCGTGCCGTGGATGGTGTGAGCTTCACCCTGGCGCGGGGGCGCACGCTTGGCCTCGTCGGCGAGTCCGGCTGCGGGAAATCCACGACCGGCTACGCCATCCTGCAGCTCGTCCGCCCGACCTCCGGCCGCGTCGTCTTCGATGGAACGGACGTCGCCGCGTTGCCGGCGAAGGGGCTGCGGCCGTTCCGCCGACGCATGCAGATCATCTTTCAGGACGCTTCGGCGTCGCTCAATCCCCGCATGCCGGTCGGGGATCTCATCACCGAGGCGCTCGAGATCCACTGTCTACATCGCGGAGCTGGCCGCGGGCGGCGCGTTCGCCAACTGCTGGACCTCGTCGGCATCGCTCCCCATCTCGCCGAACGGTTTCCGCACGAGCTGTCGGGCGGACAGGCGCAGCGTATTGCCATCTGCCGGGCGCTTGCCGTCGAGCCGGAGCTGATCGTTTGTGACGAGGCGGTCTCCGCGCTCGACGTCTCGATCCAGGCGCAGATCGTCAACCTCCTACAGGAGCTGCAGCGGGAGCTCGGCCTCACCTACATCTTCATCTCCCACGATTTGTCGGTCGTCCGTCACGTCAGCGACGAGGTTGCCGTGATGTATCTTGGCCGCATCGTCGAAAGGGCGAGCCGGCAGCGTATCTTCGATGCAGCTGCCCATCCTTATAGCCGGGCGCTGCTCTCCGCCGTGCCGATTCCCGACCCCGACGTCGAGCGCGCCCGCGAGCGCGTCATCCTCATCGGCGACCTGCCCAGCCCCGCGAACCCGCCCTCCGGCTGTCGCTTCCGCACCCGCTGCCCCGAGGTCGTCGAGGCGTGCGCCACAAAGGATCCGCCTCACAAGTTCCTCGCTCCGGGTCACTACGCCGCCTGCCTTCGTGTCTGAGGGGATGTCAGTCATGCATGTCGCCGCAGAAAACATCGACCGCGTGATGAACATCGAGATACGTCGCGCCAAGCTGCCGCGCGGCAACAAGTGGCCAATGTACATGATCGCTCGCGAGGCCGAGGACGAGCCGCTCGTGCTTGCCGCCACCGCAATCCCGAGCATCAAAGGAGCCTAGGAATGGCCAATAAGACCGGATCACGCACCTTCGACCCAGCTCGACGCGGTTCAGGGGAGCTAAGTCGGCGCACTTTGGTCAAAGGCGCACTCGCGACAGGCGGTTTTCTCTTCGGGACCGGCGTGGCGCCATCGCTCGCGCAGCCGCGCCGGGATCTTCGGATCGGGGTCTTCGGAGGGGATTTCGGCAATCTTAGTCCTCTGATTCGCGCAGACATCCAAAGCGGCCTGATCCAGCACAATGTTTTCAACGCGCTGACGGAGATAGACTACCAATCGCGCGAAATCGTTCCCTACGCCGCGGAGGCGTGGACCAGCGTCGACCCCATGACTTGGCGGATCAAGCTCCGGGAGGGGATGAAGTGGCACAAGGGATACGGCGAAGTTACCGCCGAAGATCTCGTCTACACGTGGCAATTCCATCTGGACTCGAAGAGCTTCCAACTGGGCAGCTCGCTGTCTGTCCTCGCCGGTATCAAGCAGGTTGGAAAATACGTCGCCGAAGTGAAAACCAGCATCCCCTACAGTGCCTTTCCCGGCATCAGCATGGGATATGGCGGGCTCATGGTCTCTGCGAAAGCCCACAAGGAGATGGGCCATCAGGCGTACAGCGCCATGCCGATCGGCAATGGCCCATTCATGATCCAGTCGTCGCGCGGCTCCGAGATCGTGCTGGTCCGCCACCCTGAATATTGGCGCCCGGGACTGCCCAAACTCGACCGGCTCGTCTACCGCGCCGTACCGGATTCGAACACACGCCTGCAGGCGCTCTTGAACAATGAGTTTGACTTCATCACGCGTCCAGATCCGGAGGCCGCAAAAGGTCTCAAATCGAGTTCCGCATTCGCCTATCGTTCAACGGTCGGTTGGGTCTGGGATTACCAGCAATTCAATCTCGCACGCCACCCGGGGGCTCCCTACCAGAATAAGCTCCTTCGCCAAGCGATTTCCTACGCAATCGACCGCGAGGCGATCGCGAGCGAGGTCTACCATGGCGAGGCGACGGCCACTGACAATCAAATACCGGAAGGTTACTTAGGCCATCGCGGGAATTTGCTGCGCTATCCCAAGAATGGCGATCTCACTAAAGCGAAGGAGCTGGTGTCGCAAGCCGGCCTTAGCGGGTACGAAGTCGAAGTGATCACGAGCGACAAGGACTGGCTTCGCAGGGAACTCGAGCTCGTTGCCGACATGGTGTCGCAGATCGGGATAAAATACAAAATCCGAAATCTCGACATGGGAGGGTACAATAATCTGTGGCTGAATGCTCGGTACGATCAGCTTCTGGAAGACATTTCCCTGAACGGTCCGGATCCTGATGCGACGTCTTGGAATTTCCTGAACGGAAAGACCTCTCGGGGATACAACAACCCAAAGATGGACGAACTGCTCGTCAACGCGCGGTCGGAATTCGACCGCGCCAAACGCGAGGTCCTCTATCATCAGATTGTGGATCTAACGCTGGATGAATGTCCGATGATCTTCCACGTCAACCCCAACCTCGTGCAGATCCACAACAGCAGGCTGCAAGGATTTACCCCGAGCCATCGAGAAGAGACGGAAAAGATGGACACCGTTTATTGGGCGTAGCGCTGCATGAGGTCAAATTCGACACTGCTGCCCGATCAAGCATGCGTTCCCCTCTCACTTTGCCTGTTCCTTAGGGCGCATCAGGAGACTTTCCATGAGTTACGGCATAATTGCCCGCTGTCCACGAACCGGACGGCTTGGGCTCGGTATGGCCAGCTACTCGCTCGCTGTCGGGCTCTATTGCAGCGACACGGCGCGTGCCAATACCGGCGTGTCAATCACCATGGGTACACCGAATCCCGGCAATAACGCGCTGGCGATCCGATTGTTTGCGCAGGGCTTCCCCTCCGCCCAGGTTCTGGCAGAGCTCATCGGCAACGATCCGAATTCAGATTACCGGCAGATCGGCGTCGTCGATCGCGAAGGCAAGGCGGTGGCCCATACGGGTGCCAAGACGCGGCCGTGGTCCGGGCATCGGATCGGCGAAGGCTATGTCGCGTTCGGCGACATGCTGGCCGGAGAGAATGTGTTAGACGCCATTGTCCAGGGTTACCTGGCGGACCCCGCGACCGAGCTGGAAGAGCGTCTGCTGACGGCGCTCGAAGCAGGCCGGAATGCCGGTGGACAGGTCGGCAGCTCGGGCCGGGTGCCCGAGCGTTCGGCGGTGCTGGTTGTCCACGGCATCTTCGACTATTCCGATTGGGATCTTCGGGTCGACAAACACGAGAAGGCCGTCGACGAGCTCAGACGGTGCCATGAGGAATTCAAGCTCTTCGCCGCCTACTATGTTGAACGTTCCCGAAATCCCCGCGAGGCGATACCGCAGAGGGAATTCTCCGACATGCTGGCGGCCAATCGAAACAGGAAAAACCCATGACTTATTCGATCATTGCGCGTTGTCACCGGACCGGCCGTCTTGGGATCGGAACGACGACCACGTCTCTCGCTTGCGGGCGTCGAAACGAGAGCGTCCGACCCAATGTCGGGATCAGCAAATCGCAAGCCATGTATGTTCGGGCGCATGATCCACGTGCTCTCAACTTGCTTGCGCTTGGCTTCACGCCCAGCGCCGTGATGCGCGTGGTGGAGGAGCACGACGACAATTTCGACTATCGGCAGACCGGCATCATCGATCGCGAGGGAAATGCCATTGCACATACCGGCGCCAACTGCGGGAAATGGGCCGGACACAAGGTCGGTCCCTACTATGCGGCCTTCGGCAACTGGCTTTCGGGACCCGCCGTGGTAGATGGACTCGTCGACGGTTTCCTTGCCGAAACCGACCTCCCGCTGGAAGATCGCCTGCTGCTCGCTCTTGAAGGCGGGCGCAAAGCCGGTGGGCAGAAAACCGAAAAGAACCCAAAGGCCGAACGCTCCGCTTGGCTCCGCGTCGTTGATCGACAGGATTATCCGGAGATAGACCTGCGGATTGATATGCACACCAATACCGTCGCAGAGCTTCGCCTTCTGCTGCAGGAGTTTCGGCTTTACCAGGCCTATTACCGCGAACGCTGCCGCAATCCGCAGGAGGCGATTACGGAAGAGGCATTCGTGGCTCAATTGGCGGCAAGCACGCGTGAGCCCTGTTCATCACCCCATTGACCCACCCACCGGGCAAGTCTGACCTCTTGGGACTTTTGCCGCCAACAGGAACTACTCATGACAGAAGATGCCCACGCCGCGCGCTACCTGATCCGCGGCGGACGGATTTATGACCATGACGGCGACATCCATCAGCCTGCAACCGCCGACCTTCTGATCAGCG
>Ga0208990_1000041_pt1 | contig 17771 bp, 10 predicted proteins | sample MedBloCARef_M3_FD_187854 | JGI IMG/M metagenome (GOLD analysis project Ga0208990, IMG submission 187854) | Forest soil microbial communities from El Dorado National Forest, California, USA - Mediterranean Blodgett CA Ref_M3 (SPAdes) (version 2) | ecosystem: Environmental > Terrestrial > Soil >...
TATTATATTTAGTAATATACTATTCATCATTACTACTTTTTTTCTATTCCTCATTAAAAAAAAAATTATTACTATGGACTAATTTAGGTTAAATAGGCTAGGAAATATACTACTGAATACACTTTAAGTATTGTGTAATTGGAAAGTCCGATAATATGATTTAATTATAGTTTTATTTTTAATAAATCCTATAAATGATAAATTATTAAGTTGAAATATGAGAAAAAAAAGATATATAATTTAAAGAACCATTATTTATAATGGTCTTATTATATGAGATTAGGTTACTTTAAAGTCATATTATTTTAGTTAAATCGGTACAGAACAGGAAACGGCTTATTTATTTCTAGTCCTAGATAGGACCTTTGAACATAGTTATTGCTATCTTTTTCAACCCGTCCCATCTGCATTGCAGATGGGACGGATTGAAAAAGATATGAGGTTTAATTATTAAAGTATATGTTTTATTTTTAAAATTAGTATTTTATATTAATTAGAGGAAATGAGTTATAAATATACTTTTTTTATTGAAATTTAATTTAAATTTTTTAAACTATGTATATTTATTTATATTGTTTTTATATCCTACAGATATAATTTGATATTAATATATGTATATTCGTTATATAAATAATATGATTAAACTTTAATATTTAATTGCCCCCGCCCCCGTCTCATTTAGTATTATTATTATTTAAATAATAATAATAATTTAAATCCCCGTGGCCCCAGTGGGGCCACGGGGATTTAAAATAAGAATCGTCCCGCAACACTTTGTGATGGGGGATGATTCATCCCCGTCCCGTATGCAATGCAAACGGGACGGGGCCGAGTTTAAATTAAATTTAAATTCTTATTTAGGTACAAAAGTATAAATTTATTTGTTACATATTTTTAATTATATTAATATATATTAATTGATATAATATTAAAATAATAATATTCTTACATACAACCCCTTACTCCTCTTTATATACCCTTCTTTTGACAGGGTGAATTAATTATTATAATGATATATGAAGGGATTTTATTATCCCTATAGGGAGATTAGTATTTTTGTATAATATATATATATAAGTAATTTTATTTTAATTTATTTAAAGTGGATATGAATATGTTATTACTTAGCATCTCGTCTTGACATGATGTTAGGATAATTATATATAATTAAAAAATGAGAATTCTTAAATCAAATCCTGTTTTAACTATATTTAATAGTTATTTAGTAGATAATCCTGAACCTTCTACTATTTCATATTTATGAAATTTTGGTAGTTTATTAGGATTATGTTTAGTGAGTCAAATAGTTAGTGGTATCTTACTTGCAATGCATTATCAAGGTTCAGCCAGTTTTGCATTTGCATCGGTGGAACACATTATGAGAGATGTTAATGATGGATGATTAATTAGAATGGTACATGCTAATATAGCATCATTCTTCTTTATTTGCGTTTATTTACATATAAGTAGAGGATTATACTATGGTAGTTATAGATCTCCTAGAATAGGAGTATGAGTGATTGGAACTATTATTTTCTTCTTAATGATGGCTACAGCTTTCTTGGGTAAAAACAATAGCCCAAAATGATCAAAAATATATATTAAAAGGAATATTAATAACTATGTTTTGTACAATAAGAATCAAAAAAGATATTATTCTGTTAATTATCATGATAAATATAGTGATAAATTAATTAGTTTTCTACAAGAAAAGAGATTAAATCCTATTTTTCTTTATGAGAATGTACATTTAGAAGAGACAAGAAAAAAAATATTAAAAGAGACTAAAGGATTAACTGGTATTTATTTAATATTAAATAAGATAACTTTAGATTATTATGTAGGATCAGCTTCGACAGGTAGAATATATTCTAGATTTAGTAATCATTTAATAAATAAGACAGGAAGTAAAATAGTAAAATTAGCTGTGATTAAGTATGGTCTTTATAATTTTGCTTTTATAGTTTTAGAATTATTTCCTGACATTATTACTAGAATAAATAATAAAGATTTATTAAATTTAGAAGACTTTTATTTAAAATCTTTATTGCCTAATTATAACATATTGACAGAAGCAGGTAATAGTTTTGGGTATAAACACACTGAGATTACTCGAATAAAGATGAAAGCTGAATATAGTCAGGAGAGACGAGATCAAATACGTCAATTGAATTTAAATAAATCTTTATCTAAAGATACAATTGAAAGAATAAGAGAGGCCAGTCTGAAAAGAAAAAAAGTAATATATTCAGAGAAAAGTTTATTGAATATGAAAAAAAGGTCTAAAGCAATAATAGCTTTTAATATAGATGGTACTGTTTATGGCAAATATGCTAGTATAACAGAAGCAGCGCAGTCTCTTCAATGTGGTATAAAAACTATATCTAGAATATTAAAAACAGAAAAAAAGATATTAAAAAAACAATGAAGAATAAAATTGGATACAAAACAAAATAATTATTAATGGATATTATTTTTGATTATAGTCCCACGAGTATAAATTTCTATGTAATCTCTAGAGAAAAATAGTTTCTTTTAAAGAAACCAAAAGAATGTCATTAATAAATTATATTTTTTTTGGAAATAAAGTGGAATGACTTGACAAAGTTATTGAAGAAATTTTGATGTTTCTTTGGCAATATTAGTGAATATGATTAAAGTATTTTATAAATAAGAGATCATCGGTTTTCTAGAAAATCGCGACAGACTGGGTCACTGATAGGTGGCTGAAATGCTGCTTAATGCACAGGCGAAACTTTTTAATTAGTCCCGTCCCCGTTCCACCTGGGAACGGGGACGGGACAGGGACAGAATTTATATTTAATTCTATTAATAGAATATACGAAAAAAGTAAGTTATTCTAAACAAAAATAACCCCCCCTCGAGGCATTCCCTCAGGATTATTATAAACAATAATAAGAGATTATTATTCTTTTTGATTTATTTTTGTTAAAGTTTGTACGTTCTACCATATGGTCAAATGAGTTTATGAGGTTACCAAGTAAACAGCCTCACATGCGATATATGTATTATATTAATTATTATAAGATCTGGACCTTTAATCACAATGTGATGGAGAAAAGGAATCTTCCCTTTGGCTTTAGCTTCGGTTACATCACGGAGATGGTCTCTTGATATTATTACTATTTATATTTCATCTGATATTATAGCTAAACGATTAAAAGCATATTTACGAATAGGGGCACATAATCATGATATTATGAGTATTTTTTACGGGTCACTACTTGGGGATGCACATGCTGAGCGTAGAAGTTTAGGTAATGGAACTCGTATTAGTTTCTTACAAGAATCTAATCATGCGGAGTATCTGCTGTGACTTCATAATACGGTAGCTAATTTAGGTTATTGTAATGCTACTGTACCAAAGATACAAACACGATTAGGTATAAAAGGATCACTTCGATACATTATACGATTCCATACATACACTTATACTAGTCTAAATTCATTTCATGATGATTGATATAATAATGGTATTAAACGTGTTCCAGTTAATATTGGTGAGTTTTTAACACCATTAGCTTTAGCTATATGAATAATGGATGATGGTGCACGAGTTAAGTCTGGACTTAAGTTATGTACTAATTCATTTACGTATCAGGATTGTAGACGACTTAGTAATATATTATTTGATAAATATGAATTAAAAACTACAGTACAATCAGCAGGATTTACTAATCAATATCATATATATATATGGACTAGTTCAATGCCATTATTACGAAACCTGGTTCGACCGTATATGGTCTCCTCTATGCTTTATAAATTAGGTCAATAGCACTCTTATAATAAATATATTCAATTTCGTATAGTCTAATAAGATAGGCGACACTGATGAAAACGGTCAACTATTCTATCTCAAATATAGACCGTCGGTTCTCATCCGCGAAGAATCCCCGCGATCCATTGGATCGCGGGGAATTATAGAATCCCGCCCCCCCCTCGGGGGGCGGGATTTAATTATTTTAATAATAGCGGAAGATGATCGCTACAGACTGGTACATCGGTGGATATCTATATAATAAGTAATTTATTTATTACATTGATGTTTAATGTACAGTCGAATAACCTTTAATACTAATTAACACAAGGCTTTATTCATATACTTATGTATCATAAGGAATAAAAGTACAGGGTCACATATTCAGAGATATCAAGGAAATATTTATATAATATTAACTATGATATGTGATTAGGTTATTGGCAACCGTTATTACTAACCTTTTATCAGCTATTCCATGATTAGGAAAATCATTAGTTGAGTCAATAATTATAGAATTAATTTTAATTTTTTCGTATAAATAATTAGAAACAAATACAATAATTAGCCCTATTGGGTGGGATTATGTAAATAATACCAATTTCTGGTATTTACAGTTATTAATATGAATAATAAAAAAATTTTTTATACAGGCTCCTTAAAATAGTAATATTTTAAAGACATATGGGGAGAATTGCAAAAACTTCTTTTATATAATAAAGACAATTTGCAGCGGAGCTTAATATGGTATTATAGTAATATAATGTATTATGATTTAATATATTAAGAACGTTCAACGACTAACGAGTGAGTAATATCAACAATAATCTCGACACGAGCACCCCACAGCCAGTGTTGATTATATTAATCAAATTAATATCTGGTTGAAGACATAGTCTAACCATCGTTGTGAAACGTTGAAGATAATATTAAATGTATTATCGATAATAAAAGTGTTGTTTGAGGTGGCTTAATTCACGAAGAGCTTAACAAATATAAATTTATATTTGTTAATATTATCCTGTTATATGCTGGAAAGTCTTGTATAGTTAAAAATGTTATTGAATACATGTTTTCTTTTTGTATTAAACACGTAAAAAAGTCAATAATGATAAGATTATCAGCAGAAAATAAATCTCGTAATTATTCCAATTATTATTTAAATTATAATAGAATTCCCCATCTCACTCAGTGAGACGGGGTATTTAATGATTTTAATAATAGAAATACCCCATCACAATGTGATGGGGTATTAAATTTATTCCCCTCTATCCAAAGGATCGCGGGGAATAATAGTTCAAAAGATTTAAATTTTTCTCAGAGACTAGAGTCAGGAGATTTTATATACCCTTATTTAGTAGGATTAATTGAAGGGGATGGTTGATTTAGTGTATCAAAAAAAGGTAAGTATATTATGTATGAATTTGGTATAGAGGTATCGATAAGAGATATTCAATTAATATATAAAATAAAAAAATTGCTAGGAGTAGGGACTGTTTATATTAGAAATAAGTCAGATAGTAATAATAAAAACAGTGAAGATTTAAATGGTGAGTCTTCCTTATTATCAAAAAACGTAAGAAATAATGTAATTTTTAGAATTAGAAATAAGTCTCATTTAAAAAGTATTATTATTCCTATTTTTGATAAATTCCCAATGTTTACTAATAAACAATATGACTACATTAGGTTTAGATCTCTATTATTGTCTAACACTATATATAGTAAGGAGTTATTAACATATATTAGACCTACTATATCAAGCTTCCGTCCCCAAAATATTAAAAATATTTTGGGGACGGAATTAAGATGTACGGAGGAGAGGGATTCCTCTATTCCTACAGCTAGTAATAATTTAGAGAGTATATTAAGTACTTCCTATTTTCCGGCATGATTAGTAGGGTTTATTGAAGCTGAATCCTGTTTTTCTATATATAAACCATTAGATAGTCTATCTAAAATTGCAAGTTTCGAAATATCTCAAACTAATGAGGAAGTTATTATATTAGCAGCACGAGATTTTATAGGCTTGAGTCATAAGTTACAAGTAGATAAAACTAATAATTACAGATTAAAAGTATCTAGTGTTAGGGCTGTTGAGAATGTAATTAAATTTATGAGTAGAGCACCAATAAAACTCCAAGGATATAAGAAATTACAATATAAAATATGACTTAAAAACATGAAAAACATACCTAGGTATTCATATAAAATAAATATACCTAATAGATATTAAATAAGTATATAAAATTATAATATAGTCCGATCAATATGGATATAAAACATATTGAAGATAATGAGAGTATATAATTATAATAATTTCATTGTAATTATATATGGGATTATCAACAAAATAGTTCTGTAAGTTCAGCTACAATTAATAGATTCTTTTCACTTCACTTTACATTACCATTTATATTAGCAGCATTAGTTGCTGGTCATTTATTATATCTACATGTAAGTGGTTCATCTAATCCAGTAGGAACTACATCTAATGCTGATAGAACAGCATTTCATCCTTATTTTAGCTTTAAAGATTTAGTAACTGTATATTTATTTTTTATCATATTTACTGCTATAGTATTTTATGCTCCTGATAAATTAGGTCATTCTGATAACTACATAGAAGCTAATAGTATGCAAACTCCTCCATCGATTGTGCCTGAGTGATAATAAATGTCAAATATTAAATTTATTTAATATTTATACTCTACTGTTTGCTGGAAAGTCTATTATTTAAAATTATACCCTACTTAATAGAATAACCAGCAGGAAACAAAAAATTTTTCTTTTTTTTTGGTCTTCAGAGACTAAACGTAGAGCATATATTTTAAAATTCTAATCCCCAAGGGGTATATAAATTATTATTGATAATTATATGATAATATAGTCCACATAAAATTGATTTATTTATTGTTTTTTCCATCTTATTTTTTGGAAAGTCAACTAAAGGTATTAAAAGATTAACAAAAGAGCAAAGAACTCTTATAAATATTCTTAATAATATAGAAGAAGTTTTAGTTGGTATTATGTTAAGTGATGGGCATATTGCACGTCGATCATTAACAAGTAATCCTAGCCCACCGCGCCCCCATGGGGGCGCGGATGGTCAAGATGTAGCCCCCATCTGCAACGCAGATGGGGGCTACAGCTAGGTTTATTTTTAGCCAAAGTGGTAAAAAAGAAAAGCGACCTTATTTTCATTTGATTTTTGATTTATTTAAAATATTTTGTAATAAAGATTATAATTATTATATAAAAACATGAATAGATAAAAATACAAAGGAAGAATATACCTCTATTAGTTTTACCACTATGCAATTACCTTGTTTTATTGAAATACATAATACATGGTATGTAAATGGTAAAAAAAGAATACCTAATAATATTATGGATATATTAACACCTATAGGATTAGCACATTGAATAAGGGGAGATGGGTCTCGTCATAATTTAGGTCTTCATTTAAGTGTTTACGCATTTACTTTAGATGAAGTTCAATTATTAATCAATGTTTTAGAGTCTAAATTTGGACTTAAATGCTCTATACATAAGCTTTCTTCCATAGGGGGAAAACCTCGTATTTACATATGACAAGAATCGTCCCCCTTGGCGAAGCCACGGGGGATGATTCATCCCCGTCCCGTCTGCATTGCAGACGGGACGGGGCCGAATCTATGATTAAACTTAGATTATTAGTGAATGATTATATTATACCCTCGATGAAATATAAACTACATAAATAAATTAATTTTAATTTGATTTATTACCTTTTTATGCTATTTTAAGATCGATACCTAATAAATTATTAGGTGTTATAAGTATGTTTGTTGCTATTTTAATATTATTAGTATTACCTTTTACTGATACAAGTAATATTAAAGGAAGTAGTTATAAACCTTTATATACTTTAGCTTTCTGAATTTTTGCATTGAATTTCCTAGTACTTATGTGATTAGGTAGTTGTCATGTAGAAGCTCCTTTCGTAATAGCAGGACAAATTGCAACAGCTTATTATTTTGCTCATTTTTTAATTATTATACCTCTTTTTGGTATTGTAGAAAATGTTTTAAGCTCTATTGGTATTTATTGAAATGCTTCTTCTATATATCATAACAAGAATAAAAATTAACTTATGTAATTTATTATTTTTTATTATAATATAAACGTTTTAATTATATTTGAAAGATATGATTATTATATTTAATTTATTTAAATATTTAAAATGTGATTTCCTATTTTTAGTTATTATTTAGTAATATATAAGAATTTATATGCTTTATATATTACATTAATTCTTAAAAAATTTAAATTAAAGTTAAATTGTTAATTATCTTCAGCTTATATAATATTAACATGCGATGAATTATTACTTAATATAGTAAAGAAATAATTTTTTTTTAATATTTTAAAATACCGAGAGATCGTTGATTATTTTCAAAATTTTTATTTTTTGTACCCGTCCCCCTCTCATTGAGTGAGAGGGGGACGGGGCTATATTATATTATTTTTAATTTTTTCTAATAATGTTTGTTAAATTTATAACTTATTTTATTTATTACTAAAATAATGAATGCTAAATTATATATATATAATTTATTATGTTTTAGGGTATTCATTTTTTTTTATTAATTGTATTATATAAAGAATTTAGTTGTATTTTTAGTTTTATTTTAGGGGTTTAATTATTAATATATGAATAAGTTAAATAACATAAAAAGTTTTTTTCTTTTTTATTAATTCCCTTATCGGTATAGTTTAAGCGGTTAAAACGATTGTCTCATATACAATAGCTAAGGGTTCAATTCCTTTTACCGATATAAATAATAAAGTATATATATAATAGAAAGTCACCACCCATCAGCCCCCGGCCCAATGGGCCGGAGGTGGGAACAGGAAAAGAAGGTTATTATTTTTTTTTTATTTAATGATTATTGTAAATAAAATTGTAGGCCTTGTCGTCTAATGGTTAGGACACAGCTCCTTCAATGCTGTTATACGGGTTCGACCCCCGTTAAGGCTAATGATAATAATTTTTGTAATTAGTCCCGTTCCACATGTGGAACGGGACTAATTACAATTTAAATATATTAATTAAAAATATAATTTATATATACTTTATTATTTTTAACTGTTTTTTAATAATAAGATAGTTTTTTGCCTACTTCGCTTAATTGGTAAAGTCCCTGTTTTGTAATCAGGCTATGGAGGTTCGAGTCCCTCAGTAGGTATCCATTTTTGATTCTAAATCCCCGCGGTCTGTCGACCGCAGAGATTTTAGTTATTCCCCCCGTCTGCAAGACGGGGGGATAATCTATTAGTTTTTTATTGTTTATTTATTTTTGTTTATTATAATCATTAGGGCTATAGCTTAACGGTTAAAGCTTGCCACTCATAATGGCATGATAAGGGTTCAATTCCTTTTAGCCTTAGTCCAATATAAAAATAAAAAATTTAATTTATTTATGTAGTTTATATTTCGTTGAGGGTATAAGGATTTATTAATTTTAATTACAATTATATTATTTATTAAGAATGGTTGTTCCAATTATTATATATTAAAATAATATTTTTAATAGTTGTAATTGAAAAAATTTTTATCTACGTGCTGGAATTGGTAGACGGGGCAGACTTAAGATTTGCTATTTTAATATGTATGGGTTCGAGTCCCTTCGTAGATAATTATAATTAAATTTAGTATTATTATTTTAATATTAAATTTAATATATATATAGTATATAAAAAAGAATTATTTTTTATTCTGTTTTCATTTTAGAATTATACCCCCCCCCGCCGGGGGGGGTTAGAATCAAAGTTATATATATATATAGTTAATAGTACAAAACTTAGAATTAAGTCTCTCATTATTAATTATATGAATATAAGTAGTAACTTAATTAAGTAAGAAAGTAATCTTAATTTTAATTTTTAGTAAAATTTGCATAATATATATGAATAATATATTAAATATTGATAAATGAATAATATGAATGTAAAGTTAATATTTATTTATTTATATTTATATTATTAAGTAAATGTTATTATATTACAAAAAACCCGGAGAGCAGCACAAATTGGTAGTGCGTCTACTTTGGGAGTAGGAGGTTGTTGGTTCGAGTCCAATCTGTCCGATTAATAAGCTGCCGAGTGAGTTAGTAATATCGTTTTTTACTTTATAATAAAAATGAATTTCTGTTTATGTAAAATGATTTATATTTCTTTTAATCTCTTTTTAAAATAATCAAATATTGATTTTTAGTATTTAAATATGCAAATATTAAAATCAATAATATATCAACATTAATTTTACATTGAATATTTTATAGTTATGCTCCTTAGACAGTAAGTCATGAGGATAATTGTAAAAATATACTTAATGGTTATAGTAGTATATGAAAAATTTGTTTTTAGAATAATATAAAAATAGACAATATTAGCATATTTATTGCATAAATAATCTAACTCTTAAGGCAATATATTGCAATAATGATTGTAATATTAAATTTAATATAAAAAATTATGTTAAATATGTTATTAGATCTCTTAATTAGATTAAATATTGGTGTACTAGTGGGGTGCATTATAGATTATCTAATAATAAAGGGACATACGGGAATAGATAATAAAGAAAAATATAAAAATTTTATGTCTAATACAAGCAGTATAGAATTATTTTGTTATATTTTTGTTTTGTTTATGTGTGTTCATTTATTATTTTATTTTGTTAGTATTTATATATTTGCCGATGTTTTTAACACTATTTATTGTATGGGTCCTGAATCAGAACTACCAGAGAATTCCAATCTAATGGATCCCGGGACGGATTTAATTTATTCCCACCCAGGAGGGGGGAATAATTCTAATTTAGAAAATACAGGTAATAAATTAGATAATGAAGCTAAATCTAATTTTATTGGTGTTAAAGATATAAATCTCAAAATACCTGGTGAATCTCTTCCACTAGTAGCTAAGGCTATAGCTAATGGAGGTATTATGGCAGCACGGCTGGATCTAAATTTGCTCATAATACTCCAACCCCCGGTGGAAAATTAGCAATAGGAATAGCATCTGTGGCTTTTGCTGCTGGCGGGATTATAGCTAAAAATATTGCCGGAGAAGTTAATCAAGTAAAGAAGGCTGAATATATTGATAGTGATAAGAGCTCTTTTATGCCTTTACCTATTGAAAGCTCTGGAAATAGTGCCATAGATTTGTTAAATATATTACAATATTTCCATAGTTTGGAAATTTTTTTTGTCTTATGTCTGGGTTTTTATTTTATTATTATGAAACTAGATTGAGATAAAACTAACATATTAATTGAAAAATATATTCCTTTAAAAGCACAGAAATTTTTAATTTGATATATAAAATCTTTGAAATTATCTGTTAACTTCTTATTTATAAGTTTCTGAGTTTTATTATTTTTAGCTTTGCTTATTTCTTCTTATTATTTTGATTTTTTGGTAGATAACATGGACACTATCTGTAAAATTTATAAAGATTCGGTCCCCAAAAAATAATATTAGTTTTTTTAGGGGCTGAATCATGCCCGTGGCTTCGGCACGAGGGGAATTTTAAGTAGTAAATAAATACTATTTTTAATAGTTTAAATTTTATGTTTTTAATTTTGTACTAATATTTAATATATTATCAGAAAAATTTATTAAATGTTATTAATAATTGATTTTTTATTAGATATTTGTATCGTCTATAATATAAAAGTTAAGTATAGCTATATATATTAATGTTAAATATTATAGATAATCCGGAAAGCAGCACAAATTGGTAGTGCGTCTACTTTGGGAGTAGGAGGTTGTTGGTTCGAATCCAATCTGTCCGACTAGTAAGCTGCCGAGTGAGTTAGTATATTACATTTTTAGTATATAATATAAATGAATAATTATTCATGTAAAATGATTTATATTCCATTTAATCTCTTTTTCATTTAACCAAATGTCGTTTGTTGTTATTTAATTAAAACTGTATGTAGATTTGTTCCTGTGTTTTGGATTTAACTTTGTATTTTAGACTAACATAAAAAGTTAAGTAAAAATACTATTTTAAATAATATTTTTATTATGTTATTTAAAAATCTACTTAGGCAAATAATTAGTTTATATATTAATTTTTTGATGTAGTTATAAATAATAAATGAATTAATTATGAATCGTTCCCGTCTGCAAAGAATAATTAAAAATAATACCCCCCCCCCATTGGGGGGGGGTATTATTTTTAATTAGAATACCCCTCCCAAGGGGGGAATAATTTAAATCCCCGAGGCCCCACTGGGGCCACGGGGTTTAGCAGACGGGCATGATTCAGCTTCCCCCCCTCCGGGGGGCGAATCTAAATTTTATATTGGATATTATATAATTATGTAGTTAGACAGCAAGTCATGATTATTATTATATATATATACTTAATGGTTATAACAGTATAACAATTATTTAATTTTTATTATAGATAAAAAAAATAATAGCATAATTAAATTAATGCATAAAAAATCTAACTCTTAAGGCATTATTACAATATAAATTGTAATAATTGATATATTATTAATAAAATATGTCAAATTTATTAAATAATAATTTATTTGTAATTAGAAATTATAATCAATGAAAAATTACTTTCTTCATTATAATTATGACAGGTATAGATAATTTTCATTATAATATGAAAAATATAATAAATACAAATTCTAAAGTAGGATTACCTAGTCATCCTTATCATATAGTAGATCAATCCCCTTGACCTATAGCTCTTTCAGCTGTTTTATTATCATTAACAACTTCAGCTGTATTAGCGTTCCATGGTTATCCTATGGGTGATTTTTTAGTAATATGTTCTTTTATATTATTAAATTGAGGTATGGCACTTTGATTTAAAGATATAATAACAGAAGCTAGTTATTTAGGAGCACATACTGATAAAGTTCAAAAAGGTATATCTTTAGGTGTTGTTTTATTCATTATAAGTGAAGTATTCTTTTTCTTAAGTATATTTTGAGCTTATTTTCATTCAGCGTTAGCTCCAGCTATTGAAATAGGATCAGAATGACCTCCTAAAGGTATTGAACCTGTTAATGCAGCAGAAGTTCCTACTGCAAATACTACATTATTATTATCATCAGGATCAGCAGTTACTGTGACTCATCATTCATTAGTTGAACGAATGATAGGGTGAGCAAATAATGGATCTGTTGCTACTGTTTATATGGCAGTATTATTCACATTACTTCAAGGTATGGAATATTTAGGAGTATCTTACACTATTGCCGACAGTGTATTCGGTTCTACTTTTTACATGGGAACAGGCTTTCATGGACTTCATGTAATCATCGGAACTGCATTTTTATTAGTAGGAGCATTCAGGATATTTGCATACCAAGTTACAAATACACATCATGTTGGAGTAGAATCTGGTATTCTTTATTGACATTTTGTAGATGTTGTGTGACTTTTCTTATTTGGAGTTGTTTACTTCTGAGGTGGTCAGCAACAAAGTCAAAATACTAACGTTAAGATGAGTGGATTAGGGTTTGGGTTTGCTTTAACCGGCTATACATACTTTACAAAAATAATTAATAATATTAAACTTAATGTGATTTTTATTCTAGACGAAATGACTAGATTAATGGATCGATTATATATAAAGGTAGTAGAATATTGCACTAATCTAAACATTCTTTACAGATTCATAAATCGTGTAATCTTTAATAGAGATATATTTAAATTAAATGTAATATCTTTCAGTTCTGTAGCAAATTTAGAAGAAAATACTAATTCTTATTTAGATAATATGGTATATATTTTTAATATATTTCTTTTTGTATTAGTATGTATGGTTGCCCTTAGAAGTTTATATAAAAACCGATATTTTTTATGAATAATGATAAATATTAAAGGGATATCTCTTTTTAATAATAAATATAGTTTTAATTTTATATTAAATCGTTTTTATATATTAAGATTTCTTTCATTTAGTTCTCTTTTTGTATTTTATTTTATTTATTCATATATGAATTTAAATATAGATTTTAAGGAAATTTATAAAATATTGGAATTAATATTTTCAAGAGAAGTTATGTTTATGGATTATGTTAATAATAAATTTGGTCTTGATATTTATTATATAGATAATAGAAATAATACTAATTATGCGACAAATGATAATAATGATGGTACAGAAGATATGCAAGATATTGAGGATAACAATTCTTCTAATAATAACAATTCTTCTAATAATAACAATAATAATCCTCAACCTATTGTTAATCAGCCAAATAATGCCCCTAGCCCTGTTACACTTAACTCTATACCTCGAAAAATTAGGTTAAATCTTAGTGAGACAGAGGATTCTGCTGATGATGAGGATGTTGATAGTGATAGTTCAGATGGGGAGCCAAAAAAGGAGTCTGATAATGCAGAATATAATGAAAAATCTAAACGTTTAGAACAAGCAATAAGGGCTAAAAATCAGACTAAAGATGTCTTACGTGACGATGTAGATGGGTATAATGAAGCTGTAGTAGACATTCGGAAAAATATTAGAAGTAATGCTAATGTTGTTAATGCAATTGACGTAGTGCAAGTACCAAATCCTTTAAAAAGACGTCGTGAAGATAGTCCTGATAATAATTTACCAGATTATGTGCTAGAGAATCGTCCTGTAAAAAGAATACACTTTAATACTGATCGATCTAAATCTGAATTTTTAAATAATATGAATATTGCAGAAGAAAAGGAAAGGAATACAATTAAAAATCTGGGAAGATTACAAAGAGATGTAGAGAGATTAAAAGGTTTAACTAAAAGTGAAGAGCGAACTAGAAGGGAAGATAGTGTAGATAGTGAAGATAATGGACAGGATAATTAATGAGGATGGATCTATCCTCCCCCCCCGGATGGAGGGGGAGGATTATTGATAAACCCCGCGATTCTGTGGATCGCGGGGTTTATTTCTAATAAGAATTAAACTAATATTAGTTAAAAAATAATATTATTAATGTATTTAGGTTCATTGACTTATTTAAAATACATAATTTAATATTTATTCTCATTTTGGGCTTTCCACTATTTATTTAACCCCCTCCATATTTTGCTCCATTCCACCCCTCCTTTATAATGGAGATAAATAACTTATATTAATATAGCGTATCTTAATAAAAGGGATAATTATTTTTATCTTTTTGGACACTATTTTATTTATTCAAATAAATTCTATTAAATTAGTCCCCCCCTAGGGGGGGGTTTAAATTAAAAATTGTCCCCCATCACTTTGTGATGGGGGATCATTCATCCCCGTCCCGTATGCATTGCACACGGGACGGGGCCGAGTTTAAATTAAATTTAAACTCTTATTTAGGGATAGTAGAGTATTTTATTATAATTATATTTTAATTTATGGTGTTTTGTGTAACAGTGTATACTGTTTAAATATTTTTCCCATTTTAATTTATTACATTGTTGATTAAAATTTATAATTGTATCTATAATATTTATGTTTTAATCAACAATGTATATAATTATGGTATTATTAGCTTTCCAATATTTAGGTAAATTATGGGAAGAAATCATAATGTATATTTTATAATATAATATAAGTGAAATATTTTGTTTGTTATATTAATATTATATTGAAATAAATATATAGTATGGTTAAGTTTGAAGATATATTAATTTAATAATACCTTTTGGAGAAACTCGATGAATATGGTTTAAAGGTAGAACAGTTATTTGTGGTATAATTAGTCTGGGTTCAATTCCTGGTATTCATCCTTAATATTACTTTATTATATGATAATTCCAAACCTCGCGGTCTAGAGGCCGCGGCTTATAAATAATACTCCGTGAACCGATGGATCGAGGGTATTATTCTTTTTATTTATTTTGGAAAAATTTTGTACATATACTTGGAATTAAATTGATTTTTATATATTTATTACATTTTTATAATTTAGATTAGTTATATTGGTGATAAAGGGCTACATATTATCATATACATAGAATTTATATCCCCTCCACGCCCCCGTAGGGGGCGGGGGTTAGAATTTATCTTTTTTTTTTTACATAATAAAATTAGTCTAATATAATATATAATTACATAGAATATTATTTATATAAAATTTATATAGCTAAATATTAGTAAACATTTCAGGGTTAATTATAATTAGATATTTAAACATAATAGTTATTAAATTATTATATACTTTTTTTAGAAATTAATTAATAAATTTATTTATTTGTTATAGTTTAGTGGGATTCAATTGACTTTATTTCCTCAGTTAAGGAGGAGGTATTTTAATATTAATGTAGTTTTTATAATTTTTTGAGGTTAATATTTATAAAAATTTTATACTTTTTTAGAAAAGTATAACTATTAATGGTATAAAAAAGTATTAAGTGGCCCCTATATTGATAATGAAAATAATCAAAAAAAAAAGATATTTAGTTTAATAAAATCATGTTATTAGAAGCAGCAAAAATTATTGGTTCAGGTTTAGCAACAATCGGTTTAGCAGGAGCAGGAGTTGGAATTGGATTAGTATTCGGAAGTTTAATAGAAGGAGCAGCTAGAAACCCTTCTTTACGACCTCAATTATTTAGTTATGCGATATTGGGATTTGCTTTAGCGGAAGCAACAGGTTTATTCTGTTTAATGATGGCTTTCTTATTATTATACTCTGCTTAATTTAATTAATACTTTGATTGAAAAGATTAATGATATTAATTTGAATATTAATTTTAGGGTTTGCCTATGCAAATGTTGTTGTATATATATAAACGAATCTCTTTTAGGGGAGATTCGTTTATATGTTTACGTATCTCTTGTAGAAGATACAAAAATCAAGGGGAGGGAATAACCCTTCTCTTTTAGTAGAGACATATATGAAGGGGTTTTCCCTTAGGGGATATAAAACAAAAACTTTATTAAATACATGTAATGTTTATAAAAGAAAGTTAGCCCTTTAGTCTTCAGTCTAAAAATGAAAAAAAAAATAAAATAAAAAAATATATAAAAATGAATTTAGCACTAATTTTATTCGTAATAGGATCAATAGGTTTTGTTTTCAATAGAAATAATTTAATATTGATGATTATTTCTATTGAAATTACATTATTATCAGTTACAGTAATGATATTATCTTTTTCTTGATTATTTAATGATATCGGAGGTGAAGTCTTCGGATTATATATTATAGCAGTAGCCGGGGCTGAATCAGCTATAGGCCTAGCTATAATGATATCTTATATGCACCTTAGGAAACTGGATCAACAGTACCTGAGGAAACATCGGACCAGTAAGATATAATTGTATAAAAAATATTATTAATAATTAGGAAAAGGAATTTAATTATTATTATGCTTTAGTATTAGTTTTTTCATTCTATGTAAAATGTATACTTCATAAACAAAGAGAAATTATAGGAGATATATATACATTTGCAAAAAAGATGAAATGAGCTCTTAACTATATGCATATAATAAGCAATAAGATATTAGTTCTTCTTTATGGTATGATATCGAGAACTAATTCAAAAACACAAAATAAATCAATTATTCCCCCCTTGGGGGGGAATAATTTAAATCTAAATCCCCGTGACCCCAGAGGGGCCACGGGGATTAGCCATAAGACCAAAAAAAAAGAAAAATTTTTTGTTTCCTGCTGGTTATTCTCTAATGGTGTTAAAAACTCACCAATATCTAAGCGGTAATGAGGATTGTTCTAATTATAAAGAAGCTGCACGAGTTTCAACCGCCTGTATTAAACACATGCAACAGCACGCAATTAAGTATGTTGATAAACAGATTCAGCCAGGTGATGAATTTTATGATCATAAGCAAAAAATTAAAAAAAATCTGGAAGAAGCATTTGATAAGTGAGCAAAATTAGAAAAGGAACAAATATGAAATATTTATAAAGTAGGAACAATGGATGAAAAGATTGGCTTTTTTCATGGAACGAATTGAAATTCACTTAATTGTTC
>Ga0208990_1000042_pt1 | contig 17631 bp, 18 predicted proteins | sample MedBloCARef_M3_FD_187854 | JGI IMG/M metagenome (GOLD analysis project Ga0208990, IMG submission 187854) | Forest soil microbial communities from El Dorado National Forest, California, USA - Mediterranean Blodgett CA Ref_M3 (SPAdes) (version 2) | ecosystem: Environmental > Terrestrial > Soil >...
GCGCGCCATGGAACAGGACCTCCTGCTGGCGGCACGCGTCCAGCAGAGCCTTGCTCCCAAGTGTCTTAGGTGGGGCGCCGCTTCTGTTGAGACGTACTATCAGGCCGCACGAACGATTGGGGGAGACTATGGCCTGGTCACCCCGGGGGACGACTATCTCACGCTGTTGGTTTGCGATGTTTCGGGCCACGGCATTGGCTCGGCGCTTGTCGCCAACAGAATCTACGCCGAGACTATTTCACTGATCGAGAGCGGCGCGGCACTCACGCCGATGTTGCAACATCTCAACCGATTCGTCGTGCAGAACCTGGGAGGTTCTGTCATGTATTTCACGCTGGCCGCCGCGCGCTTGAGTCGCGACGGCCGCTCTCTAGAATTCTCCTCCGCCGGCCATCCCCCGGCCATGATCCTTCGACAAGGGCAAGCGCCACGATTTCTAGAGTCCGCGAGCACGATCCTTGGATGTTTTGACGATGCTGTCGGCCAGGATTCGGCCGTCAAGATTACGCTGGAGGCCGGCGATCGGGTCATGCTGTACACCGATGGGTTCACGGAAAATTTCGATTCCCGGGGTAAGATGCTCGGTGTCAAGGGCCTCGGGGAGATCGCGCGTGAAACGTCCAGCCTGCCGCTTACCGTGATGAAGCAGCGAATCCTCGACCGCGTAGCAGCTTGGCGCAAGGGCCCCGCCGCCGATGACATGTCCCTTATCCTCGTTGAAGTCTCCTAATGTTTGGTGGCAACGTGTCCGTCACTAAAATGTTTTCCGTGGCGAAAACCGAAATTGAGCGCGACCTACTCGGTTCTAAGAGGAATCATCAGCCATGCGACTGCGGCACTCGCCAGGGACAGACCCGCGCAGATCAACATTACTGTTCGGAATCCAAAGACAAATGCGCGGGAAATTGACGCTCGGATCACAGCGGTCGTATCGGCGTCCAGTCCAGCGGGTAAGTCAAGGCCGGCGAGTCTAATCTCGTTCGATTTAATGTACTGGAAAATGCCGGGCGGAAGCAGTTGGTCCGCGAGACTACGATTCAAACTAGAACTGAACACTTTTACCATCACGATCGCAAGGATTGCAATGGCCAGCACACTTGCCACCCGAGCAACCGCGTTGTTGATGCCGGAGGCGGTGCCGGCACGATCCTGGTCTACCGAATTCATAACGACCGTGGTGAGGGGAGCCACGCTAATCGCCATTCCAAGGCCGAGAACAACGAACGCCGGGAAGAATGCTTTCCAATAACTGGCTCCCACGCCAGGTACGGCGAAGAGAACAAAGCCTGTTGCCGCAATCAGCGGCCCGGTTACTAGCGGGGCCCTCGGCCCGTAACGCGTAACGAGTCCGCCGGACCAGCGCGAAAGAAAGAACATCAGCAGAATTAGCGGGAGCGCGGCAGCGCCGGTCACAGCTGTCGAGTATCCCTGCACTTGGATCAGGTTCAACGGAAACAGAAAAGAGAAAATTCCAAGTGCGGCGTAGAGAAATAGAGTGAGCAGGTTCGCCGCACTGAAAGTGCGCGACTTAAAGAGCGTCAGCGGAACCATTGGTGAACTTACTCTGTCCTCAACAAACGGGAACACCGTCAGACAGGCAATGCCGGCAAACAGGCTTCCGAAAACCAGAGGATGGCCCCAATGGAGACTTATAGACTCGATAAGCCCAAAGACCACGCCACCTAGTCCGACAGTCGCGACCAGGGCTCCCACCCAATCCACATGCCTGGCAGTAGGGTTATGGCTTTCGGGAATTCGCCATAGCGAAATTGCGATCACTATGGCTGCGAGCGGAACATTAATGAAGAATGCCCAGCGCCAGGAGGCATGCTCAATCAGCCAGCCGCCGAGAACTGGTCCGGCCGCTGTTGTGATCGCGGTGAAGCCGGACCAAGTGCCGATCGCTTGACCGCGGGCTGTCTCGTCAAAACTGGCACCGATGATCGACAGACTGCCTGGCACGAGAAAGGCTGCTCCCACGCCTTGGACGCTCCGCGCGATGATTAACTGTTGAATGTTCGAGGAAAAACCACAAGCGATGGACGCCGTCGCAAAAATCCCTATACCAACCAAGAACATCAATCGGCGACCGAACAAGTCGCCGAGGGAGCCGCCGGCGAGGATCAAAGCTCCCAAAAACAACCCGTAAGACTCGACCACCCATTGCACACCGACGACGGTGGCGTGGAGGCTCGCTTGGAGCGCTGGTAAAGCTACATTGACGACGGTGCTGTCGATAAACGCCATGCTGGACCCGAGAATTGTCGCCGCCAGCACCCAACGTCCCGCTTGCGCAGTGCACGGAACGCCGGCGTTTCCCGATCGGGCCGCGGCTTCGTCGTATGGCGGTCTCATGGAGACTGTAGATGCGTTTGAACGTCGATGAGGTTTCGAAATTGATCAGAATATCCGTCGGGGAACAGTCCACGGCACATTGCCAAGCTTGAATCTCCGGAGGCGTATGTGTGCAAGCGTGAAATCTGACTCTGCGGCCAAACCGAGTTTCCTTCATCTCATTTTGTCTGGGCAGCTCAGCAGTTTACAATGGCTTCCTGTACCGGGACTGGGGCCCATCATGGCGAAACCAATTTTGGTGTGTGTGGATGACGACTCCGATGTTCTGCGGGCGATCGAGCGGGACCTGCGGTCCAAATACGGCGCTGAATACCGCGTAATGGCGAGCGATTCTCCCGAGGGAGCACTCACCCTTTTAAAGCAGTTGAAGGTGCGGAACGACAGTGTGGCCCTTCTTCTTGCTGACCAGCGCATGCCTCACATGGACGGCGTGGCATTTCTGCAGGAAGCAACACGCATCTTCCCCGAGGCCAAGCGTGCATTGCTTACAGCCTACGCCGACACCAATGCCGCGATCGGCGCCATCAATCAAGCCAACATCAACTACTTCTTTCTGAAGCCGTGGGATCCTCCCGCAGAGCATCTATATCCGCAATTGGATGACCTGCTCGATGATTGGCAGGCTTCCTACCGGCCTGCGTTTCAGGGAATACGCGTTTTAGGGACACGCTGGTCGCCCCGGTCGTACGAGTTGCGGGACTTCCTGGCGCGCAACCGTGTTCCGTATCAGTGGATTGACGTGGAGGGTTCCGCCAACGACCCGGAAACCAAGCGACTTCTGGAGGCATTGGGGCCGGAGGCTGCGAGCCTTCCTGTCGTACTCTTCCCGGATGGGACGAAACTTCTTGAGAGCGTCCCGGCGGAAGTCGCGCAAAAGGTCGGATTGCGGACACGTGCGCAAACTACTTTCTATGACCTGGCTATCGTGGGGGGAGGGCCGGCTGGGTTAGCGGCTGCTGTTTATGGCGCATCGGAAGGTCTGCATACAGTAATGATCGAGCGGGAAGCACCGGGCGGGCAGGCGGGAATGAGTGCGCGCATCGAGAACTATCTTGGATTTCCAATGGGGCTTAGCGGCGGCGATCTGGCGCGGCGAGCGGTGGTGCAGGCACAGCGTTTTGGAGTGGAAATCCTATCGCCGCAGGAAGCAGTTGGCATTCGAACGGAAGGGCCCTACCGGATCATCAAGCTGGCGGACGGGAACGAAATTTCCTGCCACGCGCTAATGATCGCCACCGGAGTACAGTGGCGGCGCCTGGAAGCCCCGGGAATCGACAGGTTGCAGGGGGCGGGCGTCTACTATGGGGGTGGCGCCACGGAAGCAATGTCTTGCAAAGGCGAAATCGTCTACGTGGTGGGCGGAGCGAATTCGGCGGGCCAAGCAGCAATGAACTTTGCCAAATATGCAGACCGCGTCGTCATTCTGGTGCGAGGAAGTTCTCTCTCCAGTACCATGTCGCAGTATCTGATCGACCAGATTAAGGAGATGACAAACATCGAAGTTTGGGCACATGGCAGCGTGGCCGAAGCGCATGGCGAAATACACCTGGAAGAAATTTCGATCCTTTGTTCCGATACCAACAAACTGGAGCGCGTGCCGGCGAGCGCGATGTTCATCTTTATTGGAGCGTTGCCGCGAACTGAGTGGCTCGCAAATGTAGTTGAGCGCGACGAACGCGGTTTCATCCTGACTGGCCCCGACCTCATACGAGAGGGGCAGCACCCCAAGGGGTGGGCCCTCGACAGAGATCCCTTTCTGCTCGAGACGAATGTTCCCGGTCTTTTTGCGGTAGGCGATGTGCGGCATGGTTCGGTAAAACGGGTGGCTTCCGGGGTCGGTGAAGGATCAGTGGCCGTGCAGTTCATCCATCAATATTTGAGCAAGGTATAAATGGTCGAAAAATCGGAACTACTTAACGTCCCGGCGTTCGCCGATTTGCCCGACGATCAGATCGCCTGGTTTATCAGCCAGTCCGAAGAGGTGCACCTTAAGGCGGGCAATACGTACATTCGCGAGGGCGATCCCGCGGACACGATGTTTGTTGTCCTTGAGGGGCAGCTGCAAGCGCGGGGCGAACTCGGTGGCGAAACAATCGTGGTTGCAGTAAAGCCGGGCGACGTGACAGGTGTGCTCCCCTTCTCCAGAATGAAGCAGTTTCCCTTCGGCGCGCGAGCAGTAACGGACGCCCGCGTCCTGCGTTTTCCTGCTTCGCTGTTTCCCAATCTCGTTCAAAAGATGCCAGAGTTGACCCAACGTCTCGTCGGCCTGATGTCCGACAGAATCCGTGAAACCACCCGGATGGAGCAACAGCGCGACCGACTGGCTTCTTTGGGAAAGCTTTCGGCGGGACTCGCGCATGAACTGAATAATCCGGCTTCCGCCGCCAAACGTGCGACAAGCCAGCTGCGCGATGTCCTGAAACGAATCAGGGACGCAAGTCACGAATTGGGAAGCCGCGATCTTACGCCTGCGCAGAAATCAGAAATCGAGAAACTCGAAACGTCGTTCGTCCAACACGACGAAGTTCCACGCGATGCGCTAACCATCAGCGACCTGGAAGACCAGATTGATTCCTTGCTGCGCAGCCACGGGCAAACCGACTTGTGGCAGATGGCGGCAGATCTGGCGCGTAAGAACGTCAAGCCCGAGGCTCTGGAATCGTTGTTCGCAACACTCGATCCAGACACTGCCCGGGCCGCTCTGGTGAGGATCGCTGCGTCGGTGGAAGTCGCAACCCTCCTGAACGAAATCGAGAGCGGAACTTCGCGAATCTCCGATTTGGTCCTCGCAATCAAGGAATACACCTTCATGGACCAATCGCCATTGCAAAACGTTAATATCGTGAAAAGCCTGGAAACCACGCTTACCATCTTGAACCACAAACTCAAGCGGGGAGTTGTCGTGCAACGCGACTACGAGCGCATTCCACTCCTCGTGAATTCATTCGGGAGCGAGCTGAACCAGGTGTGGACAAATATCATCGACAATGCCATTGACGCCATGGGTGGTAAAGGCGAGCTTCGAGTGCGAACCTATCGCGAGGACAGTTGTGTTGTGGTTGAGATCGCCGATAACGGTCCGGGTATCTTGCCCGAAATACAGCCGCACATTTTCGAACCATTCTTCACCACGAAGGGAGTCGGGGAAGGTACAGGGCTCGGCCTCGACACTGTTCAGCGAATTGTGAAGAAACACAGGGGAAATATTCAAGTCACCTCGAAACCCGGCGACACACGTTTTCAAGTGCGGCTCCCGTTGGCGGAACCTCTGACCTAGGACTGCTGACCCCAGAGATGTGGTGAACCCCTTACATCGCGATTGTGCCCGGATCAAAACACCGACTGCAATATCTCCATCCATTTCACTGACGCAGAAATCCTCGACGCCGGCGACAAAGTCCAGCTTACTGAATTTCGCGACTTGCTGGTCAGTGCCCGCGACAAAGCGACGGCACTGAAGAAGCCAGGAAAGCCCCTCGATGAAATCGTCACATCCAAGCCCACTGCTGTAACCGATGTAAACTGGGGTGGATTCTTCATCCCGCCCAAATTCTTTGCCGAGTTGGGCTATCAAGGCGTTTAACCCATTGAGCTGTCTTGCACTGTTCTACGTGAGGCGTGACGCGGCACATATCTGTCAAAGTTTCCGCAATACCACTAGAATGGCAGCGGGTCTTTCCTAGTCCTTTCGTAGGGGGCGGTGAAATGGACGCGCCAACTGAAATCAGGCAGAAGGCGGACCTGCGCGACTATCTAGCTGCTGAGCGAACTCTTCTTGCATGGATTCGCACAGGATTGGCCTTGATGGGGTTCGGTTTCGTTGTGGCTCGTTTCGGGCTTTTCCTCCAAGAGCTTCAGGCCGCCCAGCACGCTCCCTTGCCACAGTCTTACGGGCTGTCATTGTGGTTCGGTACAGCTCTCATCGCAATGGGCGTGGTAGTGAATCTGTTCGCGGGATGGCAGCATTCTCAATTAGTTCATGAACTCGATCGCGGCGGACCGGCACATTCTCGTCCTTCGACGCCAGCTGTCACGATTGCCGTGTTTCTGGCATTGGTTGGACTGGCGATGACCATCTATCTGGTTTCACTCCGCGGCTCCGCGGGGTCAAATTCCGGAAACAGCGAGGGGATACCCATGGCGCCAACTTCAGACAAAGGGATTATCAATAAACCTAGCAATCACTCGGTGGACCAAACAGTAGAAAAGCTCAAGGGTATTCTGCAAGCGAAAGGCGTCACTCTGTTTGCGCTGGTTGACCATAGCGGAGAAGCAGAAAAGGCAGGAATGAAAATGCGTCCCACCAAGCTGCTGATCTTCGGCAGCCCCAAGGCTGGAACGCCCGTTATGCTCGCTGCTCCCAGCATAGCCATAGACCTCCCTCTAAAAATTCTCATCTGGGAAGATGGCCAAGGAAAAGTCTGGGTCTCTTACAACAACCCAGCGTATTTACAGGAGCGGCACAGCGTACCGCAGGAGTTGCTGAAGAGCATAGCCCTGGTAGAAACATTTGCGGACCAGGCTGCAGAGTAGTTACGACCGAAATGGGCCTAGGATTTAACTTGAACATGGCTAATATATTCGCGCGGGTCGAGATCTGTGTTCAGGCGCTTAGTGGACTTATTTCCTGCGGAAGTCCATGATAGGTAAAATCGAAGCGTTTTGAATTAATCGCGGCCTGCCTCATTGCAGGGACTGCGGCAGAAATATGATTCCACGGATGTGCTGACGTGAAAGCAGAGACGAACTCCAAAAAGGTCGCACGTGACTTCTCCGACTGCATAAAGACGGAAATTCGTCCCTTTGGCTGCATGGAGTTGTGGGCAGGAAATGAGCGAGCGCATCGCTCGTTAGAGCTTGCCGGCTTGGACTGTGACATTATTGCCGTGCCCTCCGGCGGAGATAGCGGCGGAGATCTCGCCGCTGTTTTTTCGTGCAGCGACAGCATCGCTAGAGTGGTGCTCGCAGATTGCGTTGGCCATGGGTACAGCGCAAGCGCGGTTGCGCGGCATGTCCATCGCCTGTTGCACAAATTTCAAGATGTTCGTGACACCGCCGGCCTTCTTGCGGCATTGAACGATCAATTCACTCTCGAAGTCGAACAGTCTGACGGACCTTTACGTTTGACTACGGTCGTCACGGGCACCTTTGACGGTGCGACAGGTGAATTTAATTTCGCTTACGCCGCGCATCCACGCATGCTCCTGTGGCGGGCGCACGACGAGAGATTCTTAGAACTGGGACAAGGCTTGGAGAATTATCCTTTGGGCTTCATTACTGGTGAGCAATACAACGAGCAGAGCATTAAATTGAACACGGGTGACATGATTCTCGCGTTCTCCGACGGAGCCACCGAGGTTCATTCTCCGGACGGTGAAGAGCTCACGGCGAAGGGCTTTCTTAAATTTGCGGAACGCACCATGCACCAACTTCCACGACCGCTTGCCCTGCCAGCTTTTTCCGAAGCTCTGCTGAACGGTATTCAGCAGTATCGAGGTAACGTTGAGCTCGAGGACGATATCACGCTGCTTACATTGCGCCGCGCTTTCTGAGACCCTTCCTAGGGCGGTTCCTATCGGCAACGATTCTTTATGGGATATGATTTGGCTGCTGCACTGAAAAAAATTGATCCAAACCTGACTTTACTTCACCCACCGATTGCTGAACATTGTGGTCCAGCGCCGCGACGACTGAAGACATTTCTTTCCCGTTGACGGGCTCGTCATGCGTGTAATAGTGAGTCCAAACCGTCGATGCTGTCTTCATGTCGCGCAATTCCCATTCAACCGTGAGGCGGGCCACAAGCGCATTGCCGGAAACTTCCTTGAAGTCGAAGAGGCGCCCAAAGAGAAGATAATCCCCGCGAGAATTGCTGCGCAAAACATCCACCCCCCGGTACCGCCCTGACGTCCGAAGTTGACGAAGCAAGATTTCTTGAATCATTTCGGTCGGAGGCTGCGCCCAACGTTGGAATTCATAGGTGCCCATGCTCTCGCCATTTGAGCTATAGACGATGTGATCTTCACGATAAAGATGCGAGGTTCTGATTGGTCCGACAAGCAACGTTACGGGGTAGGGCTTCGGGTCGGCCACAGGAGCAATATCGCCAGGAACCGTAAGCTGATAGTAGCTGCTGGGTCTTGTCGCTCCGCACCCGCTTGCGAGCGAGACCGCCAGTGCCCAGAGCCACACGGCAATTTTACGGTTCATCGTGAAATCTCCGTGGCTGTAGGACAGCCTGACCGGCGATGGGTCATTGTTGCTCACCCGGTTTATGTTCCCGAGGGTTGGTCGCGCGGATCAGCGTATACGGGCGGCTCTTAATCGTTGCCGTGAATTCCTTGAGGTTTTCCGTGACATGGAGCAGATTATCAAGAAGCTCATCAACGTTCTCGGAGTTCACGTCGAGGGTCTGGTCCAGTCGCGCCATGAGGCCCGTCAATTCTTTCAACGCGCCGCGAAGTTCGAGAACAGCCTGGCGAACGTCTCCCCGATTCTCGCCGATCAAGTCATCAATGTGAGTGAGCACTTGAGTTGCTTCGGCGGAAGTTTTTCGGAAGTCTTGCAACAGAGGCTCCACTTTCTCGGTTAAGGCATTCACATGATCGATCGCGGAGTGAAGTTGAGGCCGGCTGTCCCTAACCAGGGCGCGAGTGTCCGCCAGTGTGGCGGCCAAATTTGATCGATTTTGAGGGCTCAACAGATCGTTAACACGGTCGATCGTAACTTTCAGCTCCGCCGCACGATCGTTGAGGGTTCGAAGAAGCTGCTGCGCTTGTGGCGCAATCCGATTCACTTGCTCCGTCAGTGCATTAAAGTCGACATAGTTGTCTGAACCGAGCAAAGAGCCTGTGGGAGCGATGCCGGCCAGGACAGTCCCTGGCAAAATTTCCAGGTGATTGTCCCCGAGGGGGCTCATGCTCATTATTTTCACTTTACTGTCGGTCTTGACAGGCAGGTCTGATCTGACGCTGAAGGTGACGTCGATCTGCCCCGGATCTTGCGGATTAATACGCAATTGTTCTACGCGTCCGACCTTGGGTCCTCCGGAATAGCGCACAATGGCTCCCGGCTCGAGACCACCCGCGAACGGAAAATGAGCATGATAGTTTTTGGCCGTAGGGCCAAAGGCGCCAGTGATGGCGAAAACCGTGGCAATGAGCACGCCTGCGGCCATTAATACGAATAGTCCTACAAGCGCCTGCTCGCGTTTCGGCTCCATAATCTTCCTCTATTCTTTTCCAACATTCATCCAGATCGACGCCGATTGTCGGTGAGCATCTCCAGATAATCCGATTCTCGCGAAACTTCCGGTTCAGCCACGCGGTCCAGAAATTGACGCACGCGTGGCTGCGAGCTCGACCGCATCTCCTCTGTCGTGCCGATGGACAAAACATTTCCTTTATCAATCAGGACCATGCGATCCGCGATCAGGTAAGCACTTGCCAATTCATGTGTAACCACAACGATGGTCATCCGAAAGGCCCTCTTCAGTTCCAGAATTAGCTGGTCGATGCCCGCGGCGATGATCGGGTCGAGTCCGGCGGAGGGCTCGTCAAAAAACAATATCTCGGGGTCCATGGCCAGGGCACGGGCAACGGCAGCGCGCTTCTTCATCCCGCCGCTGAGCTGCGAGGGCATATAGTATTCAAAACCAGCGAGCCCAACTTGCTCGAGTTTGAGCCGCAGAATAATCTCGATCGTGGACTCTTCCAATTTCGTATGCTCCCGAAGTGGCAGAGCTACATTGTCACCCACGGTCATGGAGCCAAATAATGCCCCGCCCTGAAATGACATTCCCATCTTTTTGCGAATCTCATCCATTTCCGTCCGTGAAATGGCGGCGATATTCTTGCCATTGATCCAAATTTGCCCCGAGCTCGGCCTTTCCAGACCAACTAGCGTGCGCAAGAGTGTGCTCTTTCCCGAGCCGGAACCTCCAAGGATCACCAGCGTCTCGCCCGGCTTTACTTCAAAATTGATGCCATGCAAGATCTCTACCGCTCCATAACTGACGCGGAGATCCCGGACGGAGACCATGGGGATCAACTCCTGCGATTGCGAATTCTTTTCATCCATAAACAGTTTGCCTACGCTCTACCGGCCAGCCACGAAATAGAATATTCCAGTAAATACGAGATCCACGATCACAACAAGAAAGATCGACATCACAACAGCTCTTGTCGTTGAGCGGCCCACTTCCTCTGCGCCGGCTGCTGTCGACAGACCCTCGAGACACCCCACCGCTGTAATTGTGATTCCGAACATTACGCTCTTAATCAGTCCTGTAGTGATGTCTCGCAGGAAGAGCGAGTCGATCGAAGCCTGGATGTAGCCCAACCATGTGAAACCGGCCTGGGCGACACCGAATAACGCTCCACCTAGAATGCCCATCAAATTTGCCCAGATGGTTAGACAGGGCAGCATCACGATCATGGCTAGAAATTTCGGAGTCACCAGGAAATGGATTGGGCTAATCGCCATCGTTTCCAGCGCGTCGATCTCCTCGGTAACTTTCATGGTTCCGATCTCTGCGGCGAAAGCAGAGCCCGAGCGCCCGATAACTACGATGGCAGTGATCAACGGGCCCAGTTCTCTCGACATCGACAACGCAACAGCTCTGGGCACAATGTTCATGGCCCCTAACTTGCTAAGTTCATACGCGCTTTGCAACGCTAGAATTAAGCCAATGAAATATGTAATCAGGGAAAGGATAGGTAATGCCCGGACGCCCACTTGCATCGCCTGCGAGACCGCCCGTTGTAAGTGAAAGGGTTTCCCTTTGATGGGCCCTACAAAGGCGTAATACGCAGCGCGTCCTCCTAGCGACGCAAGTGAACCTACGTACGCAAAGCCGTTCGTGACGCTCTGTCCGATTTGCGAGAAGAATTCCGTAACGTTATCGGTGACCAAGTACTGGCTCATGGGTTCCGTCACCTTGGTGATCCCTAGGAAGTCAATGCCTGCTCTTCGTTCTCGCGGACTTCAAAAATTTTTAGCAACCGCGAAAGTTGCAATACCTCACGTGCCGAGGCGCTTAGTCCGAAAAGAACAAAACGTGAACCCATGTCCCGAGAAGCCTTGAGACCTTCCACCAAGGAGGCCACTCCGGAGCTATCGATGTATTTCGTGGCGGAAAGATTTAGAACGACCCGAGAGGCGCGGGCATCTCGAATCTCATGCAAAAGGGCCTTTCTTAATTCCGGTGAGTTTGACATATCAATGTCTCCCGATATATCAAAAATCGTGACCTTGTCGACCCGGCGAGCAGAAATCTTCACGAGGACCTCTCCCCTAAGGATTCGAGCGCTGCTTCGAAGATCGGGCGTATTTAACCAACCGGAGCCGGTTCGTGTTGGCCGTTCGCTTGTACTCGACCCTATCCACACTGCCACGGATAAAATGCAAACCTAATCCGCCGCACCTTAATTCGTCCAACGGGCGACCTGGCAATTTCGTCGGGTCAACAGCCGGGCCACGATCGAATAGCAGGAATTCGACTCCCTGGCCGCCTTTCCCATTGGAACGGCGACGGAGGCTCCTGCACGAGACTTCGATGGGCCGGTCGAAACGACCACGATAAGAATGCCGCATAATATTTGACACAGCTTCGTCAATCGCGCGAATAATAGATCTGCTTTCTTCCTCTGAAAACCCCAACACTTCCATCAGCGGTTCCATGGCGCCACGAAGGACGCAGAGCAACCTGGGATGACTGCGCAGTTCAATCTTCAGCAAGAAATCGTGGTTCATCTTCGCAGGTCGCTTCGTGTCCCGTTGCTGGTTCGCCGCCAGAGTTTTCATACTTGGCACACGTTGCCTAAGTGAAAAATTCGGTCCGTTGACCTAAGAATAGCGCAAAGAAACACAATTTTGGTCCTCAATAGACAGTGTCCCCGTCAGGGATCAACATTCTCCCACAGATAGATATTCCAGCAAACCGGCGAATGAGACAGCTATCGCTCACCTCATCAATGTCTATACCGAATGACGTGCAAAGTGATGTTGTCGGCTGGGTTAGTTCCAGCCGAGTACTTTTCAAGTGACTGACCCCTCAAACATTGCTGAACACGTTGCTGAAGCCCGAAGAACCCATCATCGCTTCGGGGAGTTTGCAGAGGCCCTCGATCAAATTCAAGCGCGCCTCCATTTTGCATGCACAAGCAAGAAAATCACCAAGTACGCGACAGCGAGGCTGTTCAGCGCGGTGGGGAAGAAGACGCCGACGTTCATCTGGTTCTCAACGGTGGGCGGGGAGAAGGGATCGGCGGACACCGAGCGCGGCCCGCGCGGGTTCACGCTGAAGTTTTACACGGAAGAGGACAATTGGGACATGACCGGCAACAACACGCCGCACAGCCGCTCAACGAAAAAATCAATTCAGCGAGGCGCGCGCAACTGCTTCCGCAGGTGTGCGCGAGCGAATCTTTTGGAGCCGGTCACGAAGGTCCCCCGGATCAATCCCCGCTGAGAAGCACACGGTCCGATAATCATCGTCGTCATTGAACAAGAATTGTTCTGCTTCGCGCTGCCGGCGCCCCGGACCATGGATCCATTCCTCGACAGTGCTGGCGATAACGGCACGCCAAAGTTTCTGTTCCGCGATTTCTTGGTCTTCATTGCTATGAATTGAAGTTCCCAACATCTTTCCCCCCGTCGGGCCACTTTCAGTGCCCTTGGCCACACACTTTAGAGTGGCAACCTCCATGCCATTCGAAAGCGATTGACGAAAAATTGTCCGCTGGAAACCAATGCAATGAAGGAAGTTATACGTCCTGGTTGGATGTTCCAATTTGCTCCGTCGCAGGGGTGGTTCATCCACGCACAAACCGAGACTTGATGTACCGGGACGCCACACGGGGGCTGCGCGAACGGAAGCATTTCAATGCGATTCTTCAGATGCTGGCTCCGATTGGAGCCCGCCGGGATAACGACAACTATCTGGTAGCATTCTGCCAGCTGGTCATGAGCACGTCTGTCTTCTTTGTCCTCCAATAGTAAACACAGATAGCATGCTCAGATACAACATACATATCTATGTTATACTTATCTCCTATCTGAGTGTCCCCCATCAGTTGATTTCCATAATGATCGTAAGGTGTTGAAGGACAAGGTCCTGCATCATTGGAATGAACATGGAATACAGCAAATGTATTCGAATAAATCTTGATGTTCATCGAATGCTGTCCATTGTCAACTGGAGCTATCTTAATCGTATAGCTTTCTACTGACCCATTAACAACGAACGCCGCCTCTTTGCTAGATAACCCATTTCTTGCGAGCGCCCAGATTTTGTTGATAGCCTGCTGCACGTCAACGTGTTGAATCAATACAGGTCCATCCTGTGCTGCTGAAGGAACTCCAACTGCTAATATTATCATCATTACAATATATTTCATTGATTACTCACTAGCCGTACCAGGACATGTATTGAATCCCATCCTTCATGACCAGGATCCCGCGTGTCAGAGGACCAAATACATCCTCGAATACCTGTTGCGGCGTACGTAGAGGAATTAAACTGTTCGGGGCCTTGCGTCAGAGGGTCGGATTTACAACGAGCCGCACGACGCTCGTTTTTCAGCTCGCAACCCAACCATCAGGCCGCTGGTACTTGCGCCGGTACACGATCCGGCTCTTCTTTCCGCCGGAGACAAACTCAAAAATAATTTCCTTGCTGCCATCCAGCCGGGCTCTGCCGTGCCTCTTGGATGCCGAGAGGACCAACCAATGCCCCGCCACGATTTCATATGTGCCGCTCTCACTCAGCATTCTGTAACTGCCGTCCGATTTCAGGATCAGCGATGGCGCCTTGCAAGGCACAGTTTTCCCCCCGACTTCCACTGTTTTGCACCTGTAGGTCCCGGAAGGGTCGGCCTCGGCGTGAATCGGGAGGGCGGTGAAAAGCAACCCGGCAAAGCATGCAAAGAGCATTCGAAAAGCGATCTGAAGGGTCCTGGGGTTTAGCCGCATTTTCGTCTCTGGGGGCCCTCGGCGAGCGGTCCGTATGTATGGCCCACGCACCCACACGGGTGCAAGCTCAGTGCCAGTCTAGGATCCTAGAAACGCATTGATTTAGAAGGATTTATGGAATGGAGTGCTGAAATTGTGTGCGCCCATTGCGCACAGTCAGTTCGCAGTTTGCAGAGGATGGGAAATGATTTTCCCTCGCTTCCGCTTGACTGGCCATACGCCAAACTATGCCTGGGCAACCGCTGGCCCCATATTTATCTTGCACCGGACCAGCTTCGCGCCTTCGACCATAGCCTTTATCTTTTCGAATGCGACGTTTCGGGGTAAATACTTCAGGCCGCAATCCGGAGCCACAATCAGGCGTTCCGGCCTGACAAACGGCAGGGCCCTCCGAATCCGTCCGGCCACTATTTCGGGTGTTTCGACCTCGTGAGTGGAAAGGTCCAACACGCCCAGGATAATCTTCTTCCCCGGCAGCTTCGATAGAACCGAACAATCCAGCGACGATTGCGCCGTCTCGATCGATATTTGTTGCACGGGGCACTCTGCCAGTTCCGGCAAAAACGAATATCCCGATGGACGCTCGTGAACCAGCGCCGCATATCCGAAACACAAGTGAATCGCCGTCGGGCCTAAAACTCCGTCTAGAGCGCAGTTCAGCACCTTTACGCCGAACTGGCGGGCTTTCTCAGGTTGCGCCTGCATGTAGGGTTCATCGATTTGAACGGTATCGGCCCCTGCCGCAAACAGGTCCTTGATCTCTTCGTTGACGGCTGCGGCGTAAGCCATGGCCAGCGCCTCTTCCGTTTCGTAGAAATCATTTTGGGCTTGCTGGGACATCGTGAACGGACCGGGCACTGTCATCTTGATCGAGCGGTCCGTGTTCGCCCGCAGGAATTGCACGTCGCGGACCTGCACGGGATATTTTCTGCGAACCGGTCCCACCACCCGAGGGACCAAACTTTTGCGCCCGGTCCTGCTCAACACGGTCCCAGGGTTTTCCAAATCGATTCCTTCGAGCGCGGTTGCAAAACGGTTTGAATAGCTCTCCCGCCGCATCTCACCGTCGGTGAGGATATCGAGACCAGCGCGCTCCTGATCTCGAATGGCCAGAATCGTGGCGTCGTCCTGCGCCTGCTCCAGCCATTCCGGAGCAACCCGCCACAGCCCCTGAGCGCGAATGCGCGCGGGCATTTCCTTTGCGAGTTTCTGGCGATCGATCAGCCAATCCGGCTGCGGATAGGAACCTACGAGAGTAGTTGGGAAGAGTTTCGCTGCCATCATCACTCTTTCGGGACCTCCAAGCTTCACTCGTACGATTTAACAAAAACAAAGCACGGTGGAGCCGCAACGAACCATTCCTGTCCTGCAAACAATTTGACGGCAAACAGTGTGCAGAGCTCATCGCTCTCCGTGTCAAATTCCGAAATGCGCGACCCAGAGGACACAAAGAATCGTAGAGAACGCCGGAGAAATCGGCTTTTCTCTTGCCGTCTGCTGTTCGTCTTCTTCTCCACTAGGCCTCTGAGCACTCTGTGGCTTTTCTCGGTGTCCTCTGTGTTAAATCCGGAACGTGCGACCATTAATGGGTGCGCCGTGCATACATTGCGACAGCTAGTTGTTCAGAATCATATCGCATCAAAAATGCTGATGCCCAGTGATTCCCTTAACCCATGGGTGTTCGTACTGGCTCTTGAAGCGTGCCAGTGCAAGGGGTACTATCCCGGAAATAGACTTGAGTCGTCCCGGGTGTGGGCTCTATTTGGAGCCCACCAGAAGTAGTTGCAAATTCAATTTGCAGGGGGGTGTCACATGTACCTAAAAAAATTAGTAGCGTCTTTTGTCTTGATTGCGAGTCTTGTGATTTTTTCCGGCTCGATGCTGGCGCACCACGGAAATGTGGCTTACGACGAAATTCACCCGATCACCATTGCGGGGACCGTGACGGAAGTAGTGTGGGCCAACCCTCATGTCCAGATTTTTCTCGACGTCAAGGACGACAAGGGCAAAATCGTAAGTTGGGGTATCGAATCTCAAAGCCCCGGCATTCTGCACAGGAATGGCTGGAACAAAAGTTCAATCAAGCAGGGAGACCAGATAACGATTACGCTCGCTCCCTCCAAGAATGGAGCACCGGTCGGATTTTCCGGAGGGAATACGGGTAAGGTCGTGTTCACCGACGGCCGTGTGTTGAGGATGAACGAGAGATAGCAATGGCATTCAAGCGCCCCGGCAGGTTCTGCGCACTGCAGATTCAAGCACGTGCCCCGACCCCGTCGGGGCGCTACAGTGAGCAAGACCGGATCGCCACATACACTCTGGAGGCTCAACATGCGAATCCACTTGGTGTGTTTCAGGGTAGCGTCGGCGGCAATTCTAACTTTCACGTTGGCTGCTATTGCCCAGGCCGGTCAGCAGCAGACCGCGGCGAAGACCCCAGCGGCGCCCGCACCCAAACGAGACCTCTCTGGAGTCTGGCAATACCAAGGCGCCGGCGGCGCCGAAAGCTTCGCCGCGGAAAAGGATATTCCTCCAATGACGCCTTGGGCGAAAGCGAAGTTCGACGAAGAAATACCTGGATACGGATCCAGGGCCCGCGCTGGCGGGAATGACCCGATTTTGCAGTGTGATCCGATCGGTTTCCCGCGCGTCATGTTCATGCCCACGCCAATTGAGTTCGTTAACGCCCCTGGCCGCGTGTTGCAATTCTTCGAGCGCGAACACGAATGGCGTCCGATCTGGACCGACGGGCGATCTCTTCCCACAGATGTCGATCCGGCGTGGTACGGACACGCAATCGGCCATTGGGAGGGAGACTACACGCTTGTGGTTGAATCATCCGGCTTCAATGACAAGTCCTGGCTGAGCCCGGCAGGCTATCCGCACACCGAGGATATGCGCATCACCGAGCGCTACCAGCGCGTGGACCACGACACCATCCTCTACACTCTCACGGTCATTGACCCAAAGGCTTATACCAAGCCCATCGAGGGGCGCCACGTCACCTTGAAGCTCCGCCCGCACGAGGAGATTGAAGAGCTCCCCTGCGTCTGGTCGGAAGAAAACGCATTCACCAAGAGAATCAGGGAACCCGCTGCCGCCAAGACCACGAAGTGAATGACTTCCCCGCAGGGGGTCAATCTCCGGTTAGCTTTCCATGGACCAGGTGGATTAGTTCCGGGTTCGCCGTGATCCAGGTGCAATCGGCACTGTGGCAAAGCAGACCACATCTCCGATTTGCCGACTATGCGGCCAAATGGTTTCGGGCTATCTCGACGGCCCTTTCCATCCATTCGCTTGAAT
>Ga0208990_1000043_pt1 | contig 17517 bp, 13 predicted proteins | sample MedBloCARef_M3_FD_187854 | JGI IMG/M metagenome (GOLD analysis project Ga0208990, IMG submission 187854) | Forest soil microbial communities from El Dorado National Forest, California, USA - Mediterranean Blodgett CA Ref_M3 (SPAdes) (version 2) | ecosystem: Environmental > Terrestrial > Soil >...
GGGATCCGCCACGACTTCGACCTTGGTCGCTTCGATGGCTTTTTCCAGCGCCGGGTTGGCATTGGTCGAGATCATCCGGAAGATCGGGAAGAAGGTCAGCGCCGCGATCAGGCAGCCTGCAAGAATGATCGGCTTGCGGCCGATCTTGTCCGACAACGCACCGAACACGATGAAGAAGCCGGTGCCGAACAATAGCGACCATGCGATCAGAAGGTTGGCGGTGTAGCCATCGACCTTCAGGATCGATTGCAGGAAGAACAGTGCGTAGAACTGGCCGGTGTACCAGACCACGCCCTGACCCATGGTGCCGCCGATCAGCGCCAATATAACGATCTTGGCATTGCTCCAGTTGGCGAAGGCTTCCGTGAGCGGGGCCTTTGAGCCTTTGCCCTCGTCCTTCATCTTCTGGAACACCGGCGATTCATTGAGGCGCAGCCGGATCCAGACTGAGATCGCCAGCAGGACGACCGACACCAGGAACGGAATGCGCCAGCCCCAGGCGGCGAAGTCGGCTTCGCCGATGGCTGTGCGGGTGAACAGGATCACCAGCAGCGACAGGAACAGGCCCAGCGTGGCGGTGGTTTGAATGAAGGAAGTGTAGTAGCCGCGTTTACCCTGTGGCGAATGCTCGGCCACATAGGTTGCGGCTCCGCCATATTCGCCGCCGAGCGCCAGGCCTTGCGCCAGACGCAACCCGATCAAAATAACCGGCGCCGCAAATCCGATCGTTGCCGCGTTCGGCAACAGGCCGACGATGAAGGTCGACAGACCCATGATCAAGATGGTGACGAGGAAAGTGTATTTGCGTCCGACAATGTCGCCGATGCGTCCGAAAACAATGGCGCCGAAAGGTCGCACCAGGAAGCCGGCGGCGAAGGCGAGCAGGGCGAAGATATCGCGCGTCGCCGGCGGATAGGCCGAGAAGAATTGCGCGCCGATGATGCTGGCGAGCGATCCGTAAAGATAGAAATCATACCATTCGAAAACGGTACCGAGCGATGAAGCAAGAATGACGAAACGTTCGTCCTTCGTCATGCCTCCGGTTCTAGCTTGCGTGGCAGCCATTGTGGACATTTTGGATCGCTCCCCGAAATCGTTGATGCAAAGCTCGCCCGATGCGCCGAACTTGGCCGGATTAAGCCACGGGCTTCAGGTCACGGTAACATCGCCGTGAAACCTCTCCCAATAAGACTTTTGGCCCCCTGCGCTGCTATGTCCGGGAGACTACGAATGTTCCAAAGGCCGGGTCATGCTCCGGCATGCGGCGTATTGCGGCGCACAAACCGGCGGGTTAACCGCTTGACCGTATGGCGATATTGTGCGCTTGCATGCAACCACCGGTCAGGGGACAATTGCAGCCCCACCAAGCGGTCACGGGTTTGCCGCAACGCGCAAGAAATAAATGACTGCCGCTGTCAGCACGCACCTCGTCATTGCCGATGACCATCCGCTGTTTCGCGATGCGCTGCGACAGGCGGTTGCGAGCGTCGTCATCTCGGCGAAAATCGACGAGGCGGGTTCGTTCGAAGAGTTGACCGCGCTGCTTGGGCAGGATTCCGATGTCGATCTGATCCTGCTCGATCTGACAATGCCGGGGATCTCAGGCTTCTCCGGCCTGATTTACCTGCGCGCGCAATATCCGGCGATCCCCGTCGTGATCGTATCCGCCAGCGACGATGTCGGCACGATCCGCAGGTCGCTGGATTTCGGCGCCTCGGGTTTCATTCCCAAGCGTTTCGGGGTCGAGACGTTGCGCGACGCGATCGTAAAGGTGATGGATGGCGACGTCTGGATACCGCCGGACATCGATCTGTCATCCGCTGTCGATCCGGATATGACGCGCCTGCGCGACCGGCTGGTGACGCTGACCCCGCAGCAGGTGAGAGTGCTGATGATGTTGTCGGAAGGCCTGCTCAACAAGCAGATCGCCTATGAGCTTGGCGTATCGGAAGCGACGATCAAGGCGCATGTGTCGGCTATACTGCAAAAGCTCGGGGTCGAGAGCCGCACCCAAGCCGTGATCGCGGCTGCGAAAATTGCCGGCGGCCAGTGGCGGCAAGATACGCCGTCAGCGCAATAGAGCATGATCCGGAAACGTGGGAACCGGTTTTCCGAAAAGATCATGCTCGAACAAGAAATGAGAGATCGTGATCCGTTTCAAATCTAATCGGATCATGATCTAGCTAAGGTCAGCTTTACGACTATTCCGCGGCCACCATCTGCTGGGTGCGCCACTGACCGAGCAATGCCCGCAACGACGCCGGTTTGACCGGCTTATTGAGCACCGCGATCTTCTCCTCACGCGCCGCAGCCCGCACATGCGGACTGCGATCGGCGGTGATCAGGATCGCGGGAATGCTTTCGCCGAACCGGCGGCGAATGTCCCGGATCGCGGCGACGCCGTTGCCGCGGTCGAGATGATAGTCGACCAGAAGACCGGTCACCCGTCCGCCCGCGGCCTCGATCGCCTCGATTGCGGTGTCGGGATCGGCCACCGCGATGACCTCGGCATCCCAGGCCGTCAGTAGTGTCCTCATGCCGTCGAGGATCGCCGGATCGTTCTCGAGACAAACGATCAGGGAGCCACTCATCGGGGTTCTGGAAAGCGGGGTGGCGCTGGTGACCGCCGCAGTGTGATTGATCGCCTTTGCGATCGGCACTTTCACCGAAAAAAACGAGCCGCCGCTGACATTGGAGTCGAGCGCGATGCCGTGGTTGAGGACGCGCGCAAGGCGCTCGACGATCGATAGCCCCAGTCCAAGGCCACGCGCAATTCGCGCGCCCTGCTCCAGCCGGTGAAACTCCTTGAAGATCTCGCCTCGCTTGAGAACGGGAACACCGACGCCGGTGTCATAAACGCCGATCTGCAGCGATTGGCCATGGCGGCGGCAACCGACCAGCACGCGCCCGCGCGGCGTATATTTGATGGCGTTGGAGATCAGGTTCTGCAATAGCCGCCGCAGCATCAGACGATCGGATTCCACCGGCAGCGAACTGGGCACGAATGTCAGGTTCAGCCGCTTGGCCCGAGCGATCGGCGCAAATTCGATTTCCAGCGAACGCATCAGGTCGCCGATCTTGAAACTTGTGATCGACGGCGTCATGGCGCCGGCGTCGAGCCGCGAAATATCCAGGAGAGCACCGAGGATTTCTTCGATCGCCTCCAGCGAATCGTCGATGTTTTCGACCAGCCGGGAATTTTCGCCGCCGTTTTGGCGTTCAACGAGGCTCGTCACATAGAGCCGCGCCGCATTCAACGGCTGCAGGATGTCGTGGCTCGCCGCCGCCAGAAAACGCGTCTTCGAGATGTTGGCGTCCTCGGCGGTGCTCTTGGCCAGCGCCAGTTCCGAATTCAGGCGAGTCAGTTCCTCGGTACGATCCCGCACCCGCTTTTCCAGGGTAGCATTGGAGCGTTCCAGCGCTTCGGCCGCCTCGAAGGAGGGTGTGACGTCGGAAAAGGTGATGACCAGTCCGCCGCCGGGCATCCGGTTCGAGCGCACCTCGATCACCATGTGACGATCCGGGAGACGTTCCAGATACGGCTCGCCCTCGGTGGTATAGGCGGCCAGCCGCATTTCCATCAAAGAGTCGCTGCCGCCGAATCCAGGGGGGTTCATTGCCCCCATGAATTCAAGGATTTCCCTGAGCGGAATCCCGATCTGGACGAGGTGTGGCGGCAGATCGAGAATTTCGCCGAACTGCCGGTTTGAACAGATCAACTGCAAATCCGCGTCGAAGACGGCGATGCCCTGCCGCACATGGTTCAGGGCGGTTTGCAATATCTCACGATTGAAATGAAAGGCGGCGTGGGAGTCGTCGAGCAGTTTGAGCGCGGCCTTGGCGGAGACGGTGCGCTTGCGCAGCAATAGCGACATCACCAGACGCGAGGATGCAGCCCCGATCGACGATGCAATCAGATGCTCCGCATGCTGCAGCAACTCAAGGTCAGCCGGCGCTGCCGGTTCGAGACTGATGTGTTGGGCGATCGCGAAGGCTTCGAACGAATGAAGGGCGCGATCGGGGCCCAGATATTGCGCCACCGTGCTCTGAATGTCCTGCACCGTCACCGTGGTGCGCCAGCGCCGGAATGTCGGCGCCATCGGCGCGAGCGCATTCGGCACAAACAGGTCGGCTTGCAATCGTTCGATCGAGGATGGCTGGCGCGCCAGCGACAGCACGACATAGGTCAGGAGGTTGAGCGAGAGACTCCAGAGGACGCCGTGCAGAAGCGGCGGCAAATCGGCGCCGAACAGGGCTTGCGGACGCAACGCCGCGATGCCGAACGGACCTTCGTGCAGCAGCATCAGGCCGGCGGTGTTGCCGTCCAGGAAGCTTGGAAGAAACAGCGTATAGCTCCATACGGCAATACCGACCAGCATACCCCCCATGGCACCTCGCGCGGTCGCGCGCCGCCAGAACAGGCCGCCGAAAAACGCCGGTGCAAGCTGCGCGATTGCCGCGAAAGACAACAGGCCGATCGCCGCCAGCTGGGTGTTGCCGAGCGCGCGATAATAAAAATACGCCATCACCATGATCGCGAAAATCGCGAACCGGCGAACCCGTAGCAGGAAGTCGCCAAAATCCTTCTGGCCCGCGCGCGATGCCGCACCTCGCTGCAGCACCAGCGGCACGATGATATCGTTCGAGACCATGATCGAAAGCGCGACGCATTCCACGATCACCATGGCAGTTGCCGCCGACAGGCCGCCGACAAAGACGCCGACGCTGAGCAAGGTAGAATTTCCCTCCATCGGCAACGCCAGCACATACATGTCGCTGTCAACGGCGCCGAACGGGAACGTCACTAAACCGGCGAGCGCGATCGGAATCACGAACAGGTTGATGGCGACCAGATACAGCGGAAACAACCAGCGCGCCCGGCCCACCTCGGCATCGCTGGAATTCTCGACCACGCTGACGTGGAATTGGCGCGGCAGCAGCATGATCGCGCAAAACGACAACAGCACCATGGTGAGAAAATTACCGATCGATGGCGTGTAGTTGATGGCGCGCACCGCTTCCGGCGTCTTCATCGCGCGCTCGATCAGTTCGACCGGGCCGAACATCCAGAACGTGACGAATGCGCCGGCCGCGATAAAGGCGACTAGTTTGACGATGGATTCAGTGGCGACCGCCAGCATCAGGCCATGCTGATGTTCCGTCGCGTCGGTCTGGCGGGTCCCGAACAGCACCGCGAACGCCGCCATCGCCAGCGTGACGGTCAATGCGATATCGCCGATGATCGGAATGCTGGAGAAGGCCTGGTCTTCGCTGAGGATCGTCTCAAGCGATGACGCCACCGCCTTGAGCTGCAACGCGATATAGGGAACCGATCCGATGATCGCGATCAGCGCGACCGACGCGGCGACCGCCTGGCTCTTGCCGTAGCGCGCGGCGATGAAATCGGCGATCGAAGTGATGTTCTGCGATTTCGCCAGTTGTATCACGCGCCGGAGCAGCGGCGTGCAGAGCGCGATCATCAGGACCGGGCCGATATAGATCGCGAGAAAATCAACGCTGGTGCGGGTGGCGAATCCAACCGAGCCGAAAAACGTCCAGGACGTGCAATAGATCGCCAGCGACAGCGGATAGATCAGCCCGCTTGCGCGACCGCGCTGCGTCGGCGAGAGGCGGTCGCCATAGCTCGCAACCAGAAACAGGAACCCGATGTAGCCGAATGCGGCTGCGATCACGCCCCAGTCGTGCAGCATTGCTGCTTACTCCCTTACGATTTTCGGCGCGCTTTGACCCGCGCTACCGCAGACGACAGCCGTCGCATGGAGGGAGTATAGCCGGATTAGACCGGCAAAGCATCGCTATGTCACCGATCCCAATCCGGGATTTCGCCGCGGAGGAGGCGATAGCGCTATTCGGCCGCCAGGGATTTCTTGCGCAGCGGCAGACCGAGCCGCTCCCAGACCTGCAACAGCGCTTCGGCAAGCTGATCGATCAATCCGTCATCGTGGTAGGGCGAAGGCGTGATCCGCAGCCGCTCGGTGCCTTTGGCGACGGTCGGATAGTTGATCGGCTGGATGTAGATATTGTGCTCTTCGAGCAGGATGTCGCAGGCCCGCTTGCAGTTTTCGGGATCGCCGACGAACAGCGGCACGATATGGGTATCGCTCGACATCACCGGCAACCCTGCGGCGGTCAGGATCGCCTTGACGCGGGCGGCGCGCTCCTGATGGCGATCGCGCTCCCAGGTCGAGGTTTTGAGGTGCCGGATCGCAGCGGTCGCCGCAGAGCAGATCGCGGGCGGCAGCGAGGTCGTGAAGATGAAGCCGGGTGCGTAGGAACGAACAGCATCGATAATGTCAGAGTTTCCGGCGATATAGCCGCCGAGGCAACCGAACGCCTTGGCGAGCGTGCCTTCCAGAATATCGATGCGCTGCATGACGCCGTCGCGCTCGGCGATGCCGCCGCCGCGCGGACCATACATGCCGACGGCGTGAACCTCGTCGACATAGGTCATCGCGCCATAGCGCTCGGCGAGATCGCAGATCTTCGCCAGCGGCGCGATATCGCCGTCCATCGAATACAGGCTCTCGCAGGCGATCAGTTTCGGGCGGTCGGGCCCTGCGGCGCGCAGCAGTTCTTCGAGATGCGCCATGTCGCTGTGGCGGAAGACCTGGCGCTCGCAGCCGGACTGGCGAATGCCTTCGATCATCGAATTGTGGTTGAGCGCATCCGACAGGATCAGGCAATTCGGAACCAGCTTGCCGATGGTCGCAATGCCGGTCTGGTTCGAGACATAGCCCGAGGTGAACAACAGCGCCGCTTGCTTACCGTGCAGATCGGCCAGTTCCTGCTCAAGCTGAACGAGGGGATGATGGGTGCCCGCGATGTTGCGGGTCCCGCCGGCGCCGGTGCCGACCCGGGTTGCAGTCTCGACCATGGCGCCGATCACTTTGGGATGCTGCCCCATTCCGAGATAGTCGTTGGAGCACCAGATCGCGACATTGCGCGGCCCCTTCGGCGAATGCCATACCGCATGGGGGAACCGGCCCGCGATCCGCTCGAGGTCGGCGAAAACCCGGTAGCGCCGCTCATCATGCAGGCGGCTGAGGGCACTACTAAAGAACTTGCTGTAATCCATTGCAAAACCTGAAACCTGAGCGGCACCGCGCTTTTTAGAGCGTTTCAAGGGCTGATGTCGAGCCGGAATCCGGTCTCCGCAAGCCCAATAAGCGGCTGGCCGGTTGCCTGACAGTCAGGTTGTCGTGAAGCGGAGCACGCCGTCGGCTTCCTCAGCCGTCAGACGCCCTTCGACCAGCATGTAATTGACATGGGCGATCAACTCGCCGGCGGCAAAACCCATCTGATGCACGTCCAGCACGTGCTTGTGGAACACGACCGGCACCAGTTCCTTCGACGTTTTCGGCGTTTCCCGGCAGGCGTCGGCGATCAGCTGGCAACGTTCCTCGTGATGATCGGCCAGTTGCTTGATACGCGTCTTCAATCCGTAGAACGGCACGCCGTGACCGGGCAGCACGATGACGTCATAGGGCAGCGTGGTGGTGAGGCTCGCCAACGAGGCCAGATACTCTCCGAGCGAATTTTGATCGGGTTCCACGGCCCAGACGCTGACATTGGGCGAAATCTTGCTCAGCACCTGGTCGGCTGCCAGGAACAGTTTGTCGGCGACGCAATACAGCATCACCTGGTCGAGCGCATGGCCGCCTCCGGTGATGACCTTGAAGCGCCGCGTGCCAATGGAAATTTCATCGCCATGCGAGATGCGGCGATAGGCCGGTGGCAGGATCGAAACCCGCTTCAGGTAATCCTGACCGCGGCCGAGCAGTTTGTCGGTCAGGTTTTCGTCCATGCCGTGTCGTCGGAAGAACAGCCGCTGCGCATTTCTGCGCTCTTCGGTGCCGCGGTTCTGATGATAGACCGACTGCAGATACTCGACCTGCGACATGTAGAGCGGACAGTTGAAACGCTCGACGATCCATCCCGCCAGACCGACGTGATCGGGATGCGAATGGGTCACGATCAGCCGCGTGATTTTCACGTGAGCCAGCGGGCCCTCGAACAGCGCGGTCCAGGCCGCGATCGACTCCTCGTTGCCGAATCCGGAATCCACCATCGCCCAGCCGTCGCCGTCGGCGAGCAGATAGATGTTCACATGGTTGAGGCGGAACGGCAGCTTGAGCCGGACCCATAAAACGCCGGACATCACCTCGACGACCTGATCGGGGCCGGGATGATTTTCCCAAGGGTACCGCAGCGCCTCGGCCGAGGACTGAATCGTGTCTGTCTTTGAATGCATCGTTTCGCGTCGCAATTGCGGCGCATGATCCGCCAAAGTGTGAGCGGTTTGGCGAAAAAGATCATGCGCCCACTTAATAATGGGAGCGCGATCGGACGCAAAAACCGGATCCCACTTTTGCTGGTCGCGCTCGTATCGGCTTAGCCGCACAATCGGCGCGGCGCCAGCCGAAAAACAAACGCGATTTCGACAAAAACACGCCCCTGCGGGTTCTACCACCGGCAAAGGCGACGCAATCCATGCGCTCGGGCCCAGGCTTGAGCCTGTATAGACCTATCTGTGCGGTAGAATGCGCGCCAATGATCAAATTAGAGCATTTTCTTGCGGCAAACCAGATCCCGCTTTGCCGCAAAACGCTCTATGCAACCCGAATATTGGAGAGAAAGGCGTCGATTTCCGAACGCAGGACGTCGGCTTCGCGACGGAGCGCGCCGGACGCGCTCAGCACCTCGCTGGCCGCCGATCCGGCTTCGGCCGAGGCGGTGCTGACGCCGACGATGTTGCTGGAAACCTCGCTGGTGCCGCCGGCGGCGTGCTGAATGTTGCGGGCGATCTCGCGCGTCGCCACGCCCTGCTGTTCGACCGAGGCCGCGATCGCAGTAGTCACCTCGTTGATCTCGCCGATGGTCTGACCGATGTTTCGGATGGCGCCGACCGCGGATGTCGTCGCCTGCTGCATGCTGGCGATTTGCGAGCGAATCTCCTCGGTAGCCTTCGCGGTCTGGTTGGCGAGGCTCTTCACCTCGGAGGCGACCACCGCAAAGCCCCTCCCGGCTTCGCCGGCGCGCGCGGCTTCAATGGTGGCGTTGAGCGCGAGCAGGTTGGTCTGCGAAGCAATAACCTGAATCAGATCGACCACGACGCTGATGCGGCCGGCGTTTTCGGCAAGACCCTGCATGGTGGCGTCGGTCTGGCCGGCTTCATCGACCGCCTTGCGGGCAATCTGAGCCGAAGTAATCACCTGGCGGCTGATTTCGGAGATCGATGTGGACAGTTCCTCGGTGCCCGAAGACACCGTTTGCACGTTGACCGAGGTTTCCTCGGCGGCCGCCGCCACGGCGCTCACCAGCGCACTGGATTGATCGGCGGTCGCCGACATGCTTTGCGCCGTGGTCTGCATGGAATTGGCCGATTTCTGCAGGCTGTCCAGCGCGGCGCGGACGGTGGCTTCGAATTCGACGATCCGGGCCTCCATGCGGGAGGCGCGTTCGGCCTTGGCGATGCGGTCCTTGTCCTGATCGGCGCTCAGCGCGCGGGCCTCGATCATGCTCTCGCGGAAAACCTGCAGCGAATTCGCCATCGCCGCGATCTCGTCGCGTTGGCTCGAGCAATAAATTTCCGATTCGAGGTCGCCACTGGACAGAAGCTGCATCGAGCGTTGCAGATTGCCGATCCGGCGCAGGATGTTGCCGCCGACATAGAGCCAGACGAACAGCACGGATCCGATCAGGGTGAGGGCGCCAAGCGCAAGCATCACCGTGGTCGCCAGCGAAATCTCCTGACGCGCCTGCGAGGTCGAGGCGTCGGTCTCGCTCTGTACGCCATTCACGAGCTGCTGCACGCTGATGCCGAGGCCAACATTAAGCTTGCGGGTTTCGTCGAGAATGAGCTGGCCGTAATCGTTGGCGTCCAGTTCCTTCTGGCGAAGTTTAAAGACACCGGTCTTGCCCTCGCCCAGCGCCAGCAATTTCAGCGCGGCGTCTCCGAGCGCCGCTGTTCCGGAGTTTTTAGGCAGCAAATCGAGGTTCGATTTGACGCGCGCTTGCGTGGCCTTGAATTCGTTCTCGATGGCTTCGAGCGTGTCGCTGCTGTTCGCCGAGAGCGCGGCGATCATCTCGGATGCCATCAGATTGCTGCTGGCGATGACATTGCCGAGCTGGTCGACGGTCCGCGCGGCCTCTGCCGCGTCGTCCTGGGAAAGATTGGCGGAGCCGAGGATGGCGTTGATCTGGGTTTGGGCGTCCAACATCGCAGGGTTGGCGGCGGCAACGAAGCTCGCCTGCGCGTTGCGCAGCGCATTATAGTGCTTCTCGTGCTGGGCCGCGGCCTCTAACCGTTCGCGAGCCGCCGCAACCAGGCTTTTGATGGTTTCGTCGATGTTCTTCACGGTTTCGCCGAGCGCGGCGACGACCGCCTTGTCGGCGCCGAGGTTGGTGACCTCGCCGAGCTTCTCGAGCGTGACCGCTTGGGTTTCCTTTATTTTCTTGGCGCGTTCGTTCAGCGAATCCTCGCTGCGCGACGCCAGCAGCGCCGGTCCCTGACTGGCAAGGCTAGCGCTCTGGGCGGAAAGCTGCAGGCTGGCCGCGAGACGGGGAATGTCCCGTCCGCTGAGATCAATCATCCTCCCGCCGAGATGTCCCAGCACGATGCCGGCGCCGGCGCTGATAACGATCGCCATGCCTGCGATCACGGCGAAGGCGGCAAACAGGCTGCCCCTGACACCCCACTGCGGACGCAAAAATCTTAAGGGCCAGCCAAGTCTACCGATCGTAAATCGCGCCGCCATGCTGTCCCCGCCCGCTAAATCCGTCAGGATGAGTCGTTGGGCGGCAGTATCGCGTTACCGGGTTAACAAGTCGGGAAAATTGAACGATTTCCGCGATTTTTGCGCGGTGAAACAAAAAGGCCGGCGTAAAGCCGGCCTTTCCGCAAGTTTCGATCGGACGCGGATCAGTACTTTGCGACGACCGGGCCACCCCAGTTGAAGCGGTAGTTCACGCCTGCCTTGACGGTATGCTCGTCGTCGCGGAACCGGACGCCGACGATGGGAGCGGGACCGGACGTGAACGTGGTGTCGCCGAAATTGTAGTACTGGTATTCGACCTTGGCGGACCAGCTCGGCGCGAACATGTATTCGAGGCCGGCGCCGACGGTGTAGCCGTCGCGATGGTTGCCGTCGGTCGTGAACGGCTGCGGCACGCCGTTGACGCTTACGCCGAGGTTGTTACGATCCTTCCAGGCAAAACCGCCCTTGCCGTAAAGCAGGGCCGGACCCCAGGTGTAGCCAAGCCGACCGGTGACCGATCCAAGCTGGTCGCTATTGGAGGTCACGAGAACGCCGCCCGGGAAGAGCACGCCGGTGTTGTTGCTGGCAAGCCAGCTGTACTGGGCTTCGACACCGATAACCCAGCTGGGGGCGAACTGATAATCTGCGCCGCCCTGCACACCGCCGAGGAAGCGGCCACTGTTGCCCGTCAAGCTATTGTCGCCCGCGAAAGCGCCGCCGAGGTGACCGCCGATGTAGAAGCCGGTCCAGTTGTAGATCGGAGCCGCGTAAGCCGGAGGGGCTTTGGTGTAGGTGCGGGCCGGAAGATCGGCTGCGAGTGCTGGCACGGTCGCGCCGAGAGCAACGAGGGCCACAGTACCGAGTAGAAACTTCTTCATTTAGTTGGTTCTCCAGACAGTCATTAGGTTTTTTAGATTGGCCGCATATCGGCATCCTCTATGCCCCGCACTTAGCCAGCTTTTGTCTAAAAAGCTGTCACTCATCGGCCACACCCAGTGACTTCCTAACCTGCTGGGGAACAACAACTTTCTGTGATTAATGAAGTGCTAATCAAGCCTAAAAGAAGCCTTAATTTTACGCGGGGCGGACCGAGCTGCTGGAACAGGGGATCTGAGCATGGCGCGGCGTTTAAGGTGGCGCTTTCCGGAGATGCCAACGAAGTGCACCGGCACGGCGCAATCCGGCAGGCCATTGCTCAACCGAGCTTGACGAGAGCCGCTGCGACGCCCGGGCTAGCGCTGCATCTGCATCATCTGATCCATCGGCATCATGTTGTGGTTCAGGTTCGCCATAATCCAGAGCGATCCCACCATCACCAGCATGACGATCAGGACACCGAAAGCGAGCGCAAGCACGTTATTGGTGTTGTCGGGCCCGGTGGTGATGTGCAGGAAGAACACCAGATGCACGCCCATCTGCGCGATCGCCAAGACCACAAGCGCCACCGGAATGCTCGGCTCCCATACGAGATCGGTGCGCGCGACAAAGAAAGAGGTTGCCGTCAGCAGAATGGCGAGCCCCAGTCCGGTGAGATAGCCGACGACGCGCTGTCCGATGCTGGTGCCTTCTAAGTGCTCGTCGCCCGGCGCGACGTCGCTATCGTCGACGGCTTGATGGTGTCCATTGGTCATTTCGCGCTTCCCAAGAGGTATACGATGGTGAACACGGCGATCCAGATGATGTCGAGCGCGTGCCAGAACAGTGCAAAGCACAGGATGCGGCGCTGGATGTCCGGCCTGAACCCCTTCGCGTAAACTTGCGCCATCATCGTCAGCAGCCACAGAATGCCGCCTGAGACGTGTAGCCCGTGGCAGCCCACCAGCGTGAAGAACGCCGATAGAAACGCGCTCCGCGTCGGCCCGGCGCCGCGGGCAACGAGGCTGGCGAATTCCTGCTGCTCAAGGTTGAGAAAGCCGAGGCCGAAGACGCAGGTGACGGCCATGGCAAGCTGGAACCAGATCGTGCTGCGGGCATCGGCCGCGATGGCGGCCATGCCGCAGGTAAAGCTCGAGGCCAGCAGGAACGCGGTTTCGATCGCGACAGCGTGCAGGTCGAACAGCTCGCGCCCAGTCGGCCCGCCTGCCGTCTGCCCGAGCAGAACGGCGTAGGTCGCGAAGAAGGCCGAGAACATGACCATGTCGCTGAGAATGAAGATCCAGAAGCCATACCCGGTGACGATGCGCTTGGGCGCCGGACCGCTCCACTCGCGGCCGGCGGAGCCATGATGCGCTTCCGTCAGTGCAACTGTGCTCATTCGGCAGCCTCTTTGCTAAGTATCGCGTGACGCTGCGCCCGGTTGCTGCCGTCGATCCGCGCGACTTCCGCTGCCGGAATGACATCCTCGTCGTGGTCACGCCAGGCGAACACGATGAATGTGGCGAAGGCGCCGATCGCTCCTGCGGCAACCATCCACCAGATGTGCCAGATCAGTGCAAAACCCATCATGGTGGCGAAGAAGGCGCAGACGAAGCCGGTCGGTGAGTTGCGCGGGATCTCGATGGCCCGATATTCCGGCTTCTCGTGCGACCGCGCTTGGCCGGTCGCGGGGTGCTTGAGCTTCCAATAGGCGTCTTCGCCGGAGACCTCGGGCAGCACAGCGAAATTGAAGGCCGGCGGCGGCGAAGCGGTCGCCCATTCCAGCGAGCGGCCGTCCCAGGGATCCCCGGTTTCGTCGCGCAGTTTCTCGCGCCGGCGAATGCTGACGACGAGCTGAGCGATTTGAAGCACGATGCCGCACAGGATCAGGGCTGCGCCAAAGGCGGCAACGATCAGCCAGGGACGCCATTCCGGCACGTCATAGTGCTGCATCCGCCGCGTCATGCCGAGCAGGCCGAGAACATAAAGCGGCATGAAGGCGACGTAGAAGCCGACCAGCCAGCACCAGAATGCCGCTTGCCCAAGGCCTTCGTGAAGCTTGAAACCGAACGCCTTGGGAAACCAGAAGGTGTAGCCCGCGAACGCGCCGAACAGAACGCCGCCGATGATGACGTTGTGGAAGTGCGCAACCAGGAACAGGCTGTTGTGCAGGACGAAGTCAGCGGGCGGCACCGCCAGCAGCACGCCGGTCATGCCGCCAATGATGAACGTCACCATGAAGCCGATCGACCACAATAACGGCGTCTCAAACCGTACTTTGCCGCCGTACATCGTGAACAGCCAGTTGAAAACCTTCACGCCGGTCGGCACCGCGATGATCGTGGTCGCGATGCCGAAGATCGCGTTGACGTCGGCGCCCGCGCCCATGGTGAAGAAGTGATGCAGCCAAACCATGAAGGAGAGGATGCAGATCGCCATGGTCGCGGCCACCATCGAGCGGTAACCGAACAACGGCTTGCCGGAAAATGTCGCGAACACTTCCGAAAAGATGCCGAACGCCGGAAGCACGAGAATGTAGACTTCCGGATGACCCCAGGTCCAGATCAGGTTCATGAACATCATCATGTTGCCGCCGGCTTCGTTGGTAAAAAAGTGAAAGCCGAGATAGCGGTCGAGCAGCAGCATCGCCAATGTCGCGGTCAGGATCGGAAATGCCGCGACGATCAACAGATTTGTCGCCAGCGTGGTCCAGCAGAACATCGGCATGCGGAGGTAGCTCATGCCCTTGGTGCGCACCTTGAGCACGGTGGTGACGAGATTGATGCCCGAGACCAGCGTGCCGACGCCGGCTATCTGGAGCGACCAAAGATAATAGTCGACGCCGACGCCGGGCGAATAAGTGAGCTCCGACAGCGGCGGATACGGCAGCCACCCGGTGCGCGCGAATTCGCCGACCACCAGAGATATGTTGATGAGCAGCGCCCCCGTGGCGGTCAGCCAGAAGCCGACCGAGTTGAGGGTCGGAAAAGCGACGTCGCGGACGCCGAGTTGCAACGGCACAACAAAGTTCATCAGTCCGATCATGAACGGCATGGCGACGAAGAAGATCATGATGGTGCCGTGCGCCGAGAAGATCTGGTCGTAATGTTCCGGCGGAAGGAAACCTTGGCTATGCAACGCAACCGACTGCTGCGCCCGCATCATGATCGCGTCGGCAAAGCCCCGTAGCAGCATCACCATCGCGAGCAGCGTGTACATCACGCCGATGCGCTTGTGGTCGACGCTGGTGATCCACTCCCGCCACAGATACGGCAGGTGTCCCCTGATGACGACCCAGGCGAGGACAGCCAGAATGGAGAGCGCGACGACGCCCGAGGCGATCATCGGGATCGGCTGATCGAAGGGAATGGCGGCCCAGGTGAGCTTACCGAGCATCGGCAACCCCCGGCAGTGCAGCTCCTATCACGCCCGACGGCGCTCCCGGAGCCGGCGCTATCTTCTGCGTCGCGATCGATCGGAAGAGATCCGGATCGGCCAGCCGGTATATGGCCGGCGTATTCTTCATCGAGGGCTTGGCGATCTGTTCATAGCTGCGCTCGTCAAGCGACTTCTCCACATGTGAGGCATCCTGCGCCCATTTGGAAAATTGCTCCGTGGGCACGACGTGGACGTCGAAGTGCATGTCGGAAAATCCGTCGCCGCTGAAATGCCCTGAGAGGCCTTGAAGAGTCCCCGGCGTATCCGCCTGCAGATTGAGCTGGGTGGTCATGCCGTACATCGTGTAGATCAGGCTTCCGAGTTGCGGGATGAAGAACGCGTTCATCACGCTTGCCGAGGTGAGTTGGAATTGCAGCGGCACGCCGGCGGGAACGGTGAGCGTATTGATGGTTGCGACTTTCTGGTCGGGATAGATGAACAGCCATTTCCAATCGAGAGACACCGCCTGAATCCTCAGCGGCTTCGAAGATCCCTCAATCGGCTTCGCCGGGTCGAGCTGGTGGGCGCCGATCCATGCAACGCCGCCGAGCAGAATGATGGTGAGCGTAGGGATCGACCACACGACAAGCTCGATGCGGCCCGAATACTCCCAGTCCGGCAAGTGCAACGCCCTGCTGTTGGATGCCCGAAACCAGTAGGCAAAGGCAAAGATCGCGACGATCGTCGGCACCACGATCGCAAGCATGATCGCTACAGAGTCGATCAGGATGGTTTTTTCGGCGGCTCCGATCGGACCCTGTGGATCAAGGATATTCATCGCCCCACCAGAGAGTTGAACCCGTGATAAAGACGCGGCGCTACAGACCGCTGGTACGGCCGTGCGAAGTCGCGAGCGCGCTTCGCATCACTTAAACTTCTTACTTAAACTTCGGAATCGCCGGGACGGTTATGCGCGGCGGCGGAAGCGGGGCTACCCTGGAAGCGTTGCCGACCCCACTCGGATCGACCACCACATTGTTCATTCCACCTGCGTTTGCCGGGCCCGGCGCAATACCACTGATTGGCACATTTCCCGTTGCCGCCGAACCTGCGCTTCGCGCGAATTGCGCAAATGAAGCCGCAGAGGTGGCCAAGACCACAAAGAATGCGAAAGCGATTTTTACGGTGGTGTTCGGCATGGGGAAGCTCCACTATGATTCACGGGGACGCCGAATGCGTGAAGCCGATGTAGGTTCGCAATCCGCCGACACCATTAAATTGAAATTTAGAAAAGCATTCGGCGCAGCCGTTCGGGCAGAAAGTGTTTTGCACTGAGGTTGCGGAAGTAAATTATGACCGGGGAACGAAGGGTTCCCTCGGAACTTTCACATTAAGTTTAGGCTCGATTTGCCCCGGCGAACAGACTCGCCAGGGGACTCCCTAGGGCTCTGACGGCGGGTTTGTCGAAGGGGTTCAGCTCCCGATCACGACGAGAGGTTCTGGCGATGAAACTGCCCGTTCATCATCTGGATCGTAGCTCTCCGATAAGTTTGGTCATTACGCTGCGACCGGCTCAGCGGCCTTACCTTCAAGGATTCCAAGGTCGATAATCGCCCAGCCCAGAACCGCGAGAGCAACCCAGTCCAGAGATTCGCGTTGCCCATCGGGGTCAATCGCCAGCAACGCCAATGCGAAAGGGGCCAGATAGTACAGGATTATCCAAAAACCGGATTTGCCGCGGTCACGCAGGCGGCAAACGCCTGTGCCGAAAAGCACAATGCACATCACAAGGAAGAAAACTGCACCGACGATTGCCACCACGACGGCAATGACATTCACCGGGGTCGCGTTTGTGTAATTGGCGGTGAGGGCTACCGAAACAGAACTGCCAAAGAGAGCCAGCATGCAAAGGATGGTGAGGCCCCAATAGGAACCACGGCCTATACGCCCCCTGAACGCGAAGGCGGCTGAAAATACGTCGAACATGGAACTCTCTCTTTGGGATTAGTCGCACTCACCTTCGCCGGGGTTCAACTGCCGCAACCTTCCCGTGGCGTCACCAACGGCACGGGAAGCACCGCTAATAGCTACGTCGGCGGCTTACGGGCGTGTTGCACTTTCGGCAATACCGGCGGCGTGTCGACTGACGCGTTCAACATCGCCAGCGTGGCCCACACGGGCGTTGGAACCTATCTCATAACGTTCACGAACGCGTTGGATAGTGCCAACTTTCAGGTCGCTTACTCGAAGCAACGCAAGGCGGATTTTCCGACCTTCGACACAAAGACGACAACGTCTGTGACGTTGTTTAACTTCAACTCGGCGGGCACCGCAGCCGGGAAAAATCGTTAATGCTTTGAAACCCCAATAAACTGGTGCTGCCAGACAGGATTGAACTGTCGACCTCTCCATTACCAATGGAGTGCTCTACCACTGAGCTACGGCAGCGTGCCCGGATACGAGAATCGGCCAAAAAGGCCCCCCACAAGGCGGCCGATCCTTGCCA